>OMLO01001286.1_pt1 | contig 19012 bp, 10 predicted proteins | sample 1674811 | NCBI WGS metagenome assembly OMLO01 (sample SAMN06265003, study PRJEB25207) | coral metagenome | isolation source: Coral host | place: Mexico:La Bocana,Puerto Morelos, Mexico | collected 2008-11-13 | reverse complement strand
TTTATCGTGGCAGATCGGAGCTTTTTGAAAACGATTACGTCACGTTAATCATGTGATCGAGCATAATCCTCGAGTGCAGTCAAGCGTATCTATCGCCGGCGATGCCGGGCGGCGATGGTTGCGTATTCAAATTTCTGGATCGTAGTTTTGACGAAGCCTTCACAGCAATTTGATTTTTCTATTAAATTAAGCTTCGTTTTGAATTTGCAAACAGTGAATTTTCTAATAAACTAAATCCCAAAGCAGCAAGGATGGAAAGAATACCCAAGTGAAATCGTGAAGGTGAAAAAAGTAATCATGTCTGAGACCTCTTGCAACCTAATACCTAAACGTGTTGTCACCTCTTTTTTACCCACTGAAAGTGGCGTAATTTCCACTCATCTTTAATTTCTCTGCTACTGCCGGAGTTCTATTGTGCGAATTTGTGTTTCTCATGTATTTTGATGGTATGACAACCAAGTTGGATATACGCTTGAATACCAAATTTGAAATTTCGTGTGTAACAGAAATTTCATGGTTGACTCAGTATGAAAGTCAAAATGTAACGGACATTGTGGACGTCATGTGGTTGTGGACTGTTAGACCGTGACGAGTGACGGCTGCTTCAGACATTTTATGCTAGGTTTAACAGTAACGGAATGCTGGCGGTTTGTTAAAACACACAACAACTGTTTATCTCATTATCATAGTCAAAGTCTACAAATTGTTCTAAAGAATAAAACCATTATCCTTAGTCACGTGCGCGAATTTCCTGTCATATTATTGGTTGATCGCTTCTGACCGTTAGCTGCTAGCTGACCGTTAGCTCACTTTTAGGCGGGAAAATGAGAGAACTAATTTGAACGTAGATTTGCACTAAATTTATCACTTTTTTTGGATGCTATAACTCTAATGTGGTTAAAATTTTAAGGAGAAAGTAAAGTCTGTGAGAATATTTTTCACAAAATTTTATAGTTTATTTTTCACTTTTCAGTTCAATGAAGTTTTTTGCTTTAGCCTGACTGAACGGTTTGAATTCAAGGGTTAAAAGTGACTTAATTGGGAAACGGTGCTCGGTGCAGCAAAACTACATACATGATAGCAATGTTACTGGGTCGTTACTGTTATATCGAGTTATAGGCCTTACCATATTCTGCAAATGGGTGTCCAAAAATCTCCTCTCTTTCATCGTCCGTCAACAAGTGGTGGATTTCCTATCATGTGTTCACGGTAAAAAAATTGTAAATGAAACTGCTCGTGACATTAATTCAAATTGGATATTATTGACATTTTTTTACCTGATAAGACCTTCCACAAGAGTACTTGACATACAACGTCAAGAGAATAAAAATTACGGAGCTCGTTAATAGTAATTCTGAGCGTTTCATTTTGAATATCATTCGCTATTCGAGTAGAAGTTCCCTCACGAGAAAACTCGCACAAATGATTTACTACGTTCAGTTACGCCTTTTTATATCGATTTTATCGGACCGTTAGAAGCCTTGCTGAGATAGTTATTTGCACGACACAGCGGTGTTGTTTAAGCTATTAAAGTTATTTTTCCCGCATGGCCGGTTTTTGTTAATGTTATTTCCAAAGGGTATTGTTCAATCAAAGCTTTTCATCGCTTCGTCTTGTTCGTTTTTCATTCCAGGCTTTTGTATTCGATTAAATGCATGGCTGAGCAATGCTTAATGACGTTGCCATCGTCTGTAAAGGTTGTGTACAAAAAATTCATAAAATACATCTTGTGGCGTTTATAATCAATTAGATTGAGATTGTTTGAAAAAGTTGAAAATGGAATGTACCAGGACAACCGCTGTTTTATGAAAACATTCCCAGTGAAAAATGGTCTGATGGATATATTCATTTGTCATCATTTGATCAACAGCGGCTTCTATATATATTTACTTAACTGAACAAATATCGTTTTGAAAATAGCATCAAAATAGGGTTTACAAAATTCTTCGCCGTCACTCAAAATAACGATAGCTTTATGAATACAGCGAAATAGAATCTGCTTTCCTGCCAAACGATTTCAATGCTGTCCTCGGTTGCAAAGGGACTTTTGCAGGGACGCAATGACCATTAGAACGATGATTGAACTCCAATAGCCTCCGAAACATACAGCATTCATGTAAAGATCAGTTACAGGGATTTTTAACGGTTTTTTGCGATTTCCGCGCTCATTGCCTGAGGACTAACGGACTAATCGCCGCTAATCTTTTAATTCACTAGATTTGAAGTATGGTAGCATATCAATTAGTGTCAATCTAGTGTTTTGTCTACACTGAACTTGACTTTTCAAACCTTATATTAAAACAAAATGTAGGCTTAATTTAAATAGGCACACCGTTAGCTATATGCTCTGCTCTCTCTTTAGCCTGATATAAGCCCGGACGATTGTCTGAAACTTTAGCATTGCAGTAGGACTCTAGTAGATCATAGGGTCCAACCCCTTACCCTTTTATATACCATTTTTTCAGAAAAGGTCCTTTCGTATACCAGTTTTATTGGAAAAAGGCACCCCTTTCATATACCTTCTTTCATATACCCGACTTATGGATAAATCGTTAAGAACAGGAAGTCTTCTTGTCATTTTTTTTCACGTAGCGCGTAATAAATTAAAATGAAACAGTCATAAGTTGCGTCTCCTTGATCTGTTTTAATTCAAGGCCCTTTTAATACCGGAATGAAGATTTTCCTACCCTTTCATTTACCTAAACTTGTGAAATCTCTACCCTTTTATATACCTAAAGCCTGAAAAAGGTGCCCCTTTCGGGCGGAGCCTCCCCGCATAGGTCATTATATGGAGTACCCCCCCCCCCCGGGTGCACCATTACAACTTTAAACAAACCTCTACTGAATTTTCTATCCCCATCCCTCCACCCCCCCCCCCCCCCCCCCACATTATCTTACCTGTCTTTGCAACCTCTCCTAGCCCTCGACACACATCGGTCAGTGGTTTATATCCACTTGATGTATTCTGTGCAAACTGTTCTCATTGTGAAAGTTGCGAAAAGGGAGATAAAAAAATGTCATCCTACAAACTTAGAAGTGTTCTTCGTGGTCATGAACTAGACGTAAGAGCCGTTTGTCCTGCAGTGTTCCCTGAAGGAGGAATCATAACAGCATCACGGGATAGAACTGCTCGTCTATGGATTCCCAGTGAAGGAAACCTTGGCTTTCAAGAGGGCCATGTTCTTAGTGGACACAATAACTTTATTTCTGCTGTTTGTACAATTCCTCCGACAGACAAATATAAACATGGTACGTCCTCTATATTCCTAAAGAAACAGAAGTTACTTTCTTTAAATTATGAAAAAAAAGACGACAGTGATGAAAGCAAATATGAATTCAACTTTTTTGTGTGCGTCCATTTATGACTCGACAGAAATAGCCAGATGTCTAAACCCTAAATATTATGGTAATTACCCCTGGAAGCTTTAGGTTTAGTCAGTTAGCACTAGAACAGATAAAGTTAGGTTGATTGATTGATGAATGAATGATATAATGTATATATTTCTCTTAACCCGGCTTATTAGGGTTAGAAGACAAAAGAAATTGAGAATCAAGCTAGGTTAATATTATTTATACCTGAATTTGATTCTTAACTACAACATATACATCTATGTAATAGACTGTGATTTTTTTACATTAAGTTGTCATGTATAAACTTGGAATTTTAATAACAGTTTATCAATCCTGTTAAAGGACTAGGTAACAAATTTTGAGCAATGGTGGTGAAATTTAGTAAAGAGATTTCTTCAAACCCACACCTATTAAATTGTAATGTACAATTCCTTTCAGAGAAATCATTTGCTATCCATGCTTACAAATGATATGAACAACAGTCATTTTTTGTGGATGAGATTCAGAATGTTATGCATAGTTAATTATAGAGCTAGCAAAAAATATGAAATCATAGCAGCAGTGGTCGAGTGTCAATTGATAGCCTTGATTGATATCTTGATTGACACTCACTAACTCAACTGTCACAAAATTTTGGTCGACAGTCAGTGGAGAGAGTATTCGCGGACATGCCATTGACTGTCATCAACACATATAAATGAGCTACACTTGGCTGACTGTTTACCAAGGCTGTGGTCTAAAACAAATTATGACAAAGGCTCCTAGCCTTAAAATTCTGGGTGCCCAGCAGTTAAGCTTATATGAAGAGAGTAAGTTTTTCCAGCCGCCCAATGGCAAAAGTTGTCACCTGTGGCACCTTAGCAGCTCTTGAGCACAGTCCTGATCGACTGACTGTTGATCAAGGTGTTGATTGAGTGTTGAGCAAGTATTAATCAAGATTTCCATCAAGTGTTGATGGAGTGTCGATCAACGGTATCAATTGACAATCAGCTATAGATGCTTTTAGAAAACATCATTTAAAATTTCTAAATGTGACCTACTGACTGAATAATTAGAGTATTTTTTTAAGAAGTTCTGTGCCTTTCAGGTCTTATAGTGACTGGTGGGCATGACAATGTTATTCTTGTTTGGACACTGGATTCTCTTGGTAAGTTAATAAATGTAATCCTCAGCTATAAAAACATTTGTACAAAAAGTCCAAAATCAAATTTTGCAGGTAACTTTCTCAAAAACCAAAGCAGGGCTTTTTAAAATCAGTTCTGGAGATTCAAATTTAAAACTTGCACAACTGAATTACGAAAATTGTAATGATAATAATTTGCAAACTACTAGTTTCAAGAACAACTGAATTCTGTAGTCAATGTAACCAACAGAGCCATTAACAAAACAGCACTATAGCTGAAATCCCAGTTTACTGAGCTGCACAAACTTTGAAGCACACTGACTCTTTTAAACTACTTTTCTTACACAGAGCCTCTCTACAGACTGGAGGGTCACACTGGGGCTGTTTGTAGTTTAATAGCTGGAAAATTTGGAACACTCCTTTCAGGATCATGGGACAAGTAAGCTAGACATGTTCTCTATATCAACATATCAATTCTCATTACTTTTATTTCTAAATATTCTTCATTGATTCTTGGGATACCACATTGTAAACTTGTTATATTCTATTGTAAAATAATACATGTACAGTTGTAGGCTGTCCCCATGGATGCAAGACAAGACTTGCCCTAGATTCATTCTTTTGTCTTGTGTGACTAATTTTTAATAATGCATTTTAAAGGTTAAATTTCCTTTTTTACAGCACTGCATGTGTGTGGATTGGAAGCAAGTGTATGATGAAATTACAAGGGCATGAGGCAGCTGTTTGGGCTGTCCAACTGATGCCAGACCATGGGCTTATGCTTACAGGTAGTCTAGGTCATTTTGTAAATAAGCAACTAGACTTGCGATAATAGATACTAATTATTTAATAACTCATTGATGCAACATATTTATTACTGACTGCTGTATGTTATTTTATATTTTCTCTTTTTCCAGGTTCAGCTGATAAGACAATCAAGATGTGGAAGGCAGGGGCTTGTCAAATGACCTTTACAGGTCACAGTGACTGTGTCAGAGGTCTTGCAGTGCTCTCAGCTCTGGAGTTCCTGTCCTGCTCTAATGATAGGTATTCAAAGTAGTCTTACTGACTCTTGTTTCCAAATACCGGAGATTGTCACCTTCAGAATACAGTTATACCTCCACTCATGGCCACCTCTTCACAATGCAAGGACTCTTTGTCTTGGCCATACTTGTGCACGCCACTTTGTACCTTCTACTAGTATTAACACCTCACTCCAATGGCCACCTGTTTACTATGGTCAGTTGATTCTACGCAAGGGTTGCTCAAGAAGTGAGATTCCACATACAGAAAAAAAATCTTGCTATTAAAATTGTACAGTCATGTAGGAGCTTTCATGTGAATATTGCAGCACTAGGGTTTCATCCATAAGTTGTCAAGCAGGCTTAGATTTTACAAGTTTTAAAGTAGCACTGCTATTGTGAACTATCAGTATAAACTTGTATTGTGTAATGACTATTTTTCTCTTATCAGCACCATTAGAAGATGGTTGTGCACCGGTGAATGTCTTCAAGTGTATACAGGACATACAAGCTTCATCTACTGGTCAGACATAATCATCAGCTACCTTGCTTGTCCTTGTTCTATAAATCCAGCTTTAAACACCATACCTACAGTACTTTATAGGGGAAGAAAGTCAACTTAGTATTCATTGTGAACACCTCCTACCACATACATGTAGATCTGTGTAACTGAAATCAGTAATTATCATTGTGTCAAACTGTGGAAGAGGATCTACTATTGGAGGCAACACTTTTTTAAAAAATTGTGTTTTGTACTTGTGTTTATCTACAGTATTGCAGCTCTTCCTGATGACTGTGGCAATTTTGTCTCTGTTGGAGAAGACAGATCACTACGAATATGGAAGGGTACATAACAGTTACTCCACTCAGACATAACACTAAATAAATAATTTTTACTTACAGAACAGAACTTCAATATTTCTAATATTTGTTTTATTAATCCCTGAATTATAGGGAGTAGAGAGTGATGATCTTGAGTCTTTCTTGAACTGCTATATAATTGATACAGAAATGATATGCCGCAGTTGATTAATAATTACACTACACTGTATGTATAACACAAGCCTTGCTGGCATTCCTGGTATTGTATTCCTAAGTTGATGGATATTTTGTAGCTATATTTATAACATGGCAAAAATAATAACAGACTTAGCTAACATAGTATCCACAGACTTCAGAACAAAGATCTGTTCTTTATTTAACAGTTGCCGGTAATTAATAGATCTGTTGTTTGTGTAACATCACTTATCTCACTGTTATCAGGAGGAGAATGCTCTCAGACAATCACACTCCCTGCCCAGTCAGTGTGGACTGTCACATGTTTAAGTAATGGAGACATTGTAACTGGCTCAAGGTCAGGTTGATTCAAGAGTTTGTAACGGTTACATATTTCATATTTAATAAGTATTTTGTATTGCAAAATTTCACCAAACTTTATCCATACTGTATACACTGTTCTCTGTTTCTGTTTTACTGATACATTTAGATTGTCTTGCATGCAGTTTATATGCTAAAACAGGCATTTTTTAAGAAAAGAAATGTTTGCAACCCCCAAAAAACAGGTGTCATATTTCACCACACCTCTCCATAACAGTGACCTCTCTGCAATGGCCACTTGCCACTGTCCCAAAGGTCGTTGTTGTGGAGAGGCTCAACTGTATAAAGAAATTAATCTCTTTGCTCACAGGCTACTAATTCTTAATGATGACATTTTGCAGTATCAAACAATCAGTTTCTTCTCATTACAAGAAAATAATATATAAGTGTTCCTTTTTTTCCTAGTGATGGTATTGCACGAGTTTTCACTACTTCTGAAGAGAGATTTGCATCAGAAGAAGAGTTACAGGTCAGTTTATTATCAGTCAGTTGCTTTTGATTCACATTTTGTGTTAAGTAGCAATAAAAGAAAGAGATCAAATTATTTATAAAAACAGTTGATGCCCACTTTTTCTCTCCCTACAGCTATTTGATGCCGAAGTTGCAAGTCATGCTATTCCAGCTGAAGCTGCCAGGTATGTGGTCATCATCCATTGCATTTCAATACACTGGTGTAACAAGGTGATACATGTCCCTCTGAATTACACATAATTAGAGTAAGGGATGTGGAAGGCGGGTCACACACCCCACCCAATTTTTTGGAAGCACCCCCACTGTAGAAACCCTCAAAAATCTTTCATAATTTATTATGGGCTCAAATGAGAGCACACATGTAGTCTTTTTGTTTGCTTGTTAGTGGTCAGTTGGGTGATGTCAAGCTAGAGGATCTTCCTGGGCCAGAAGCTCTTCTTAGACCAGGTACAAAATACAGTGTACAGCATAGAAGCATAAAACAACTACCATATGCATGCAGATCACAACACAAACAATTCAATACAACAATTCAATACACATATTAGCAAAAGGCTGGTGAAACCATGCTGGATGGTAAGCTGCAGCAGATGAAGATCCCATCCAGGGGGTGGTAATGTTCCAGACCCGCTACATGTAGTTGTTTTATACTTACAGAAAGTAAGTGTCTCCTTTAATTCAATTTACAGACCTTGTGTAGGCAACTGTACCCTTTTACATTTCTTACCACTTGCAACATGGTACTATAATAATAAAAAAAACATTAATTCTTTGCACAGGAGATAGAAGTGCTCAAACAAAGCTCATAAGGAGAGGAAACATTATTGAATGTCACCAGGTAAAAATTTACCCCTTTAACACTTGATGTTTGGGGAATAATTTTTGTGCCATTTCAGTTTCAGGTACACATGTTACTTTGCCCTCATAGAAGTTCTTTTGACTTCGATTTTGACAGAATAAAACTGTAATTCATTGTTAAATGGGTTTTTCACTGGCTTTCAGAAGTTTCCATCCTTTGCATGCATTGCGTGCCCATGGTGCCTAATGATCATCAGATTCTATTTTCTGAAGGCCTTGACAGAGAAAAAATTAAGACATAAATTTGTTGCATATATATCAAACAGTTTCATATCAAACAGGTTCATATCAATTTCACAAACAGTTTCTAATGATGTTATCTTGTTAATTGCAGTGGAATAGCATGGAAACAAGATGGGATAAGGTAACAATTCTTATGGTGCAAGCAATTGGTTACAAAGTAAAAACAAGGGCAGGGGAAACCAAACAGATCCCAAGTGCATGGTGTACCAAATAATGTAACGATCAGTAATGATTGTGCTCTCGTTTTCGCTTTTAGAGGACGTGCTGTTCAGACGATTTGTTGTTAATTGATGGAGGGCCTAGTTATTGTTTCACTGACGTTATTTGAAAGGGCACCAAGGGAGGCTTAGTCAATCATGTTGTTCATATCTGTTGAGACCCGATCTCTTGTTACAGGTTGGCGAAGTAGTAGGGTCTGCAGGAACAGAAGGTGCTGCAAGACAAACTAACAAGACAATGTACAATGGAAAGGTATGTGTAATGACAACTCCAAATTTCTCTTCTTTGTTCTCGTGTAAAGTAGTTTTTCAAGGGTCAGAATATCTCTCAATGTGTGGCAGCAGATACTCGGGGATGTTATCCGTTCCTCATCCCTCGAGCTCATAATAACGTGTTAGGGGAGAGACGTTTTCATACAGTAAACTCTAGCCCCCGCCTCGATTAGTTCCAGAACTAGTTGTGGGAACAAGTCTCTTGAAGAGAAAAGAAAAAAAATACAATTAAAGTTCAGAGATTAAATCTTATTATGAAAGTGGTAAAAAACTGGTGACATAACGGGCTTTTTTTATTCCTAGGAGTATGATTTCGTGTTTGATGTTGAGATTCAAGAAGGCCGTCCTCGCATGAAGCTCCCCTACAATCTAAATGGTACGTAATTTAGTCTCACTATGGACTGACCGTTATTTTTTTTTAGCTTTTGGGTGCTGGGCAATTTCCAAAAAAAAACCTTGCACAGCCAAAACTGCTGAAAAACAAACCCGTTCAAATGGAACCATGGGGAAAATTGTGCAAGTGTTTTTCTACTAACAACGTCCCGTTTTTGATGTTAAAGAAATTATTGGCCAAGCTATTGCTAACCAGAACAAAAACATGCACAACCTATAGGCGAGAAAAAATTTCAAGCCTCGAAAAATTGCCACCCCCCGTCCTGAAAAAAAAAATATCCGTTCCTTAACAGTTGATGTGGTGGATCGTCCCATGAAAAGCGTAACTTGAAAAATTCAAGGCGCTTGGCATAAATTAGACTAACGATATTTACTTATGCCTGAGTCACCAAGTTGTCTTTGTACGTCTTGTAGATGATCCGTGGATGGCTGCACACCAGTTTCTAGAGCGGAATGATCTCAGTCAGATGTTCTTGGATCAAGTTGTTGACTTCATTCAAAAGAACACTCAAGGTTTTACAATAGGACAACAGGCACCGACTGCTGCTGATCCGTTCACCGGTGAGTGGTGCAGCGTGTATTGAAAAATAACTATCACATGCCATTCCTTTTTCTTCTTTCCTTTTTCGAGCTTCGTTCCTCTTTCGTTTCACATTTGTGCATTGTCTTCGCGCGCTAGAAAACACAAGAAAAAAATCATTAATTAGTCAATGATCACAAATGGTGATAGGCATCGATGTAGGGAGCGGGGAAAGTGGAACTGCTGAATAAACAGGCATAATGTAAGTTTCGAACACCGTAACACATCTCACATACTATCACGAACATAGAGCAGATAGTTATTAGCCAGGCTAAACTGCCTGTGGGGTATTTTAATTGCCCACAATTGAATTGAACAACACCCTTAGGAGACGGTCTCCTAAGGGTGTTGTTATTTCCCTCACGGCTAGCTTGTTAGCTTGGAATTATTTTTTTCCTGTTGTATTTTAGGCGCGGGGCGTTATATTCCATCCACTGGGCCATCCCAATCAGTGTCTGATGTCAGCGTGGGAGGAGGAAGTGTTGATCCTTTTACAGGTGCGCCGCCCGGCAAATCCGAACTAAATGATCGCTGTAAATTCAGTTCAGTAAATTCAGTGCTGCCTCAACACGTTATCAAGCAAACCTGTTTACGAAAATAAAAAGCTGAAAATAAATCAAGAATATGAAAGAAATGACAACATGGAAACTCGAAAGCAAGGCTGGCCTTTTCCAGCCGTTCAGTTAGTTGGGACGCAGCGCGAGAAAAAGGCGGAGCGAAGTAAAGGAGAGAGAACCTTGGTGTGAGGAGCAAACGCCCTTCTCCCATATTTTCTCACGCGCTATTTTTTACGCCGCGCTCCAATGAACGGTCGGGCAGCCAGTGGATTGTTCATGAAAGATGAGTGACGTCCTCCACTGCTAGCACACCGTTGATATTGTCCTCTAGCTGCTGTACCTCTTCGCTGTGTGTTGTTTCGCCGAATGGATTGACCAGTAGCAATCTTTGACACTTAAAAGCAATACTTTTGAGGACAAATTTACGAATGTGCGTGATTAAACTTGGAGCGTTTTTGGCCCCTCGCGGCCCCCTGGGGAATTTCAAGCACTTAACGAGATCCGAGAGAGAGAGAAATTCCGTGCGTGCTCAGGTGCCTTGTGATTTGTTTGTCCATTCTCGGAAACAAGTCAGAATTTTCAATTCATCGTACCTAGCTAGTTTAAGTGTGGTAATTTTTCATGTATTACAGGTGCTGGTAGCTACAGGCCATCGTATACACCCCAGCAAACCAACACTGGAGCTGGAGTGGACCCGTTCACCGGTACGCATGCTTGAAATATTGTACCTCTTAAAATAGTATGGTCGCACAGCGTGCCAACAACACAAAACAATTCGTTTTGTTCCAAGGAGCGATGAGGACGTCGATTTCTTACCTTGAAAGTTTGTATGTCCAACCCTGCTTTGAAGTTAAGCTGTTTAAACGGTCACGGAAGCTGGTTTTAGTCGCCTGCAGTTATAATTCCCTCGGGTTCCTTCCTAAAATTGAAACAGTCCGGCTTACACTAACCTTAAACCTAATCGTTTTATTTTTTCCCCTCTTTAACCCTATTCCCATTTACACGACAGTTCCGCTATAAGCGATGCGCGTACAAAAAAAAGATGCCCCGGTGCGCATAGATTTCGTTGGGTAAATAACTTCTCATCCGCGCTGAACCAAAACATTGCCCATGCTTTTGGACTACCCATTACGTCGGTCCGAGCTCTGATAAAATGTTGGCTCGTCACGAATACGAACAAGTCTGTTTTACTCAACAAAATATTTGTCCGCACCATACCTTTTCTTTTTACGCTACGCGCATCATTTATTTCGGAAGCGGTTCAAAAATATATTTTGTCGTTAAAATAGTTCTTAATATTAATGACCAAGATGAAAGAAGTAATTATTTGCAACTTGTTTCCACGTAACTGCTTACAAACGCTCATTTCAAATGTCAGCCGAGTGAACAGCGCGTGACTTGTTTTGTGACTGGAAGTACTGAATTCATCGTGGTTGTCTTTTCAGGTTCCAGTAGTTACAAATCAGGGCAGTCAGCCAATCAAGTCAGTCCACAAAGCGAAAGTTCCTCAGCTAATCCTTACTTTCCTAAGGTACAATGTATCTCAATCAACAAATCTCTATCAATTCTCTGCATATTATGCATTAAGCGGTCTGGGTTCGAGCCCTGGGCGGGGACATTGTGTTTTTTTCTTAAGCAAGATACTTAACCACTCACAGTGCTTCTTTCCACTCGGGAATATTAATGAAACCGACGAATTTCGGGGAGTAACCCTGCGATGGACTACCGTTCCATCCAAGGGGGAATAGAACTGCCCTTACGGAAACCACTTGCTTAAATAAACTCCTGCTGTATAAGCCACTTAGCCGTTGATACTTTTCTTCGTGCTTGGTATCACAAGGAAAGTTGTAAAATGAGAGAGTGGTAACTTTAACAGGGTCAAAAGCGCATCTGCACTTCCTCCCAAAGGTTTCCGCTAAGAACTCTCCCAGTCCTTAGCATGTTATTCAGATTGTGCAGTTCTTAATAAATGTGTTGGCTTTCTTTGTAGACGTCATGTGTATCGTTTGATAGCGCTAACATTAACGCAATTGCTGGAAAATTGAAAGAATTCAACGCTAGATTAGAAGAGGTTAGTGAGGATTTGTGTCCAGATATTTTCAGCTCTCAACTTCTCAAGCCAGAATCACGAAATTACTATACAAGTAACTTAATTTCATTTTGGTCTTGGGAATTTTTAATTCGCGGTTTTCTTTATTTGTTTGATGCCCGTGAACCCAAGTGGTTTGCCTTTAGTGAGTTCCTTAGAGCTGCCTTATTTTCGTTCCTAGATCTCTTATTTGAGTCGGGAGAGGATTCTCGCATTCTTCGTTAAAAGAGAGATTTCGGAAACTTAGTTTTTAGGTTACTTAGTTTTTACGTTCTCTTCACTCTGTAGGAACAACAACTAACAGACGACGAACTTCAAAACTTGATAGGTAAGCATGACGTATTTCACTGTCACCCGGACAGCATTTCTTGAAGTTAAGAATTAAGGCTTTGGGGGGTGAATCGACAAAAAGCAAGAAGCTTAGAACACGGAAAAGGCTAGGAGTCCATTGTGAGAAATTCACCTGGCTTTGTTGGAGAGATCAGTCGTTCTGTTAGGGGTGCTTCTACAACAATCCTAATGTGATCTATATTTTACCTTGTTTTAGTAATGTCGCATGTACTTACCAAATAATGGCCACTAGCTCAACAAAAATTAACAAAATACTTTAGTTGAGACAGACCTTTAATTTGACGTTGCCTTGTACGCCTTGTACTAGTATTTCTGAATGATGTGGGCAGTGCAGATAAATCCAGATCACCAAAGGTGGAACACTTGTCTGTGCTGATGAAAGCGTTAAAGTGGCATCCTAGTCGGCTATTTCCAGGTGTGTATTTTGTAAGAAACTTCTAGTTATATTTGGCGGTCACTTCTTCTACAACGCTGGTACACAAGTTGTCTTTGAAGTTTTCGATTCAAACCTAAAAACATGTTACTTCAATAAACTCTGGTTCTTAGGCCATGTAGCTTGATTAAGAATGTAATACAAACAGCGGTGATAGACATTGTATTTCAACGCATTAATACTGAAATTTGTAACACTCACTTTCGAAAAACTAAGTTGACTAGCATACGAAACGTGAAGTTCAGCTATTAAAATGCGTTGGAATGCAATGTTCATCACTGCTGTTTCTAGTATATTCTTCATCAACTTTACTGTATACTCTTACTTCAACTTTTTTGTCATAGATGGAAAATGAAGTGTTGTTTTAGCGACGTTTATTGCGCGTTCAATGCAGTAATTGTTCTCTTCCGGTATTTTCGTTTCAAACAGCTCTGGATATTCTGCGGCTTGCTGTACGTTTTCCATCCATCGCTAACTCTTGTTGCAGTGGTTCTGAGGGAGACAATCTTACAGCTCACTTACTTGCCTGTACTAGGTAGACTGTTATAATCACGATTTTCAACTTTTGACATATTTTATTTGTTTTCTTCCATACTTAATTTGGAAGTGCAATTGCTGGTAACACCTTATACATTATTAAACGAACGGACGGATGGAAGAACGAGCGAGTGAGTGAGCACACAAGCGAACGAACGAAAAAGCGAATTTTATTGACGTGTCTGAAAGTACCTAGCTGAGTGAGAACCTGTGCTTAATTAATAGGGGACACCTAACTGAGAATAAAATAACTGTGACACAAATGTACACGAACAACATTTATTTACAGGATCAAAACAAAACTAAGAACTTCATAGATGGCAATCCTTAATTGAATTGATCTTTTAGAAATTGCGATAGATCGTTTCAGCTTTATTAACATTCTTCTCTTATTTGTTTGTTTGTTTATCTCTTTTCATGACGATTTTGATAACCTTTGTTTTCTTTTTTCTCCTCAAGGGACGATAATCCTCAACCCAATGTGCTCCTTTCGTTTAGAATACTGTCTAATTTGTTTCTGTCTTACGATGGATCAGCTTTAGTGCTGAAACACAGAGAAAAGGTCAGATGAGTGGGTTTAAGTGTATTACTATTTTAAAGAGCTCAGGACTTCATTCTATTTTGTGTTATTTTGATCTTGTACAAAATTACTCTTCGTTTGAAAGAAACCTGAAAATATTAGTTTACTAAGATAGAAAAACACCAAAGAGATAATAATGAGCCATAAACGAACAAGAATGGTTAAGGACCTGTTAAAAACGAACGAACTTAAAAGACGAACTTTGTATTCTTTCGAACTTGATAATGTCTGTTGGTCGGTCGTTCTTTTATAGCGTTAGTTTTGATCACGAAATCAGTTTCAAAGAGCTTATTGATTCGAATTTGAAATATATTGGCCAACTTTTTCAAGATGCGCAAGACCTGACGTAGCCCCTTTAACTTAAAAGAATGACACCTAACATGTGAAACACGCGAACTGGTAACTTTTGCACCATATAACTTTCAGCTATCCTTTTTACACCTCAACGTGCCTAACAAAAAACTGAAAATTACCACTGTTATTGTTCAGTAACTGTCAATGGTCACACACAAGGTTTTCTTCATCTTTAAAATTAATGAAAAGCACTTGGTGTAGCATGACAAAGAGTAGCACATGAAGATCTTGTCCAGTAGCTTCATTGAATAGTCACACTTTATGGTTTTGTACACAAACTCAAAAGTTGTAACCAGCATTGACTACACCAGTAAGTCTGAATCTGAGTTCTACGTTACTTAAACTAAGTGATACTTTTTGCACAATACCAATATTCGGGGGGTTTAAGTAATAGCAAAAACCGAGTCAACCTTCCAGAGTAAACAACTTCCAAATGGCAGATCTCGCACAAAAAGATTCCCGCGAAAATCGTCTCGGTTGACTGCATACACGTCAACGGGTTGTCAACGGCCTGTCAGTCGGAAGGGAGAGTTTTACTTCCGGTCAAAACGAAAAACCGTGTTTTCTCCGCCGTTATTTAATTTATATTTTTCAGTACTTTTTTTTACATGAACAATTCATTTGCTAAAAAATCAAAATTTCAAGAAAATGGTCGGTCTGAAGGTGCACGTTAACCTTAAGGTAAGTGCCTCGACTACTTAACTATTTTACTTTTTTATATTCTTCAGATAGTAGAACATGCAATACCTTGGTGTAAGTGCTCCAACAAGAACATCAGGATATCTCTGTGTACCGTTCTTCTTAAGTAAGTGTCATGTTATTTACACTTGGAGTTCACATTTCTCTAATATGCGCATTTTGTGCCACTTCAGTCGGGACAACAGGTGACTCGTGAAAGACTGAACCCGAGAGTTTCCGATTCTTGTTGTCCACGCGAGTCAGCCTGTCAGGTTGAGCCATGTTGCCTAGCAACCTAGACTAAAATAGTCTGCAAGGCCAGGCTGTTCGAAAGCCGGTTAACGCCAGCCCAGCCCATACTATGAAACGTTGTCTGAGTTTAGTTTCTTATTTCTTTTATAGTTTTTCTGTCCTTCTACGAAAACATAACGATTTTGAAGCTAAGACACAGTGTCTATCCACTTTAGCTGAGGTAAGTATTGTGAAGTCTTAGGCATTGTTTTGGCCAGTTTTTGTTTCCTAACAATGTGTTCTGTTCTTTATAGATTTTAGAAAATGAAACAGATAGCGAAGCCAGATTCAGATCTCTAGTGGCGGTTGGAACATTGGTAAGTGAGAAATCCAAAAACTTGCAGTGGTATTGTGTTGAGGGTAAAATTTCCTGCTGCGGCATCTATTGTGTTAGAATGAAATGCAAACTTACAATTGTAAATTTATTTGAAAAAAAATTATAGTCAAGCATATATCTTTTATTCGTAGCCTAATACCCAGTCGTTACCTTACTTCTCTTTCAAAGACAATAACCAGTGCAGTCGCTAACTTTGCTTTATAGCAATCATAAAGCGCGGGAAAAAGGCACGTAGGCCATGTCAGGTTTGTACCCCGATTGCCTAACAGAAAGATGATCTTCGTTGTAATTGATTGGAAAATTAAGCCTTTCAAGACTGAGAAAACGTCCCGAACCTAGCGCCATTTTTGAAGTAAATGACGTCAATAAAAATGAAGTATCATTTCAAAACATCCGTCAGTCATAAAATGATATCTTTCTGTCGTTGATCAACAGATCTGGGGTGATTCAGACGCCCTGTCATTAGCTCAGTCGTTAGGAATTGACAGTTCATTAAAGTCATTATCATCTGTTACAGATCCACCCAAGGTAAGTATTCTAAGTAGTTTCAAACACTGATGATACAACTCACTCCTGGCTAGTGCAATGCACGGGACCAATTTTAACGTGTGTCAGTTCGCAGTACTTCAAACCTTCCTGTCGTTCACAGTCTATCACAGTTAGTGCGTTGTTTTGCCTGGCGTTTTGCGTCAAAAGCAGTTATTCGAGATATTAAGCAAGTCTTAAAAGTGATGTTAACGGCAAACGGCAAAAGTTTAATCTTTGGCCCGTGATTTTTTAGCCATTTACACTCAAAAGTGTAATGTTGGTATTTTCTCTGAATAAGAGACTTTTTGCTAATTTTGTGTTGGATTGAGTAAGGTTTGAGGAAAAAGTGGTCGGATCTTTTTGCCGTTTGTCGTAAATTTCATTTGTAAACTCTCTATTAACGAACTGAACATCAAAATCAGTCGCCATGGAAACGTTAAAAAGGACAAACGTCCTGAACTACTGGGCCGGGTTGTTCAAAGCTCTACCAAGCTAATCCAGCATACGCGAGAATTTGGATTTCCGTTTTGTAACTTTTTGATGAGGGTTTCTATCTATATTGTTTGTCCTTCCGTTTTGACCTAGAGTTATCTCAAACTACATAACACTTAAGCAGTAAAAAAAATTTAGTGCAAGAAAGATTATTACTTTGGTTTACTTATAATCCTGGAGTTACGTTAATTTGTTTGACTTGCTTGTGTTAACCCGGCCTTCGATAAGATTCGCATATTTTGGTCAGATCCGCAACCAAACAGAACAGACAAATTCTGAATTTGAGAATTACAGACACCCGATTGTGATTTAGTGAGAGTATCTTAAGAAATCATCTTTTTAATTTTTTTTTTTCACAGGTTGGGGACTGTGCGTCTAAAGTTTTAGCAGCATTAACGATGAATTAAAATGTCGATATTCTCATGCCAACATCCTCCATAGTTGTTTCTTAGTGCTGACCCAAAAGTAAACACTTCAACGCCATTTTTGTTTTGACGGATTTTCTCCCTGCTTTTATAAATTGCGATTTAGTCTAGCAGCAAGACGTTTTGAAAAGTTTAAGAAGAACGCATCATTTCGTAGAACAGTTTGTGCCTTAAAGGCATACTGTTCAAAAGAAAAGTGACTGGACGCACCACTGTGCCCAGCAGGTTCTAATTATCAACGTTCTCCACAAGAGCAGAATTCGGCGGCACACAACCATTCCAGTTCCCATCATATTCAAGAACAGTGCACGTCACTGCTCGTCTCGTCTCATCAATGGCGGTCGCTCATTGGTTGGAATGCTTTTGGAGGGCCACGTGACCATTAACGTACTGGCAGGTGTCCTTTGTAAAAGGAATTTTTCCCGCGCTTTTAAGGTGCATTTTTTTGGTGGTGGTTGTTGGTTTATAGTGGTCACACACCAGCCTAGTCCCTAGGCGTTCCGGGCAAAGAGGATTCTTGGTTTTATTAAGAGTGGTGACGTCAACTCAGAGCACTTGCCGAGAACGTTCAGACTTTGCGCGGACAAGAGGCAAGAAAGAACGCCTAGGGACAAAGCGGCTGGGTAGACGCTAGACATTGCATAAAAGCTTATTCAAATGTGCAAAATGTTTATTACGTAAATGCTTTTTATAATTAGTGAGAGCCTAATTTCCATGAAGAAGGCGCCTTAAAAAATAAACAGCTCAGCTGCGTTCTTTTAGCCATTCCAAATAGTCGCTGAACAGGTGAATTCTTCTTTGTGCAATTATTGCCACCATATACACAAGCACGGACCGCCGAAAAACTAAAAAGTGAATCTGATATTGTTTTCACTGTTAATTAAAATGAATTTTAATACCATAAAGGAAATCGTGACTTCTAACCACATCTTCAAGACTTGACCATCGTCAAATAGTCGTTTTAATGGGTGTGCGCAGGCCAAATGGTAGATAATTTACATATCGGTATGTCATCCTAAGGTCCATTACGAAGTAAACTATGCCAGATGTTTTTCATACTTGGTGACTGTCAGTCACTTTAGTGAAAGCCATTATTGCCGTCGTGGATTCGCTCAACACTGTTCTACACGCTGTCCTTTACCTTTCCAAACGATTGGTCTCGCGAATTTTAAGTGAAAATTTATGCCTTCGACCAATGTCGCGTATGTATATAAACAGCGGCTAACTGGACTTGATGAATGGGAAAAAAGGGACTGTCTGTGCAGCTTGTGTCCTCGGGATCGATCAGTTTGCAGTAAGTGCGCGTCCTGTTTGCCTAGAAAATCGGTCTGTTTTTATAGGTTATCAAATGATTTTGAATGCAATTTGGAATATGTTACTGAACAGAAGTTAATTGAGCATTTTTGAAATATTCAAAAGTGTGGAGCAATCGTCCATAAAATCGTTTTCGG
>OMLO01001285.1_pt1 | contig 19014 bp, 15 predicted proteins | sample 1674811 | NCBI WGS metagenome assembly OMLO01 (sample SAMN06265003, study PRJEB25207) | coral metagenome | isolation source: Coral host | place: Mexico:La Bocana,Puerto Morelos, Mexico | collected 2008-11-13 | reverse complement strand
GACCGCTGGCTGTTTGTTGGGCGCCCAAACCTCTTCTTTGAGTTCTTGCGTCTCGTCCGCTGGCTGTTTGTTTTCTTTTCTTTGTTCTTCAACGCAGTCCGCAAAGACATGCGATGCATACTCTATATACAGCATTGAAATGTCACAACTATATATATAATATATTTCAAGAAATGCTTCATGTTGCAGGAATCGTGATGCAGCCCGCAAAGATATCCGAGGTCGGCCAAACTTGTATACACGACGCAGTCCGCAAAGACATACGATGCATACTCTATGCAGTATTGAAATAATAAATCAGAACTAATATGTTTGAAGAAATGCTACATGTTGCAGGAATCGCGACGCAGCCCGCAAAGACATGCGACTCGGTCCAACTTGTACAAATCACAACGCAGCCCGCAAAGACATGCGCTGCTGTTTTGGACTTCTAATCATCGTCAGAGAAGTAATCCGGCGGCCCCAAACAGTATTGCACAGGTTCCCATCGTCCCTCCAGGTATTCCTGAATGCGCCTTTCTTCTTCTGGTGATATTTCCTCTTCCCACGGACAAAACGGGCGGTCGTCGTCGTTATCGTCTTCGGCGTGGTCACCACTGTCACGCAACACAGCTTGCAACGTTGCGGGCGCAGCCTCATTTCCACGCATGGTCTTTCGCTTGCTGCGACCACCACCTGCTTTGTTTGCAACTCCACGAACAGGCTTATCTTTGTAACCTGGCTGTGGCAGCACGCCACGCACGGACAGCATGTGGGTCAAATCCGCCAGCGCCTCCTGCGACATTTTTTGGCCTGTCAACTCTTCAGTGAATGTTTGGTGTCTTTGCACATCGTCCTTGATGGACGACTTGCCTTGGAAAACGATTGCTGCAGTTTGATCATGAAGGGCATCAAGTCGTTGCTCCAGTTCAGTTCTCCAACGAAACATATCCGTCTCTGCCATACCTGCAAAAGTCCAATAATCGGGAACGTGCTTGAAAGCCATGTTGGAAAAGTCAGTGACACGAGAAAAGCCAACGAAAGCCAAGCCACACATGTTTTTGAAAGGTGACCAAGTTGGTTCATGTTCCATGTTGAAAACACAACGTGTGGAAACAGTCAGGCCCTGACTTTTATGAACAGTCATACCATAACAAAGAACCAGTGGGAAATTAGTCCGTGAAAGACCTCTAAACTTCTCATGCCTACAGGTTTGCTTGGGGACAGCCACCCAGGTTGGATGACCGGCAACCATTACTGGACCTACATAGCTAGGGAAATTAACAATGACATATTGTGCTGCAGACACTGAAACGCCACCAACTTCTTCCACGTTCCGAAGGTTCTGCTCGCCCAGCCGGCCCGCAAAGGCACAGCTGGACGAGGCAACATTTTCGGGACACGGCAACACTGCGACGACATGGCCTCTGGAGCCATTCACCAAGTTCCAAACAGTTCTTATATTCATGGTCAACATCACCGGTGCACCTATAGCCACGTGCAACACACGTCTCAAACCGCCGTAGTTGTCACATGTGTAACGCTCAACGCCAGGAGTGCTGTCAACAGACCAGAGACGAAGTATGCGTCCCTGAGCGGAGGCGGCTGCATCCTCCCCAAGACGTCGACCGTTGAATTGTCCTGCGCGACGATTCTCACAAAACAAATGCACACCTTCCTGTTCACCTTGACACTCCAACCTTGCCCAAAGGACGACGTTTCAACAAAAGGCATGTCCTAGTGCCGTTTGTTGAAAAGGTGCCGTTTGTAGGCCATATCATGTGAAAGAAAGATGCTGGAGCAAGAGCTTGTTTAAAGGCATGTGTTTGGAGCCATAATGTCTTCAGAAGACATCCCCTGTGACAAAACTTTTGTTTGATATTGCGTTTAGTCTACCGAAAAGAAAATTGTGGGGTTGGGAGGGAATGTTTTTAACCTGGAATATCTGCTTCCAGTCTCATGGCTGTAAAGTTTTTCACCAAAAGATGGTGAAATCTTCATGATAGAGCAAAAATTTGTTTTGTTGTTGTCTTAGAAGGGGTCCATGGCAACAAGTTATGTTTTTCCCCATGTTTTTTGTTGTATGTTGTAATATTTTGTGCCACACTTCCATTTTTCCTATGTTTTGAGTTGTGCGTTTTTTGTGGTGGCCTTTCCAACCCCAAAAAAAACAATGTTTTTTCCCATGTTGGCGTTCCGTCCGGCGCGCCGTTTTTTACCTTTCATCCTGTGCTGTGTTCTTTCCAGCGCAAGGCCGCAGGGGAATGCAGCTTGCACCGGCACCACTTCCAAAAAAATACAACTAAACCAAGTTAACATGAAGCTGTCATACACAAAAGACCAAATGTTTCAGGCTACAAAAATGAAAAATATAGAAGGTGTGAAGACCTCATGATTTTAAAATGGGTAGGGGTGACCATGATTGAATGGTTTCCCGGCATAAGTCTGTAGACTGAATCAATGAAGCCCTCTTGATTTTGAAACGGATAAGGGTGACCATGAACAACAGGTTTCCCATGAAAATCTTTTCTGTAATATAGAGTATTCCCTTTTGCTTCAATTAATTCTAGATGGCAATGGGTTCGGAGCGTGATTGCGATGTCAGACTCTGAAGTGGCCCGGGACACAGACTGCAGTTCTTCTTGTCCAACGTGTTTCACATCGCACAAGTTTTTTCCCAAGAGATTTTACCGTTTTTGGATTCAATGTGTTTTGGCGTTTCACAGCAATCCTTCCAGCCAAAGAGTTTTTTCAAGTCTGTTCATTTTGTCCAAAAAGTTTGAGATGAGAAAATGATAGAAATGCCATGACATTATCTATGATGATAGAAAGTTCCCATAGATCATCCTTCCTTTCGCAACAGCATCACCATCTCCACTCATTGATCACACTTCACACCGCATATGCCTGAGGCCAGGAGGCTCTCAGGCAGAAGAAACAAATTGTCAGGAAGTGCCCTTTTGGCGGTGGGGGAGTTGTGGTTTTCTGCACTTTCGGTCAAAAAAATGCCATCAAGATAAGATAGGCTTAAAGTTTCCTTAGGTTATTTCAGGATATCTTAAAGTTTCCATGACAGGTCCATGACTTTGGACAGAAAGAAAGATTCAAATTCTCAAGTTATATAACATCTGCACGTTTGTAAACATGTTTGAAGTACAACACCCTTCTTTTGAAACAAAGAGTATGTTTACCTCATCTTCTTGAGAGGGGCTCACAATTGAAAAAGCAAGTTTGCGCAATCAATATATATATATACACATTATTTACATATTTACACCAGTATCGTATAGTGCATTGGCCCTCAAAGTTTGGAAGTGCTCAAGTCTTTCACCGTGTTCCCTTGTGCCTGACATGGCTTCTCCAGAGCCAGAGCCAGAGAAGTGCGATGACCTGCAGGAGGTGCCGGCGTGGAAGTCGGTTCGTCCGAAACCCAGCTGGGTACAATAGGTTGTTTGTGAGCTGCCGTTGAAGGTTCCCATTCAAAATTGAAAACTGACTCATAGTTTCAATCCCCATGATCCAATGGTGCTTAGGTGCTGGTAAGATCCCATGGTCCGAGCAAGATGTAGCCACTTGATTAAACTGTTTTATACCGCGTTTGGTTACATGGTAAACACTAAATAAGAATGGTGGTGCTTGTATCTTTTGATTCCTGAAGCTGGTGCAGTGCAATAGCCAACACTGTTACACTGAATGCAATGATTTTTTTCACCCTGAGATTGCATGATTCATCACAGCCCCTGTCTCTTAAAATAAGGAAAGGGTGGCAAAAGAGTTGAAGGCATCAATCCCGGTGGCCACAATCAACCTTTTTTTGTCAGAACATTGGAAAGGAGGCCCTTTGCTGTACCTCCCTGAATCCAAGGGTGTGAAAACCCCGACTGCAAAGGAGATCAGTTCCAACTACTGGTTCATCAAGCCATTTGTTTTGTGCAGTCCTCGCAAGGTTGGGGGTTTACAACATCTAGCTTTAGAATGTTTGAATATCAAAGTTTGTTTTGTATGCTTCTTATGGTCCCCAGCCATGCCATCCCTGTAGGTCCCAGGAGCTTATTTCGCTACCGACGTCTTTCTCTATTTTGATACGGTCCTCATGAAAAGAAAGGTGTTCAAACCCACCAAAAACATGAACCGTATGGCTTTGGCAGCTAATGAGGGAGTGATTATGAAGAAGTTGATTGGTTCTTTGCGAAGCCTTTGGCGCTCTAGTTCCAAAGGCTCTGATGAAAGGATTAGCGAACTGAAGTCCTACCTCCGCCCCAGCCCAGCACGTGAGTCACCCGAGCCTGAAGCTGAAAATGCATCAGATGTTGATCCTCCTGTTTCCGTGGCTGATGACAGTGACGATGCTTCTGATAGGGATGATGGTGAGGGGGAGTTGGTTGCCGTGGCTGAATCCCAACAAGATAATGATAGCGATGGTGAATCGTTGTCTCCTGAAAGTAACCCTCCTATTTGTGACTGTGAGGATGCGCCTGTTGCTGTGGATTCCCAGGGTGAGTCTAATGCTGAGGATTCCCAGGGTGAGTCTAATGCTGAGGATTCCCAGGGTGAGTCTAATGCTGAAGGCCCCACAGCTTCCCAGGAGGAGTTTGTGAAGGCTTCCCAGGAGTCAGTTGCAACTTTGGATGCTCCTACCCTCAAGCTTGGTGGGGAGAGTGATAGTGAAGATTCCAATGGCCCCAAGTCTTCTGAATCTGACACCATGCAAGATCCCACTGATTCTGAAGAACATAGGGACAGTCAAGTCTCTTCAGGGTGGCTTGGACGTGCTTACATGTATGAAAATGAAAAAGCACGCAAAGCTGCAGCGAAGCAAAAACTCAAGGATCAAAACCGACCTTGAGACCCAACTTCGTGGTGAGATTTTGACAGACACATGGACCCCCTATGCCATGTACGCTCGTCAGGCACTTAAGGACTATGGAGACCAGGTCTATGGAGATCTTGCGTCCGCTACCACGTTCCAGCAGTGGCTCCGGAAGCGCAAGTCTGAGGACAGATGTTTGGTTTATTCAGGTACTTGATCAATCTTGCGTGTTACTTTTTAATTGACCCTCTATGCAAATAGATCATCATAGATACTTTGACTTCACATACTCCTGCTTCAATTCAATTGTCAACATCATTCCTTTCCCAGGCTTTCACCCTCCCTCTGCTGCATTCTGTCCTCGTAGGATGCATTCGACACCACAGCCAACAAAGAACGTCGTCATGTGGAGGTGCCTTACCGATGGGTGTGGTGGGTGGAGGCCCATCTCACATAGCCATGTCACATAACATGCTTTCAATGGATTTGTTTTTAATCCATGCGTTTTCACCCCAAAAGAAAATTCGTGATAAAAACATCTCAAGCCCATCCTTCTTCACCTGAAAGAACTAGTGTGTGAAATCATGAGTGAAATCCAACGCAGGTGCCGAAGCAGCCGCTGAACAAAGCCCTGAGCATGATGAATCTCAAGGAGACCATGGAAGCAGTCGACACTTCTTGTGTGGAGACCCCGAGCTGCAAAAGGCCCCGGCATACCGATCATGTGGTTCGGCGTCTTCAGATGACCCCACCTCCGGTGCCAGGTGAACAAACGGTTCTCCAGCTCACATTTTAAAACTTCTATAAGTTGTTTTTTGTAACTGTCCCCATAGTTGGCTTTTAGATTTACATAGGTCTATGGTGTCCTTTAGCCAAGATCTCCATCTGGTGAGTAAAGGAGTCCCCCAAGTTGTAGCAGGTTTGTGGGAGTAGAGTTTATGGAACCCTCTTTCTGGTTTCCTCATTAAAGCCTGGGGTTCGCAACTTAGGCCAAAAAGATGGCATTGGTCAAGGCCCGGGATGGTGGCAAGGAAGGGACCGTTCCATCTGGTGCTCCCATGTCGCAGTTTAAGGATTATGATTTGGATTCTTTGAACATGCCTATGGAAGCTCGCCCACGTGTGGGTGGAAACCACCTGGGAAAGCATGGATACACACTGAAGAGTTCTTCTGGGGCAGTTTCTTGTCCCATTCTGCTTCAATATTTGTAAGTATGGTAAACGATGGTATTTCAGTTCAAAGCCTCAATAATGAAAAAAACATGAGCCTCAGCCATCTTCAAAAACTCTTGATACATCATGTATTTATATATATATATATACATGTCAATTCCTATGAACGATGAACGACTCCTATGCATATACTATGTATATGTAAACCTTTTATGAACGTTGAAGGATGAAAAAATGCATATACTATGTATATATATATATATACTGTATATCTCTTGTATATGTATATCTCCATCTTAAACCTTCAGCTATTGTTTTCAACTCCTATGAACGATCACCCACGCTACTAGCCCCTAACCCAGGTTGTGGAGGTCTTGTTGAAGACAAAGGCCTTCATCGTCAAGCGTAGCGCAGCCTCAGAGGAGAAGCGCAGTCTTGGGCAAGTCTCGTGGAGTAAGTTTGGTGGCGCTGCTTCAGCTTGGTCTGTTGCCGTTGAGAGGGCTGGATTTAGGTGAACCAAAGGCTGATTGGCTTGAAGCTAAAGCTATCTGAAGCTATTTTACCGATTTACCGAAGTATGATCTTTGTAGAACCATTTGGGTTCACAGTTTGGCTTCCTTCTTAGGATCTGAAGGGGTATTCTGTGTTGGGTGCCACCCATGCATGTGCTAACACGTGCCGGGTGACAATGGTCTAAAGATCAAAACATGGCGCCAAGAAGAAGAAAAACAGTTGAGTGAAACATGGGTTGTTTTCTCCACAAAGAGGCTTGAAAAAACACAATTTGGTTGAGTGTAGGACCTCCCTTCCAATCATTTTCTCTTAGGTGGTGAAGACCTTTGAATTGGGACGAATTTAGAATATACATGTATCTTCAAAAGCAGCATTAAAACATATTTAGCTAGAGCAAATATCTATAGGGCGCCACGCTCCATCGCTCCAGGTACACGTGGGGCAATTCACCAGTGAAAGGACTGGTTTATGGGTGGTTATGCCGGGTTGCGTTGTGCAAGGGAGGTAATACCATTCCATTCTGGTTTACCTTCTAAAGCAAAAACAGTGGATTGAGTTTCATGAACAAACACCGCATTTATCACAAAGATTGTCCATTTGTCTTGAAGAGTTTTCTTTCAAGGGGAAGGTGAAAATAGCGTCTTTCTTTCCAATGGGAAAGCCTTGCCATGAGCGCAATGTAAGGAAACCTCTTTCCAAGATGAGGAAAGAGATGCCCTTTAAACCGGAAGATCCCAGGAAAGGTCGCCTCCCTCGTAGCTTCAAAGACAAGCAACGTGAATACATCTTGTCCGGCTTGAAACATATTGGGGCACCAGTCGAGTCTCGACCTAATGGTGAAGGGTTGGTTCAATTTGTTCAAGGAGAATCCATTGTTTGATTTGAGAATAGTATTGGGAGAATCCATTGTTTGATTGTAAAGCCTCAAGCCCCAATCCACCAATCTTCTTATTCTGTTCGAAGGGGTTCAGTCTAGCTAAGGCGGTTGCTACACTGGTATGTTTGTTATTTGCGGTACCAGGGCTGCCGTGGGGAGAAACTCCAGTGGAGCATCTCGAGACGTTTAGCGGAAAGATGGCTGTCACGAAAGCCGAATGGGCTGTTGCCTGGATTTAAAATTTGGGGTCATCATTGGTACCCCAAAAGAAAATTGTTTGTAAAAGTTTGTAAATATGATCATTGTTTTGGGTTCCCTTACGGTTGATGGACAAAATCCTGCATCAACAATCTAAATCTAAAGGATAAACAAAGGATAAACAGTGTATCCTACTGTTCAGGCCTTCAGGTTACTTGTTCCATTTTATATTTATATATCTATATTCATTCTACAAGCCTTCAGTAAATACATTAAAAACTGTACCCAAATATATCTATAGATATAAAATATATCTATGAATATAAAATGTCCTTCCCTAAAAGTCTGTGGCGGTTGCCGGCCGGCCGGCCGGCAATGCCTTTCGACGTGGAGTTGGATCCAATTCGCATGAACCTAATGACGCCATTAGGATTTTCAAACGCGTTATTCTACGCATGCTCCCTAGTGCCTGGGAGCGGTCATATGACCGCCCCAGTGTGCTCGTCGTGGGTATTTCTGACTTTTACCCGCAATTATTGGTATCTTTTTGTTTGGGGTTTGCAGGATGTTTGCATATGATTCTTGAATCTCACCACCAAATTAGCTTTAGTTCCAGTCTTGGAGAATCTTGGAGGAATTCAAAACCCAAAACATGGTTCTTTTTTCATGATTGGGGCCCCTTGTTTGGGTATAGAATTTCACCACCGGAATAGCCTTACTTTCAGTCCTGGAGAATTTTGGAGGAATTCACAACCCAAAAAATGGTTCCTTTCTTGTTTGGGTATAGAATTTCACCACCATAATAGCTATAGTTTCATCCCCTAAGAAACAAAGTTCGTTTATTAATCGAGACCCCTTTTCGTTTGCAGGATGTTTACAAAAGGATAGAAAATGGTGGGTAGATTTCCAAAACCAAAATTCAGGTCGCGCGGCTCGACCCATAGGTCGAAGACTCGGCCATTGGGTCGTAAAGACTCAGAGAGCGTTAGGCAAGGAAACGTTTTGGCGGCGAGGGCGTTTGTCCTCTTGCTTATCTGTTCGAGCTTACATGTGGCTCCTTGAACAGCCAGGTTCAAGCTGCATGCATTTCCACCCACTATTTCAGCAAATAGTGAAAATGGTTTCAACACGGAAGATGACCATAAATATGAGCGATTACGGGGCGCCAACCAAAAAGCGAACTTTGCTCTTTAGCAGTGCTTCGAATTGAATAACAAAGTGTTTTGGTCTTTTTGGTTTTGGTTTCCCCTTCAAAGTGTTTCCCCTCATGACGTTAGCAGTGCCAGCTTGATCAGGTCACCCGGCAGTCGACCATCTCAGCGAGTTCAAGGTGCGTCCAAACCTCCAAGCTAGGGAGATGGTACGTCACTATGTGGATGGAAGCGGGCAGTCACGTATATGTGGAGGACGTGATTTAAAGTCATCGCAGGAGTATCCACGACAGTGCTTTGGTTTCAATGACATGGTTTTGTTTCTGGGTTTGTTTACAAAATTTGGGATGAAAGAAACACACCATCAGTTTGCCAACACACCCATGGAAAATACCACTTGGAAGATACTCTCCTAAACTGTTGAGAAAGGGCATGTACAGTATATATTTATGTAGTTTCAAGGGTATGTGTAGAATCTTCCTCGGAAAAATCTTCTGGGGTTGGATGTTTCATGTATCGTGTTATTGTTTAAGGGAATGTTTTGATTTACAAATCCCATGGCCTCACTTGGCTCAGGTTCGGAAAGGCACTCTCAGCTTGCCGAACCAAGTTTTTGAAAAAACATCGTCGGATGGCTAAGACCTTCCTCAAGAAAGCTAGGGTTACCACGAACACCCTCAACCATCGCCTTAAGGTAAACCGGGCTTGGGTGTCGGGAGGGGAGCTCCAAGAGGTCATGGACTTCTTATCATCTCGATGAGATGTGTGCAGTCTTTTGAAATTTGAAATTCATGTGTGCCGCATTCTTTGGTGCGGTTATGGACTTTAGAACCCATGTAACACTGGGGATGGAAGTCTGCAACCATCATGAAGCATAGAAACCATCTTAGAAACCATGCATAGAAACCATCTTAGAAACCACGCATAGTTTGCCTTTGTTTCCCCCTTTGGTTGCTGGCTTCCTGTTGGGAAGATTCAACGCTGTGAAAAAAATCTGAATGCGTGGATGAATTTCGGAAAGAAGAACACTTTTGCCAAATATCACCAAGCTTTATATCAGAATATATATATATATATATTTATGGCATCGTTCAATATTTCTTAGGATCTCTTGCTATATGATAGCTCTTAAAGCTTGTATCAGGATCTCTTGCCACCACCTGCCAGCAATCAAACTGCAGGACCGATGCCCAGGCTGACCTTGAAAAGGCCTTTTGGTGCCACCAACCTGTTTGGAATGGATGTGGTGGAGGGAAAGGGGTACAGGTGCTGCACCCAACCATTTTTTTTCATAAAAAACCACCCTAAGTGGAACGTGCGCTTTGGAGCGAAAACCGTGCGCTATGGAGAGAAAACATGCGCTGTGTATGAAGTCTTCAATTCCCAATGTGGTAGCTATAAATATGAAAGTGAAATCCCATGGATCTCTTTTGAATTCCTCCTGGTAGTGGATAGAAACCATGCGCTTTGTATCTTGAACTCCCAAAATTTGAATTCTCTAAAAGTTCATGGTAAGAATTTGAAATCCCATGGCTCTTTTGAATCTTTTGTTTGGTGTTTCAAAACTCACTTGAAATTGCATATGTATGTTTTGGTGATAGGCTTTTTTGTCTCAAGAACCATTTGGGAAAGTTAGAACTTACCTCTTTGATACCATGGCGGGTGACCCAAGAACCCCACCAAGAAAACGGCACCGTGGCAAGTCTCGCCAATCGCCAAGAGTGTCCGGGCACCAAACGCGTGCGCTACCAGTGTTCAAAGTTGAAGAAGATCAGAAGCAAAAGGTGAAGAAAAGTCATCTCAAAGTTAAGAAGGACAAGAAGGAAGATGATCGCAAGAAAGACCAGAATGAGGAGAAGGCAGACAAGAAAACGAAGCAGAAAGTGAAGGCCAAGAAGGAAAGGGAGGAGGATGCTAAGAAAGACAATGATGTCAAGAAGGATAGAGATGATGAGAAAAAGAAAGTCAAGAAGGAAAGGGAGGATGATGCTAAGAAAGGCAAGGATGTCAAGAAGGAAAGAGGTGATGAGAACACGAAAGTAGTCAAGAAGGAAAGGGATGAGGATGCCAAGAAGGATGGGAAGGAGGACGCTAAGAAAGGCAAGGATGTCAAGAAGGATAGAAGTGATGAGAACACGAAAGTAGTCAAGAAGGAAAGGGAGGAGGATGCCAAGAAGGATGGGAAGGAGGACGCTAAGAAAGGCAAGGATGCCAAGAGGGAGGAGGATGCTAAGAAAGAAAGGGATGCCAAGAAGGATAGGGAGGAGGACGCTAAGAATCCCAAGAAGGAACACAAGTCGAAGAAGGATGAGAAGATCACTTACATTCCTTGCAAGAAGCAGAAGATTGAGCACATGTTCGAAACACCAAAACATCAAATTCGAAAAGGTCCAGATTCGGCTTCAGGAGTAGAGTCAGGAATTTCTTCAAAGGAAATGGCAGAAGCGCAACTGGAGAAGTTGAAAGGCATCTTAGAAGACTCTGATGATGACAGCTGCAGTGCCATTGACGATACCGACATGGAAGGTCTCCTGAACCTAGGTCAAGGGACAGGTGAGGAGGATGAAGAGGATGAAGAAGAGGAAGAGAATGAAGAGAAAAGCAAAGGAGAAAAAGCAGCCACTGATGATCAGAGTGAGGAGGAATCATCTTCAGAAGACAGCAGCCAGAGTGCAGGAGAAGAAGAAGAAGAAGGCAATGACAGTGAGGAGGACTTTGAAGGTGAGGAGGAAAGTTCTGGTGACGATTCCGATGACGATGAAGGCAAGAAGGAAGAGGAGGAGGATGAGGATCAGAAAGACACAAAGGAGGAAAAGAATGAGGCAAAGAAGGAGGCAACGAAGGAAAAGAAGGAGGAAAAGGATGAAACGAATGGTAAGAAAGACAAGAATGCGGAGAACATGCATGCCCTGGTACCTGTGACTAAGGAGACACCGACTGCGATTGCATGTGTTCGGAACTCTGCTACAGACAAGAGGGCTTGGGACAGCTTCATGCGTCAATTGAAGTCTAGCACCCGAACCCCCATAGCGGTTAGTGAGTACGCTACTACTCATGCAAACCGAGTTGATTTATTCAACATGTGGCTTGAATCCGATCGGGATTGGGAGAAATGTGAAGTCTTAGTTGAACGAAAATTAGAGAAGAAGAATCAGAGCTCCAAAGGTTGGGAGGCCTTTCAAGGCAAGGTGTTGGCCCAGAAGTATGACGAAGCCAAATGGAACAAAATCCGCGAATCTAGAAAGGCATCAGGCCTTTGGTATCAGGATGAAGACTTTCCTGACGATGACTTAGATGCTTTGTTTTTACTTAGGCGCAGAAACTTTAGTTTTTCCAATCCCCAGGAACTTATTTGACAAATACCAAAAACGGATTCGACTTTATACTATATAAGGTATCTGTTTCCTTTGCCCTCTCTAGCCATCTAAGGAAGCTTGGTACTTCATGCGAGTTGGAACCTCCTACAAAGAAAAGGAAACCACGAGTGAATCTTTGGCTCTCAAAGCCAAAATGGCAGTGGATGCTGAGACACGGAAGGAAATGATTGACCCAGAACACGGGTTAATGCGACCCGGGGCACTTCCAAAGGTGGGCACTGCAACCGCTGCAGGAAACAAGCAGATCCTGGACTCGCTGAGTAAGGTGAGGGATTCACAAAATCAGGGATTCAAGCATAACGGGTATATATAAAAGATTTTGCAGGATTCACTGATGAACCAATCATGATTTACCAAGAAGGTCCATTCGCATGAGCCATCAACATACTCTATCTAAGATACTTAGAACTATTTATACTCAATATCCATCTTCATCCAAAAAGTTGAATTTAATACTACCATCATCTCCTTTTCCCGCAGGTGACTGCAGTTCCAAAAACCAGGAAGGACACGGAGAAGAATAAGGAGGGATCAGAAAAGCTTGAACCGGAATCTTGGACTTCAAAGGCAAATGATGCATTGCCAGTTATGCTCACTGCTGCTGCAAAAGCCAGAACCCTTTCCATCAAGTTAGGGACGGTGGAATACGCAGGTGAGCTGAGCAAACAGTTGCTGGGCCATGCATCGAAGCTCGAAAAGTTATACCATAAGTTACAGCAAGCTGTTAAGGATCATGCCTGTGACAAGATCTTGAAAGGTCTCTTCCAACAGATTGTTCCCGAGACTACTTTTGGTGAGAAAGCCCAGGCCAGGTGGCCAAATGGGATCAGTCATGATGGTGCCACTTTAAAATTTGAAACAACAAACAACTTAAAATTCACAATGGGATCATTCTCTTTTTGTCACCCACAGCCACTTCCCAGCGCCCTTCAATTCATGTCCTCGGCTTGTGAGGCCGCTGCAGATGCTTTCTTGAAAGTTCCTGGGAAGAAACGGAAGGGGGCCAAGGCAAAGGCAAAGAAGAAGGAGTGAAGTTGCTAGCTTCCTGTGGGGCTTTTGTGTCAACTGACCAAAGGCAATCGCTGATATTGCTGGGGATGAGTCAAGTGTGAACACTTGAAGCTCAATGTTTTGACCTGTGGCCCTTCTTAGAACAGTAAGCCTCCCTTCTTTTGGAAACAAATAGTGTTTTATTTGGAAACAAATATCGCCCTTTTGATTTGATCAAGAAAAGATAAGCCCTAGAATTCAGAGGTTCTTTGGTCCTATGTGTAGTGGAGGCTTGCTGCACGAAGTGGTTACCATCGTACTCGAGTTTAGCAAGGAAAGTTTAGCAAGGAAAAATCTTGCTACCTTCTTTCTACCTTTCTTATGGGATCTACATGGATTGTATTTCTAAGCTGGAAAGTTTCCTTTCTTTTGGGGTGGGGCGACCTTGGAATGAATCATTGCCCTTGGAGCCAGGTGCCCGAGCCATTCAGCAATCATCAAGGCCCTGAATTCAAGGGGCCTCAGCGGCGGGTGGCCATTTTGAAACTGTGTCATGGAAACTTGTTGGGGACAATGTTTTGGTTGATAATTACATATATTATATATATAGTTTGTTTATAGTACACTTGGGGAACAATAGGATACCAATCATAGTCAAGTCCCACCATTGCAGGAAGAGACAAAGGTTAGAAGATTATGATGAGTCACGAACAGTGAACAAGCTCACAGAGTTGATTGGTCGTGGAAAAATTTCCATCGCTACAGCATCAGAGATCGCAGTGTCCGTAGTCCCTCTTCAAAACCAGTCCAGCAAGCTTTGTTTTGAATGTATAGTTCCTTTCCCACTAAATGTTGTGCATACTTCGATTGCCAAAGTGAAAGCTTTTCACGTTTCGATACTTTGATTTTAGAATGGTTTGGGGTGCACAAATCCAACAAATAAGGATCCAAGTTCACCAGTTCCTTTGTGTGTCCTCGCCACCACATTCAGCGGGCCCAGGTGAAGGATTGTGAGATCCCGCACCAAGCTTTGAAAGCCTTCAGCAGCCTAGGCGCAGACGGGCGTCACGCAGCAAACTGCGAACGAGATCTGCATCGCTGGCTTCGTGGGCTTTGGGGTATTGAACTCCAAACATACACCATTTCGGTACCACTGGAGGTGTTTTTGGACTGAATCAAAAACATAGCCTTAGGCAATCCCTTTATGGTTGACTTCAAACCAGCGCTAAAAGCTGACCAGTTTTTTTTGATTTACATGTTGGACTTCCAGGGTTGAACGTAAGAGAACATTGTTTTTAGATTCATGTATCATACGTAAGTTTGACAAAACAAGATTTTCATTTTGAGACCAAGTCATCAATGACCATCATATGTTCTTTGTCTTCATGGGTTATTGTCTATCCCTGTAGGCTGAATATTCTGGGAAAGCAAAAGAAACAGCTGTCAAGATTCTTCTCCCACACGAACTTCTACATTGCCTTTCTCATGCTGCCAGTCCCTATATGTTTTCATCCCTGATGCTTGGGAACATGAGCAATGAAGCTAGGACCTGCTTCTTTCAACATCTGAAGTCATTAAGACCATGGATGGGAGTACCACTTCTGAACGAGGATGGTGTTGATCTCTCCAGGATCATTCCAGTGACAATTCATGGTGATGGTGCTCAATTCTATCGGGATGATGAATTTTTTGTATGGTCATGGTCATCCGCATTTGGTTTCAAAGGCAACATCAAAGACCCACTGTTGCTGAAGTTCCCCATTTGCATAATTCCAGAACGTTGCATGCGAAGCCACAATGTAACTTTAAATGAAGTCTCAACAAGATTTTGTTTTGTGTCTTCAATGGTTTGTAACTTTAGTAAGCCTAGCGGTAAAAGGTCGGGGCTGTATCCTATAAAAGCCCACTCCCGGCTGGAGGTACGATCAGCTGTCAACAAGGTGGTTGCTGAGGCAACGGCTTGGTCCATCAAGCTGGCTTCAGCTGGAGTCTTTCCTGCCGAGGGTTTCTATGGCGAATGCTTTGAAGCTGGAACGTTTCGAAGCAAATTGCAGGGTCAACAAATGGCTCATGGGTGGAAGTTCCTAGTTAAATTCATGGCAGGTTTTATTTTTCCATTCTCTGTACCCTCCTAATAAAGATTTTACATGGTAAACAGGTGGCAGCCATACATCTAAATTGTTTTGCTTCAGCCCCCAGGGCGACCTATTTCAGCTTCAAAGCCGACTTGAAAGCACGCAAGCAACTTCACGAATTTCAACGCTACTACAAGTGCAATCTGAACCTAAGACTGTTATAACATTTTGCTTTGGGAACATTCTTCTTTGGGGACGCCCCTGAAAAGATAGGACTTTAAGGATTGTGTTTTGGCGCTGAATTTGAGAAAGCCCGTACATTTGGTGAGGTTGAGGTTGTGAAAATGGCCTTTGAAAAGTTGGAATTCCCCCTTGAAAAATTTGGGTGATTTGTGGGATGTTTGTTTTCGTTTTATCCAAAGATTGTTTCAGGGTGTGTGACCGGTGTCTGGCATCTGCCCAGACCAACTGCCCAGACAGTATGAACTTCAGAAACCTGACCTCATCAAAAGCTTGGCGCTTGACGAGCATGTCCCATGAGCAGTACGCTCTCCTGGATAGCCAGTCTTTGAGCCCATGGATGGCATTGCCAGGTTTCCGATTGGAATCTGTTTCGTTCGATTGGTTACACAACATCTACTTGGGACATGGAAGAGATCTTTTTGCAAGTGGCCTCCTAACTTTGGTTGAACAAGGGGTCTACAGTTATTCTGGCCTTACTGACACCAATGATTTGTTGGCTCATGCAGAGGAACGCATTCGCAAAAAGTGCTTCAAACACAGGCCCATGTTCCAAAAAAAATTGATGGAATCCCCAGTTTAAAAAAAATGTCTTTAGACTTATTTGTTTGGTTGCTAGTCGTACCCAAATTATTTGGGTGATTTCTTTGACCCTGGTTTAAGGTTGTCGCTACCTGCAAAACCAAGTATCAGCAAGCAGTCTTTGGGTGGGGACGATGACTATTGCGAGCTTTCGTCGCGGTTCAAAGGGGCCCATGTGAAGATCCTTCTTTGGTGGCTTTCTTGGGAGGCAAAAACATGGTCTGATTCTATGCCCAATGATTCTTTGTGAATTAAAATCAACTTTGATTTGTTGACCCAGTTATTTTATGTTGTTTTGGGGTATTGACCGGGTAGACTCTGCATTTTTCTTAGAAAATAATCATCATTGTACCAAGGACCCTGTCTTGCAAACATTGGCAGTTTGCACCTATTGCCTCCAAAGAGTCACTGAAATTTTTGATTCAGCAGGTTTAATTTTGACTGAATCGGAGGCCGACTTGGCCGCAAAAGCCCTAGAAGATCACTTGACTACTTATGCTTGGCTGGCAGCTCGTGACTACCAACGCAGAGTTCTAAGATTCAAGATTAGGACTAAAGCCCACTACTTGTGGCATGTTTCCCAAGAAATCAAGGAGTTCAAACTTAATCAAAACTTGCATCATACATTCCAAGAGGAATCGTTTTTGGGCAAGATCAAGGCCGTGGCCACAAAGTGCCACGGCCGAACATGTACCCAAAGAATATTTCAACGCCTGTTTTTATGTCTGGCTGTTGTGTTACACGAGTATAATAAGAAGGAAGCGAGTTTGGAGTGAAGAACACCGGTGTGCCACTCACAATCCTAAGAACCCCCAATATAGATTACCAATCCAATTTTTTCCCCACTCAATTGTTTGTTTTTTGAAGGGTGGTTCTTCAATCCTTTTTTCTGGGTGGGGATAGTGAAGTCACAAAGTGGCTTGCACGGACAGCAGTCAGCAGTCCTCCAAATGCAGCATTGCTCATGGCAGCAACGTGCTAAAACAAAGGTTCGGAAGTTTCAGGAGTTTTGTTTTTGGAGAACCATTTTGAAAACAACATGTTGGAATTCGCAATGTCAATAAATGACAAGTATTGGGAAAACCTAATGAGGGTTGTTGTTTTTTCTTGGTCTTGTATTTACATGGTTACATGTTTCCTGTAATTTGTGGAACGGCGAGGCTTTGTCGATAAAGGCAAAGTCAGCTCTATATAAAAATCACATATAGCGACATGATATGTTTTCCCCCATATACTCTATAATTAACCATAGTCCAACCAAGAAACATAGCAAAATACAAAAATAAAATAATATACAAAAACAACAACAAAAATCAAAAGACAAAAGTAGAAATATGACGCAAACGACAACAGCGCAAACGGGGCCGACGCAGGCAAAAAGGCAGACAAACAGACAGACAGGACAGGAAACCAGACATAGGCAGACAGACAGACAGACAGACAGACAGGCAAACAAACAAACAAACAAACAAACAATTAAGACGCAAACGACCACGGCGCAAACGGGACAAGCAGACGGACAGACATACAAACAACAAAAAGACAGACAGACAGACAGACATGACAGACAGACAGACAGACAGACAGACAGACAGACAGACAGACAATACAAATTTCAAGCAAAAGGCCATGGCGTAAACGGGAACGTTCCAGGCGAAAACATACATGACAAGGAGACATGGCAGCAATACTTCCAAACAAACAAAATCGCAATTAAGACGCAAACGACCACGGCGCAAACGGGGCAAGCAGATGGACAGACATACAAACAACAAAAAGACAGACAGACAGACATGACAGACAGACATGACAGACAGACAGACAGACAAACACATAAACAAAACAATTTAAAGAAAGAGGGCATGACGTAAACGGGAACGTTCCATGCAAAAACATAATGACCTGCAGGAGACATGGCATGCAGACAATACTTCAAAACAAGCAAAATCGCAATTAGGACGCAAACGACCACGGCGCAAACGGGACAGACAGACAGCTAGATTAACAAAAAATATTTTGAAGAATATATAAGAAAATTGCACAAAAATATTTATATATTTTTTATATAACTATGGGGATGGATAATACATTTAGACGCAAACGACGCTTTTATAGTGTCGTTTGCATCACATTGTGAAGCCATTTGCTTTAAAAGCACAGAAATGCATTCTTGTTTGCACTGAAGGCATAGAGATGCTACTTTAGCATGCATGGCAGGATGTTTGACATTTGGCATCATCCGATACAAACGACATCGTCCATGGCAGAACATGTCGTTTGGGTGGAAACTTGTCCTTTTTGCAACGTTGGAGTCTTAAGGCAAACAACTTCCTGTCCTCGACACTTAAGGTGCAAGCTGAAATGTCCGTCAAATCGTGGGACTTCCACAAAGCAACGTCTTCTTTGGTATGAGCAGCATCTCGTAAACGAAGCAATGATTCTTTATAAACAGACTGACCAACTTGGCGATGAATCCGTCGCAACCGAAAAACAACTCGGATGGCTCGGAACAAGCGCAACCCAAGATTCACACCGTGTTGATCTTTTCCAGCTGTTTTTGGCTTGGCGTTCAAAAGCGTGCGCTCTGGTGTAACTGCAACAGGAGGCAATTGTCCAAAGTCTCCTGCAAAAACGACTTTCACACCACCGAAAGGCAACCTGGCCCCACAACGACAAGCTGTTTTGCTACGGCAATGCTTCTCGTGGTACAACGCTAACCTCCACTGCTGCAACCTGGCGTGCACGTGAGCCAAAACCAACTTCTCGAGCATCGAGACTTCATCGATTTCGAGTAAACACATGCCTTTTAGTTCTTGGTCCATGCTTAAAACATCCTCTGGGGACAAAGCTTCAAGACCGCCTCCAAAACCGCGTCGGCTCAAACGAAACAAGGAAACCAGCGTCCGGCCACCCATGCCCATGTTGCTTGCTGCCACTCCAGTGTATGCGCAACGAACAATGCGACCGGCAAGACCATGAGTTTCTAACAGACGATTTGCGGCTTGCAATGTTGTTGTCTTGCCTGTGCCAGCTGTGCCCAGCAACAACAC
>OMLO01001283.1_pt1 | contig 19022 bp, 17 predicted proteins | sample 1674811 | NCBI WGS metagenome assembly OMLO01 (sample SAMN06265003, study PRJEB25207) | coral metagenome | isolation source: Coral host | place: Mexico:La Bocana,Puerto Morelos, Mexico | collected 2008-11-13 | reverse complement strand
TGTTGTTGTTGTTGTTGTTGTTGTTGTTGTTGTTGTTGTTGTTGTTGTTGTTGTTGTTGTTGTTGTTGTTTTTGTTGGTGTTGTTGTTGTTGCTGTTGTTGTTGTTGTTGTTGTTGCACACTGGTCAAAGAAAGATCCTGCAAACATGTCAAGTCACGATTTTTCAGAGGGGGCCGTGGTAGTAATGTACAAAACTACTGCTCTGAAACTTTGATGACTGATCCACTCTAACTTTCTATATCAACCCATGGAAACTACACAGAAGTTGAAAAATAAACTTGGACCAAGAATCAGCAGCATCCTGTCTTGAATCAGACGGAGGTTGTTGATGCAGGTGCCCTTGTCACAGGATGTGTGAGCAAGGGGGTACAAGACAAATGCAGCGCTGTTTGCGTTGGCATTCAAGATGGCACGTGCAGTGTCGCAGGCATCTTCCATGTGTCCAGAACCTGCAATGATTTCAATGATAGAAGTATGCTGATGACTTGCAGCTGGAATGAATTTGATACACAGCCAAGTAGCGAGCAGGAAACACTGAAGCATCCAGGATGATAAGCGTAAACCTTAGCAGTGCCCGCAGGAAAATATTTTTGTTATCATTCTTTACCATCTCAATTTCTTTTCCGTGGACGACTACACCGATCACCATCTAAGAATCTTGTCAAGGAGCGAGTCTCCCCCATCACCCTGGCTGGACTGGAACTTGAGCAGTTCTGCATGAGCCTCTGATAAGGTTGATGTAACTTCATTCACCACGTACAGGTGATGGCTCCTCATGTACTCGTCATTCCAATCTTTGCCTCGCTGGTAGCGATGCTGCAGGTATTGCAGATCAAGGCCACCCTGAGTCAACAGGTGGGCGCAATTCAAGTTTGAAGGTAATAACTCATTAAAGACTTTGATGTTTGAAAGCCGATCACGAAGTTGGGGCACCTGTCGATTCGCATGGGCTTGCGCTCGATCCAGCCAAGTCTTCATGGCCTGGATGTCTTCAAAGCAAGTTGTCTCGGCGTGTTCCATATTGGCATGCTGCATCTTCACAGCCAACCTCGAAAAGCTGCATTACATGTTTGCAAAGTTAGCCACTGAAGCTCTTCACAGCCAACTTTGAAAACGCATGAAATGTCCCCAAAGTTAGCCACTGAAGTGGGATTTCAAACATTTATTTTTTCAAGCCAGATACTCTTCAGCCTGGGCAGCGTGCATATCGTCCACCTCCGAATGTTCTGTGTGTGGGTGCCACAACATGTAAGAATAAAGGATTCTGTCATGGTGATGCAATGGTTCAATCAAAAATCAAATGATTCACCCGCCTCTTTTTGATGCTTCTTGCACACAACACGAAACACTCCCACACGCTGCAAGTCCACAGGAGGAACCGAGTCTGATAGAAGTTGAAGTAAATCTGAGTCTGCGAGCCTCAAGTGGAACCTCAAGTTCTTTGCTCAGAGCAATATTTCCGAAAAACATGAAAGTTGAAACAAAGCAGCAAAGGGGCTGTTTGTGCAATGTATCCAACTCCTTCTTCACAAAATGCTCTGGGAAACTCGCCTTGAACTGCTCACAACATGCAACAAAAGCTGCGCAAACTCGTTGCAATCCTTCCTTAGTAGATTCTCAGACCGGTAATAAGTATCAATATCATGTGATTGCGCTTGGAATGATATGCTTGGCACAATTGCAACACAATTAATTACAACTCTTCAACGCTAAATTGCGGCTAAATGGTTCAAAGAAACGACTTGCTGGGAATTCCACGGCTTGCGAAACTTGACAGGGGTGTTGATAAAATCATTGCCCAACCGCTCGCACAAATGTCGCAGAATCTCAGGTGTGTTGATGAGTTCCGCCTGCCACCCCACCATTCCACTTCCCGCAGAGCAGAAATCGGTGTTGAACACACCTTCTGCTATTGACTCGTGCGTGAGAAACTTTGAGACGGAGAACCGCCTGGAACGGTTTTTTTGCTGGACCAAAAACTGGGTCATGTAGAAAAGGTACCGGGGCAAATCGAATGATACTTATGTTTTATGAGATCACATTAAAAGTAAACAAACTTGGTGTGTGCAGTGTGGAGTTGTAAACCCCATTTTGTAGATCAAGCCTCCCTTTAAAACTCAATGAATTTTATAGAGCTCTTCTTTTGAGATTGATTGGGAATTAATTTTCTACTAACAGTGACATTCATCAGCCAATTTGTAGAAACCAACAGTTGGGGTGCGCACACCCATTTTGTAGTTGGCACCCATTTTCTACTACAAAATGAGGTGCGCAACCCCACCTGATCGATTGAAAGGGGACAAAACCAAATTTCTCGAGTTCTCAAAACGGCAGCAACCGAATTGGACTTCATCAAGGCTTGAGGTGTTTTTTGAACATGCAAAATAATACGTGAACATAAACACAAATCACGTGAATACCTGCGTTTCCCGAAAGATTTTATCAAGAAATCGATGAAATCTAATGATCTTAAGTTAGTTGATTCTATAGAAGGAATTTTCAGGGAAATGGTTTTTCGCAACCCAGCTGCTGGGCGAGATCCATCAATTGGCCAACCGTCTTTTCATCTATGTTGTTGAGAAGAGCAAAAGCTGCTTTGCTCTCAAGTTTGCCTATTTGATAGGCTTCGGCAAGGTCTGCAGCCCTGTTCCATGCCTGATGGTATTCAAAGCCGACTAAGAAATAAATGAGGTCAAAACCAAATTTCATTGAAGAGCAGGACTAGATAAAATAAATGAAAGTTCAAGATCTAGCGCCTGCTCAGATGATTCACCCATACCAAGTTTGCCAAGAAATTTCAGCTGGTAGCACAAGTTGAAGGCATTTGGTCGCCGCCGGACAGTTGACCCAAGAGTGATCAATCTATTCTGGTCAACCAATCTGGATAGCTCGTTGTTGGCCACCACAACTACATTGGCACAAATGGTTCCGAAGGTCCTGAGTTTTCAGAAACATGTCGGATCTAAAACTAGCGAAACATTGCAAACGCTGCATTGCGCCGGCTTTGAATACTGTTGCTGTCATGTTCAAAATCGCCTGGACAAACAAGGGCAAATAATAATGAATATGAACCTTCAAACATCATGATTGAAGCAATCAAAAGCTGTCTCTCTACTAAGCAGGTTGGTTAAATTACTTTGTCCATCCTTGATTTGACGAAGCATCTGCAGTTGTCCAGCGAGGCCCTTGCTAAGCGCCTGCGCTCAAATCCGAAGGTTCAAACAAATATTCATTGCGTTTTGCGTGAAATCAGCTCACATTTCAGTAGCAGCTCAGCTCTCAAAACAATAATTCAAAGATTTAACTCTGATGGCCTCCCAAAAGGTTGGATTCTCGAAAGCCATGTGTAGCACCAAAACGAACACCAATGAACGTGTCCAACCCTTGCAATACACGAGACCATGAGCTTGGAGCATCTCTGGGCCATCTGTAGATTTAATTTCAGAAGAATCACACCTAAACGACGAAACCAACCCGAGCTCCAGTCGTGGTTTTGTGATAACCAACCGTTCTGTTCCGGGTTCTGATGGATCCGTCAAGAAACCATTCACGCAGACCAACTGTCCAAGTTGGCGGATCACTTCCTGAGAGTTGACGCTGGAATTCAGTATCTTTTTTGTTCAAACTCAATCACAGTAAATTGTATTAACATATATTTAATACACATCCAAAAGTCAAACTCACACATGCCCTTCAACCCACACTGCGACTCCCATGGCAAATGCCATGGACGGAGAAGCACATTTCCATCTTTCTCCAACGACGTCGGCCCAGCGTAGTTCCTAGGCATCAAGCCACACCAGTGGTCGTAAAACTTAATGCGTTGTCGCCGCAGTGAATGTACTGAGACCCGGGCAACAAAGGGTCAGCAGGAAAGCTTTCCTCCATCCACTGCATGAATCGTAGAACATCTTCCTGACATTTCAAACACATAACTCAAAGCAATCATAATGTTCACAGTTTTAAGAAGCAGAATGAAATTTGAACGAACGCAGAACATCAGAGTTCCCGGCTCGATGTGCGAGTTTTGCCGAGAAGTACTTGTCCACGCATCCGAACTCAGCCATGATCACATTCCTGTGGGGGTAGTAGTAGTTAATGGCTCGTGTGGAGTCAGCATAAAACCGACGGAGGCAAAATCAAACTAAACTAGATCTCAATTAAATGCGAACATGTTGCAAATTTTCTGTGAACATTTGCACGTACTCAATGTCCATGTCCGACGTGAGTTCATCCTTCACAGATTTGCTGGATTTCAATTTTGGGGCGGCGGCGGCGCCACCCGAAGAGCGACGTTTGCGAATGCTCATCTCCGAATTGATTTGACACCGTCAACTGCTTGGAGCCCAGACTTCCTTTCAAAGAGGCGCAAACAATCAAAGAATGCGCGCGTAAGAGAGCACTCTACGGTAGACAATTTGTGCCGAACAGCGATGGTTTTCTTTTTTCACCGCACCGTGACACGCAACGGATCATGCGCTCACATTGTGAATTTACAAAGCTTCACATCGGAATCGCGCTGGCAGCTGGACACGCAACGGGCGTCGTATCGTGCTGGCAAACAACTGATCACGCGTTAACTGTGAATCTGCAAAGTTTCGCATCCAAATCCTGCTGGCAGCTGACCAATCATTGAATTACAAATTTGGGCCGCTATCTCACGAAGCTTCGACACTGCAGCCTGGCAGCGCAAGAAAAAACATGGAACATAAAAAAAAAAACATGAAACCCATGTTCCCACTGAAAGTCTCTGTATGAAATCCGGTAATTGAATCATCATCAGAAAAATGATGGATCGAGAGAGGAACACAAACATATATGCACATCAAAATCCCGTCCTTTAAATATCACAACTTTTTTTGATGAAAGTGGCCTGCATTCATCAAAAAAATGGGCGATGACAACATCCCTGTCAACACTTAGCGTATTTTTTTGATGAAGGTGGCCAACATCCATCAAAAAAAACACGACATGACAACATCCCTGCCAGCACCTCACATATTTTTTGATGAAGGTGGGCAACATTCATCAAAAAAATCCGACATCCAAAATGCATGTTGGAACAAAACAATGTCGCCAGATTTTTGTGATGAAAGTCGCCGGCTTTCATCACAACTGAAAAATTTCCTTCTACATTGCCTGCGGTGGTTTTTTTTGCAAAACATAGGGCGGTAATATTTTGCTACCCCCTAGGTGTCCATGCCGCGCCCAAATTTTTTTGCCTTTTCATCAAACAAAGCTACCAGGGAGATTGCAGCAGCAGTTTTGATGAAAACCAGTGGCTTTCATCACATCAGCCATCTATTCAGAAGCTGCTAGCTACAAAGCAAAGGCTTTAAGAATGCAAGATAAAAATGATGTGTTGCAATGACCCATGTTCTGATGAAAGCCAGCGGCTTTCATCGCTAAAGCTCCTCTCTCACAAGGGATGCGTAATTTGACTTTTCCTTCGGCAAAAAAAATGGTCCGCGTCCCATAACTGTTCGAATTCTTGGAATTTGTTGAAGTCATGGAAGGCGATTGATCCAGTTCCCATCTCTGTTTAACAGATTTGCTGAGCTCGGCTTTGACCAGCAGCATTATCAGCTTGTGGATTTGAATGCCAAAAAAAAACGATCTCAATCCTTCGTTTTCAAGTTATAAAGTGGAACACGTCAATCAAACAAAATCTTTCGCTGCAATTGAAATCAAATCCCCTAACTGGCCGCAATGAAGTTTCATCGCTGGCATTCATAAGTTGTCGCGTCAAAAGCTTCAGTCACTGTTGCCAATGCTTGGTCCCATGGGACGCCAGCATGGGCCCAAAGATGAGCGGCAGCTTTGTGTATGTGGTGGATTCTTCGCTTGGCTTTGTATTTCTCCAAATGTTTTTTCTCCATGGCTTCCCGCTGCGTTGCCACACGATTGGGAACCTGAGATCTGGGCGGAAATGCAACAACACAAAATAACGTGTGTTTAATGAAAACAGCACCATCGATTCAATTCAATGCTTGGAGACCAGGAACCGGATGTAAATTCTGGGTTTGCCGCTGCAAACCAACCCCGGCAAACCCAGGGCCCACTGCAGGTCCTGGGGATGGAGTGCACCTGACATGACTAGTTGGGCCGATCAGACAGCAAAGGCGACACATTGTACAACTATATCAATGCAGACTAAGTGCCTGCTGACATCAAGAAGGGGTGCTCTGGTCACAGAATCGGTGGCAAGCTGCTCCAGATGGTTTGCGGCTGCATGCATCTCAAACGGGCTTTGACCTTGAGCGAAAACAAATTAAATCTTTGCGCACACAAACTATGTAGTCAATGTTATATACTATGAACTAAGACTAGTGAGAGGATTTGAATCTGTATACCCTACTCAGGTCAAGTCTGATTTAGTTATGAGAACGCATTTTCACTGACGGATACACAATGCATCCTAGTATCTACTACTAGCAGATTGCTGCCAAGGTGCGAAGCATTGTAGCCAACTTCTGATAACCTTCTAGAGTTTTCACATCTGGATCGCGATCATCATTCGCAACTGGCAGTATTGCAGAAAGTGTTGAAAAGCGAACGCATTCAGTTCATGGGGTGTGACATTAATATGAAACTGCAGTCTTGTCAGAGGAATATAGTTAGGCCTGCCTTCTGGAATCAAACCAGAATTTCGAATGTGCTGGCAAAGTGCAGCTGGCAAGTACAGCAATGGTGTTCCAAAACGTTCATTGCTCATGTTCTGTTTGGTCCTTATTGCGCCACCCAGAACGGCAGAAACACAAAACTACACGTGCGCAACCATGGGTTGCAATGTTGCAAACCAATACTTTTTTTTGCATGGCTGTCACTGAAACATTGCACACTTCAATGTATGTTTCACGATGTAAAGCTCAAATCAAATGCAAAAAACAGGCAGAAACAACGTTTCGCAACAATGCGCCACACAGAAGATACATAAACTTGTTGAGGCTGAGAGGCCTCATGATGACGTCATCGTCTGATGCGTCGAACTTAAATGTTTCCCAAAATCTCGATCGTGGAATTGTCTCTTGGATCTCTCCTGCGGCACACTAAGCCACATGATAATCGATTTCGAAAATCAAAGTTCCAGAATCCATAGAATCAACAGGTTTGATCACCCAAGGCGCCTGGTAAATCCCCACGGCGGCTGAATGCAAAGCTGTGCGGCGCCCCTGGTCCAGTGATGCCACGCAAATGGTTCTCCAAGCATGTGCAATGAAGAAAATTTCGCCTTAGGGAAACTCTGCATCAATGAGACAACAAAACTCTAACGAACTGGAAGGAAAGAACATAGAGAAACCTGTGGTTCATGCCCCGAAAATAATTATGAGTCAAGTAACCAATCACGAACTTGATCAACTTTGACAACCGATCTGTATGGTTCGTGAGGACGAACAGACTTATCACTGAGCCATGACTCAAGGACCTTCTGGAAATCACTAGGCGTGTGGAGCTCTTGGTGGGCCTCTATCAAATTCGACACCTGTGAAAATAGCTGGTCCACGTCCTCATGACTGTGGCCAGTCATGAGGAAGTCCAACTGAAAATGTTTCAGTTGGTGACATCCTACCAACACCCCGCCTAGTCGGCAAAGGGTGTTGTTCTTGCATTCTCTCGATGTGTTGTCTGCTTGTAAGCAGACTTCTGTGGATCGTAGATCCAGACCACGAGCGGACAACAGGTTCAGGGAGTGGCACAGAAGTTCAGAGCACCAACTGGAGTCTTTCTTCACCCAGGGTTCACTTAATGCAAAGAGCAAACAATGACCGTGGGATATCATGGCAGAAAAATCCATCGACGGCCTCACCACGCCACTGAATTCTTTCGACCCAAACACCTTGCTGCGGGGATATTTGAATTTCGTGTGATCAATGGCGTCGGTAATGACCGACAGCTTCTTGTTGCCACTAGGCTGATACGGCAATCTGCTCGAGGCCCTGTTCATCCAATAACAAGCTCGATCGTTGTACTGGCATGTGAGGTGCTTCTGGTAAAGAGCCAGCTGGAGCTGGCGAGCTCTACTGTCAGAGGCCAACTTTTTGATTAACATTTTGTGGCGCATACAAACTGCACAATGAGAATGTTGTGTAGACTGCCTGATCCCCAAAGAATTGCCGAAAGATTGAGACCACACCTCAGCGATCAACATTAATTTTGTCAATTTAATGCCACCGTCAGCAACTTGAATCCATAGAGGTGTAACATCTTTGGGATTCAGTGTAATCTGGGATGAAATGTGATAACGATAAATTGAAAACAAATCTTTCCGACACAGCCCTCCAACTTCAAGATTCCATGATTTTGGGATAAACAGATTGAACCTTAAACATCCGTTCTTGGTCCAAGGGCCCAATGATAATGGGGTTTAAGTTTAGTTTGGTCTCTAAATTCTGCGGTGTTTGTTTTTAAATCAGAATCCGCTGACATTGTAGGGACCAGTATTTCTAAGATATTTTGAACAGGACCTTTTTTGAACAGACCCCTTGGATTCCGCGGACCCATCTTGGAAGGGGTCTGTTCAAACAGAGTTTTATTCTTATTGTAGGATCCTAAACGTGTATGTAGTATCCAAAACCAAAACTCAAAAACCAAACTGAAATCCAAAATCCAAAAACGAAGATATTCTATCAATTTCATTCACAATACTATACAAATGGAAGTGTATAAATTCCAATAAATTCAGAATATTTTTTTGAAATAAATGCACTAGTATGTTATGGAAACATAATAATTGATATCATCTTAAATTATTTAAGTATCAATAAATCAGTAAATATGTTTTATATTAACTTTATACAATATTACCTTTTTTTGAATGGACTACGCAGGCTTCGAGTGGAAAACGGCTAGCTGAGATGCGCGCGAATCTACTGTACATCAACGCTGAAACTGTTAAAAATAAATCATAATATTATTATTATTTCATGCCTCTTCATACATGGATCAATTATTATTCTCTCGCACTACCACCGGCGTCAACAGACATCCAACGACCTTGTTAAATTAGAATGTAGATATAATGTAGATAGTGAGATACCAACTTAGGTTGACCGGCTTCAGTTCATAGGACCCTGACTGACAGGTCCTAGAGCATCCTGGCTCCAATCATGGATCGCGCGGCGCCTGCTGCATCGAGGAAGTGCACTCCTTGCAGCACCAATTTAGCAAGGAGGTTTCCACACAACTGTGGAATTGCTCCTTGCATTTCGCAGGCACAGAAACAGTGACCCATTCTCTCAACAGTTCAATGAACTTTAATGGGTCATCTGCTTCCATCGCGTAAATGGCAGCGCCATTCTCATTCGTGATCTTCGGGCCGCACTGATTCCCAAAGATCATCTTAAGCCCATCGATCTCCGCGTACGCGCTCACTCTCCAACATTAAAGAACACATGCTGCTCTCACCCCACATGCAGGCCATTCAATTCGAAGGCTTGTCCTTGCTTAATCCCATATCTCCTACTCAGGTCCTGCCATCACTTCAGCAGTGACAGCCATCGCTTCAGATTCAGTCAGCAGAACTTTAACTGCTTAATGACAGCCTATTCGTTGCTGAAGGCCGGTGGCCCTATGCGTGCTGTTGGAAAGGGGTGCGTGCTTGACAATCTAAGCGCGCGCATTGCTATCCAAAGCTGGGCGTTGCTTAGGGCCGGTGGGCTTAAGCGGTGCGTGCTGTTGGATAGTGACAATCCAAGCGTTGCTAGCCAAAGCTGGGCGTTGCTTAGGGCGTGCTTAATAACTCTTCAAAAGAGACAATTTTCTGTAGTAGCTTCTGCTCAACTTGTAAGTTGTCTGTAACATTCAGAACCATAACATTAAGGGACCTGTACTTAGACCTGACAGACTGACTGTCCGCCAGTCAGTCAGTCTCAGTGCCGTAGAACTTCTCGCGCGGAGTCACTGCCCAAGCCGTCTTTCCAATCTCCCTCGATTGGAAAATCTTCGCTGCAGTCGCCAACAAGCGAAGCAGCTTTAAACGACTTGTAGTCATTCAGTGAACTGGCACTGGACTGGCAGCGGACCCGGCAGTCAGTCACTGTGCGAAGTCACTGCCCAATCTCCCTCGATTGGAAAAATTTTCGCTGCAGTGACCAACCGGCGAAGCAGCTTTAACAGACCTCAGGTCCCAGTGGGCCCTGGAACTTATTCATAGTCTTATTCATCATCCTGCGCAGTCACTGCCCAGCCATCATTCTAATCTCCCTCGATTGGTAAATCTTCGCTGCAGTAATACCAGAGAAGGAGATTATTATTCAGATCTAATTTCCAAGAATCACTTTGAAAGGTTCGCTTCGCTCTGACCAGCTTGGCCCGCACGCTAGCGCCTCGCTGCATACGGTTGTCCATCACTTCTCAAAAACATTCAAAAACCACCTGACTTGCTTAAGAGCGCTGCTCTTAAGCGAGTCAGGATTTTCCCGAGCGAGTCTGCCTTTCTTTAGCAGCTCTGACTTGCCGACATGCAGGCTGACTTGCTTAGGAGCGCTGCTCCTAAGCGAGTCAGCTGCCAACTCATTGTTTTTTTAGGAAGTAATTTAGAGCAAAGTCCACAGCTTCAGCAACCATTTATTACTTGTCGAATCTAGTCTGTCTCCCTCAATTGGAAAACACTTCGCCGCACGCAATCCAGTTAACAGCCCGAAGCTGTCTGTAACTTGTAGTCTGACAAAGTCAGCATGGCAATCGGCCTCGTCTTCCCAGATCCTCGTCGGTGATGAGACAATGAGGTCCGGGTGGGACGGGGCCACGACGCAACCGTCTTCACCATGCGCCAGTCGCGTGTCGCTTCCGCAGTACGGGGCCTAGCGCACAGCCTCTAATAATCAGCTTTGAAAGCAAGATGCATTTCAAAATTCTCAGGCGAAATTTGCTTGCCAACTGCCACTCTCAGCCCCATCCACCCCCAATTTTCCCGTCTCCTCCCATCTTCTCACTTTTACCCCATGATCTCCTGTCTTCCCCAATAGTAGTACTTAGACTAGTCCTCCATCATCCTGCCCCACTGCCACCCTCATGAATGAGGATATTATCGAGCCAAAACGCCACGATATCATATTAGTACACATGGAAATTGAAATAACTAACAAAATGATACATTATAACAATAATAGCTAAGATATTTTCCTTGTAAGTCGGGCCGCAGGTAAAAGGTAAAGTGATAAAGCAATTGACACGTTGCTGACAGGGACTGAAACAGAACATGGGCATGACATGGCCCCCTAGGATCATACATTTCTCGCACCACAGAATAAATGTATCAACACGGGTTAATATCCTCACTTAACATCAATTCTGATCCTCTATCATTCAAATTTGACAAGAAACCGTGGTGAATAGTTTGAAGCTGAACTTTTCATCTGGAAATTGAACTCGAAGCATCATCAGATAATCACTGTAGGAACCAGGTGGTAGTAATCGCATCTGCGATTGATCTTTCCCACGGTGCAATTGCCCCGCAAGCCGCGGGCGGCGGCCACGATTGCGGCGGAAACGAACCAATGAAGTAGTGAAGTTTCCGTAGCTTGACACGACTTTGAATTCTGCTTCAGCTGCCATGGCCTTGTCTCGTAAATTCCGTTGGGACTGAGAGGCTTCCGGCATCGGCTCGCTGAGCGTGTCAAGCAAATTTTGGAGAAAACCAACCACAAGCTGCCGTTTTGCAACCGACTTCTTGTTGCCTGGATCTGGCAGGTTTTTCCTAAGAGTTCTACCGTCTATCGGAGGGCTTGTGCCACGAAGCGCGCACTTCCTTAGCCTGGTGTAGCGATTGCTTCCTATCTGAAGCAATCTTCGAAAGGCACTCTGGCAAACTGGTTTGCCCAGGAGAATATGCCGTTTGCGTAGTCCGGATTCGGCTGGTAAGGGCTCATTCCGCAGCAGTTTCACCACCTGCAAGGTACGAAGTTTGATAGTTGCTAGCTTAGCAGCACATGGGAAATCTTTTGAGCTCAAAAGTTAGTCTATGTGATTTCTTTATTTGATTCATCGTTTTTACGTTTTGTTTTTTCTACCAAAATAAAAGTGCAAGTTCCAAGAAGTACATTTCCACCCAACAAAACTCACTGGCCTGTCTGTCCATGTCATGGTTGCTCAATTGTCGCAATCTCCAACACAGCTGAAACATCGCGTCCATGCCCCCTCCGTGAAATTGTTTGAAACAGCTCGGAGTACGTGATTTTCCAGCCCTTGCACATGTGCACTGGGCATTGACCAGCCTGCTCAAAGCAGCCCTAGTTTTGGCCGGGCTAAACTTCTTTGCTTTACTATCTTTGGCTTTCTCTTCCTTCACCTCTAGAAGTTGTGTTTCATCTTTGACTTTTGGCCGACTCGGTTGCGACGGCTCTGAAGCCACACACTGAAATTCATCGACACCTCCCGGAGAGCCACCACAGTTTTCCAGCTTCACTTTCTTTGGTGGAGCTGGGTTATCATCATCACTGAGCACAGTGATGTCCTCTTTCACAGGCATTGCAACGCAAAACCATTAATCGATGAGCTCAAAAAAATCGAAGATGAAGATCAAAGAAACATGATGTTTTCAATGTTCTCAGAAGATCATGCGATCAATCGTTGCAACTTGTAATATCACAAACGAATGAGTATCTGTATGCAGAACATGATTTGACTAAGAATTCATTGCGAATTGTGATGCGTATCCAAAAAATATTCATCATCCAGAGCATTGTATGATTGTGAGTCATGAGACTGTATATTATCATTACACTGCTCTCATGTCACCACAAATGCAAAAAAACTGCAGAATTTCAGAGGTTCAGACTGCAAACCCAAGCCATCACACAACATTCTGTCATGACACAGAGGTGAGATTGAAGAAGTAAGGCAACTGTTCTGAAAAATGTGCTCAAGATTCAAGATGCAGCAAAAATTAACGTTTATTATTGATTCACCGCAAAGACACATTATTCCTCCATCCTTTGTCAGGATGAATCACACAACATAGTGAAACTAATTCATGGCCGGTCTGCGTTTCAAGAAAAAACGCGCACCTACAAAATATTATCTGTGTCACAGTGTGTCCTGGACATTTCATTGCCACCACTCAGTACTCCAAGCTGTGGGTACTTTTCAGACGCAAGAAGCGACTGGAAGCGGTAGCGGTAGCTGCTGTAAAGCCTGACTTTGGACGACACTGAGACTGTCGTGTCAAAATAAAGAGATAAGTACAAAACTGCAAGGTTGATCACAGTAGCTGCCTGAAGCGTCTTGCCAGGAACGCTTGCCATGCGCTTGACCTGATGATGTTCAATCTAAGATACGGCGTGACTTGAAACGACTATGGAATCAACCCAATTGCACGGCTCAATGCCACGCCTTTAACTATCTCATCAGTCCATGTGGGTTTGACCTGTCAACATCAAGGATGTTTGCCGCTGGCACTTGAATGGGACGCAACAACAGGTTCAACTGCAAAAAATCCACATCAAAAGTCAGTGACAAAATTCCATAAAAAAAGGAGGCTGCCTCAGAGGAGCGCTTTGGAAACATTCTGGGATCAGCCTGCCAAGAACACCGATAATATCTCTGTTTGACAACTTGCGAAACTAAATTATTCGCCAGCCTTTGCAGCGATGATGGTGGGTCCAAGCTTCGAAGGATCAGCCTCAATGCAAGCCAAGCCCGAGTAGTATCTAAGCGGGAATTCATTAAGTGCTTATTGCAGCCTGGTAACTGCCCGGGCTTCATGTTCTTGAAAAAGATTTCCTCCAAATAGAGGCATGTCAGCCTGACATAACGATGGCCACTACAAAATGAGGTGCCAGATTGAATCTGATACTGCATCTAGCAAAACAACAACTAATTGCAAAAAGGTCCCATCCTGACCTCCTGTCTCAACATCGCCCGTTTCGCAGAAGCAGCACCATCAAGTCGTAATACCTGGGCACCAAGAGAGAGATGGCTCAACGCTGTGATCATCATCATTACCATCTTAGAAGGCGAAAGCCACGCAAACAGAACAGTGACAGCTGCCATTAATGAGCAATATGATTGCTAGTTAATTTACCAACTTTGGATTGAAGGCCGGCCCCAAGCCCTTACACACAGTGACAGCCTCTGCATGTGGATCTTCACGACGACGTTGGGGAGCAACTACGCTAGTAGGATCCTCAAGAAAATGGACACGGCACGTCGTTGAGTCATTTTCAAGTCAGGGTGCATTAACCACTGAATTTGTGAAAATTCTGCATTCGGTTCAAAAGTACTTCACTGCTAGCCTGGTTTCTGTCAAAGCTCCCAACTTTGGATTGCCTCCCAATCGATCTTCACCGTCAGAAGCAATTACAATAACGTCCTTGAATCAAGGCATACTATGCACAGTAAAAAAGTTGTCTGAAAATGAAATGCTCACTTGTGGTGAAAATATGCTCACGTGTGGTGAAAATTTATGTGAAGGCACCAGGTATTAAGTTTGGCAATTGAGCCAACTTGAACTGACCAGTGATGAATTCTACTACTTTCAGATTGTTAAAACATGATCTATGCACACCATCTGAACAATAGATGTACAATCTGATTTTTTTTTATATCAAAGTTTCTGAATCTGCAGCAGAATCTGTTGACTTTGCAGGTGATGCGGATGCTGATGCAGCATCTGAATCCAGCTCAGTTCCATCATCAGAACTAGGCAGAACACTCTTGTCACAATGCAGCCCTCCCAACCAGGACAAGATGGACTTTTTTGCATGGCGGGGACCCATCAAAGACAAGCTGAGCAGCTAGTTGGCCAGCTGGTTGGCAGTTGACACTTTAATACTCGTACTGAAAAAGGCTGCGGTTACACAAAACGAACGTGAAAACTCATCCACCCTGACTGATATTCATCCCAATCACAACTGACATGCTAGCTCGACCTGGACCTCGTGGCATGGCCAAAGCAAAGTTGCAACCGGTGCTAGGCCTCAGTAAATTATCGCTACCGAAGGTGAAAAAACCTCCATCACTAAATCAAGTCTTGAAGCTCACATTTGAAGCGTGAGAGCAATACAGCGTAGTAGGAGTTTGTTGAGCCCCTGGCTTCAAAGATCACATACCTCGCAAATTGTAGGTGTCCAGGCCTCAGTCTAAGTCTACCAAAGTAAACACTCTTACCCGACTTCAAAGAATCATATCTTGCGAGGCGAGGCATGAAAGCAAAACAGTCGGTGTTGTTGAGACCCTCGCCTTCTTGGCTTCAAAGATTATGTTGACATCGATGCGGATCGATGCGCATTGACCAGTAGGTGCATGGCCAGGGTTGCGCATTTCGGGATCACCATGTTCCCGATCGCATGCAAACGAGCTCCATCACTTTTGGTTTGTGAATCTGATAGCCATGATGCCAAAGGTGGACGATTTCTGAGGTTGTGACACCGGTTTGCATTCTCGTGAATGGCCGATGCAGACATCAGCTTCGTGCCCTGGCGCCAAAAAAATCTGGAGTGGAAGCCATGTGAAAATCAGAGCCATGTAAATGTAGAGCCTTGAAGAGGTCATTGACATCACACCCAGACTTGATGGCCATCATGAAAACACGATCCCTATTCACCTTGAATGCTCATCGAGCAGCACAACGATTGATCCACCATTTTGCAACTAGTTAATGCGTCAAAACTTAGCTCCAAACATGGAGGCCGCAGTTTCGGCCGGATACGATGCACCACCGCAATGTAAAACCCCGCCGCTTGAATTCCTGCAAAGATTCAAATGTCTAGGGGCGTGTTCAAGAGCAACATAGAAGCTTGATCGTTCCAATGAATCATGCACCCCTAGCCTGACGCACATAGTCCCAAAGCGATCGAAGTTTTTTCGTAAATAAATTTTTCACGTTCTCAAGGAGAACCAGTTTCCTCAGGATTTCTTTTCAAATTGCAGCTGACAGCAGCAGGCTAGCAACACTTAAAAACATCAAAACTCAGCATGAACACTAGACTATGAACATGAAATTCTGCAGCACGAGACGCACTGCCGGGCACACGTCCATCGTTTTGAAAACTTCACATACAAGTGCAGTCCTCCCATCTTCTAACCCCAACATACGTCCCGCCGCACTTGCTCCCTTAGGTTTCGGCAGGACAAAAGTAAATAAAGTCTAAGGTCATGAAGTCACGCAGTTCATGAAGTTATGAAACTCTTGTAAATCTAATTTCATCAAGAAGCTTGGCAAGGAAAGCCTCCTGTGAGGCATTCGCATTGCTCCCGGACAAATTGGTTTGGCTTGAAGTCCCGGATGTCTGAGTGAATTGGCCCACTGGGTAAGAGGCCGTCGGCCTGTCTACTTCTAAGTATTTCTTGACACTCTTCGCTCCATTCCACCTCATATTCGGTGTCATGACTAAAACCAACATGCAATTAAAGCCGAACAATATCGAACAATCACAGCTGCCGCTATAAAAAATGAGTGCAGCACGAAACACAGGGGCTCGATGAACCTAAAAGAAACTGTCAATGTTTTGAGTGTCTGGTCACGCGCTGAATTTTGCATCCCTAAAAAGGAAATGAGGCTGCCACTCTGAAACCCCTAACTCCAACGCCGCAATGCCCGAAAACAAGCTTATTCCCTGCAATCTGCGGGTCGCCGAGCTGGGTCCAGCCTTAGAAAAAGGGTAACATTCAACCATATCCAAAACAAAGTCTGACTGCTAGTCGGGAACCGTTGTTTTTGCGCATTGATATGTAGAAAACATGATTTTTACTTACGAAAATATCAAAACTCTTGAAACATCCACTCTATATTAAGCCCCAGACTACCAAATGAGGAAACAACTGGCCAAACTCCTTCAAGCATACGCTTCCAGGCTCTGCGGATGTCCAGCCACGGGGCAGGCCTGGCCGCAATAATAAAATATATAAACACATTATTAATTTAAGACAATATCACGGAAAATTATGTAATATAACAAAAACATTTTGTCTTTTAAGTATGAAATATGAAGATATAATAGTGGAAAATCACATACTATAATAGAAAATAATGATCAACTTTGTGCATCATCTGAACTAACAAGCCGCCAAAATAGCCTATGAACTATTTTTGTTGCAATGATGTGGCATCAGAATCACTCAGCCTGTCAGGAATTCCGCCAAAAAAGGCGGCACGAACTTTCCTCTCTTGCGGTTGGCACTGCGGCACGCCATGGAATACGCATTCCAGTGATAAATTTGCGTACTCAGATCCTGTGGGACAACACCGAGAAGAATATAACAATATGAACAAATTGGCCAGCAACACACTTGGGGTCTGGCTTGGCATCCGCGAATTGATAAATGCGTTTGGGTTGCGCGGTGCGTTGCACTGAAGCAACCTTAAATGCTCAAAATTTCACCCCGCATCACCCGGCTATAAAACATGATCAAAATATTATTATTCATTGACCTGAAAAAAACCAAGGCACGCAGCGTCCCAAACGAATTTTTGACCAAGCTTGAAGTTTGCAGCCTCTTAGTTTTAGAACACTCCTGGGCCTTCTTCAAATTGCGTGGGGGTACCTGAGCAGTCTGGCAAATAAGTATCTCGCTATTGAATATTACTTGACATGGTGCAATGTTTGTTTGAACTGACTTGCGATCATCACTGCATTGCTGAATTTAAAAGGGAAGGGTCCAATTTCATGTTCAAAGGACCACAGTCAGGAACAGTCTCACCCCAGTGCGGCATCCATGGAATGACAGTATGCAAAGGTGTACCCAGGTCTGCAGCACCAAAAGCAGGCACGCGTTGGTCAGGCCGAATTCGCACCTAAGCACAACACTGAACAAATTAATATCAGGTAAGTTGTTGAATTCATGTCATGACATGTAGCAAGACTCAGAGTTTGGCAGGGGCCAAGTCTTGTGTCGCTTGGTGTCGGCGCTCATCTATGTCGGAACTCAGTATGGATCATGAAAAAAGATTGAAGATTGGTTTCGAAAATCATTTTTCAAACTTTACATCTGCCAAAATGCTGAAAATTTCGAAACACAAGACTGCCGACTGAGTTCCCAGCTCATCGGACAAGAAAGAAATGCTACGCTTGGCGCTCAAGTTCGAGCTTTGCTTGCCAGTGTTCAGCCCCATCTCTCCGCAAGGCAAACAAAAGTGGGACAAAAAAGGCTTGAGCCGTCCCTTGCTGGCAGTGACGGCGTGATTACCATCATTTCATCAAAAAGACAGGCACCCGAAATCACAGCCCAACAAGGCTGGTGAAAAACAAAAACAAATCATAAGGCGCAGCATGGCACCCACATAACATTGCTTTCAAAATTATTGGACATAGAGCGTTTAGTCTCGTTTCTGGTGCGCAGCAGATTAGATCCCACCGCCGTACGAATCTGATAAAATAGTATGAATGCAAAAATTACCGGCTGAATCAAATCCTTTTTGAAAATTTTACTTGTGCCCCCCAAAAAAAACTCACTTACTATTAGAATTAAACATGTAGAGATTTTGATTGTTGAATCTTACATTGCCGCAAAACTTAACTTCACTGAGCATTAAACCTGGAAAAACTAATTGTTATTGTAGCTTTTACAGTGTAGTGGTCTGTCTTGGCCTCATGACATGGCAATCACTGCGGGACTCCGCATCATCACCATTAATGGTTTCACATTGAATCTGAAGAGTGTCAGTGTCTGTCTCGGGTTCATGGCATTGAGCCCTGCCCGACTCCCCGCATCATCACCACCATGGTTACACATTGACTTGAAGGTGTAGTAGTAGCAGAGTCATGTCCCTGACGGCATGATCTAGTAGTCTTCCTAACCTTCACTGTGTTGCAGTCTTCGTAACCTTCACTGTGTTGCACTCAATTGAAGCATGAAGCCCAAATTCAAACCGATTCTGTCAATGGGTTGAACATCATGGAAACGTCCATGAGATAATAAAATGATACTGCCGAGAGGCACAATGGAGGCTTTATAAAAGCCAACCCCGGTTGTGGGAGCCAACCCCGAATACAAAGAAAAAATCTTAAATTCTTCCTGCTGATGGCAACCCATGACAGTTTGTGATGCACCTAGATCTACAATCCCTATGGTTCCATGGCTGG
>OMLO01001282.1_pt1 | contig 19025 bp, 20 predicted proteins | sample 1674811 | NCBI WGS metagenome assembly OMLO01 (sample SAMN06265003, study PRJEB25207) | coral metagenome | isolation source: Coral host | place: Mexico:La Bocana,Puerto Morelos, Mexico | collected 2008-11-13 | reverse complement strand
TATTCTTTATAGAGCCAAAATAATTAGATAAGTGGTCATTTGAGCACTGAATAGTAAAGATCGGGTTCTTCCAAGAAGGTCTCACTAGTCTCACCCTCGCTCATCCAGCATCTTTTTCTCAACGGTCGATCATTGGGCCGTTCCCATCTGTTGAATGAAGTTTGCCACGTCCGAACCTTGGGCGTGCAGCTGGGATGGTTGTGGTGCCCACTGGATTGTGGAGAACATTTCAAGAAAACATAGTTACACAAATCATCACAAACCCATATGACAAGGAAGTGAAAAGCCTACTCTATACTCTAAGAACTTGTAGGATCTTGTAGGATGCTTGTAGGCTGCTGTGTTTACGTTGGGATATTTGGCTGCCCGAATACAAACATACAGTAATTCTGAGCCTTTTTGGAATCAACCCCAAAGAAAAATATGAAAAAGTGATATGTTTTTTGTTCAATGTTTAAAAGTGGGATGTTGCTGAGCTGGGTTTCTTACTGGACCTGTGCACTCTGTATGGTCTACTTCAAAGCCGTCCATTGTAGCCAATTTGCTCTGGGTGCAGCTTTGGAAACCTTCAGTTTGGTCTCCAGTCTTTTAACCTTTAGTGTGCTCGCCATGTCCCATACTTGCTTGGATGGGGTGGCATCGGAGTGGGAGAGTTGTGCGGATATCAGGGCAAGGGTCAGGAACAAGAATTCCTTTTTGGCCCCTGCTTTGTTGCACACCAAGCCTGTTGCCAACATTCAGTGTGGGGAACAAAATTTCCATGTTTTGGCACCTTTAGCAAAACGTCTCCTTATTGGAGAAAATGAAGTTGGTATGCATACGGTCCCGGACATTCAGCGAGAGAACCGCAACCAATAAAAGCCAAAAACAATTTGCTAGTATTTCTTTGTTGTTTGACCGTTTGACCTTTTGATATTTGTTAGAATGAGTGCTTTTGTTTAAAGGTATTCATGGTCACATTGATGCCCTTTTATTTTTTCGACCTCTAGGATCAGAATCCTTTACGAGACAATGGCTTACCCTGTTCCACAGAAAGCGGAATTGAAAGAGTGGGCTTAACTTTGCAAAGCATTCATGGTCTTGATCAAGTTGAAGCTTCGTCGGGAACAACTTTGCAGGGGCAAGACATTCAGGAAATTGATGTCTCTTGTTTTCAATGCTGGTGCAGAGGACCAATAATTTTGGCAAACATATTCAACATATTTTACTGTTTCACATTTGTTCACCGATGATCCCATGGGGGAATAAATTGAGATTGGGCACCTAAAAAAGTAAAACCTAAATAATATCATCCCGATTTCCTGCACAAACTTCAGTAGCCTTTACCTGCATCATGGCCAACTTGCAGGACGATGTCTTGGACAAGGGCGAGACCGAAGATGAGAACACGATGGAGGACACGGAGGAAGTCAGCATTGAAGACGTTGAATCGGATGGGGAAGATGAAGAGACAGAGGGGGGGGGGGAGAAGACTGGGGAGAGTAAGGAGGATCAGGAAGAATCCCAGCATCAACTAGCAGAAACCACTGAAACCCCCGAAGAATTTCCTTCCTTCCCATACCAGGAAGGTGATTCCCAAATGGTCCCTGATGAAGAGGTTGAAGAGAGTAAGGGTGAGTGTGAAGTGGTTCAAGAAAAGGCAGAGGACACCGAGGTTAATGGGAATAGTGGTACCCCTCCCAGCCCCATTCCGGTTGTGGAGATCAGTGACACCCCAGACAAAACGGAAGCCAGCAATATTGAAGAAGATGCAGTGAGCAAACGGATGGATCTTGAAGAAAAAATCCACCAGCTTAGAAGCAAGTTATCCCATGCCCGAAAGCTGAACACCTCACAGACACCCGGCTTACCTGTAGTTGTTGTTTGTAGTGTTAAGTTATTTTATGTTATTTCCTTTTTTAATGTTTCTTGAAGGTGGTATTACTGTTACTGATCAACACACTTTTGGTTTCCCTTTGTTTCCCTTACATGACTCAGCGGTCAGCGTTTGAGGAAAGCGAAGGAATCTTTGGTTGAGAACAGCTTCCCCAATCCAAGTTCAACCTCTTCAAGATCTATCCTAGTCCTGGATAGCCTCCCCCCCGGTGATGAAGGTGTTGATACACTAGACATTGCTCAATCTGAGTTGGAACATGTGGCTGCAGATTTGGCTGATATGGAAGAGGTTGAAGTCCCATCTGCTCCTACTGTCCCTTGATCTTATTTCTTTCTTGCCTAACATTGCTAGTCCATGGTGTTGTTTTCGTTTTTTCTCAAAAGCCCCAAGTCACCTATTTAATCTCCAGCCCAGATTAGCCTTAAATTTATTTTTCACCAGCATAGCCTCCCAGCTCAGGTCTATCGGCGAGCCCAGCTTGGTCTTAACCAACTCGAAGGGGAGAGTGGGGAGAATGGAGGGGCGGATCCTAAAGACGAAAAACCGAAGGGCAAAGGGCGGGGAAGGGGAAGAGGTAGGGGAAAAGGAAAAGGGAAGGGACGAGGAACGGCTGATCCAAAAGCTAAAGCAAAGGCAGCATCAAAGAAGGCAGCAACAAAGACAAAGGGAAAAAATGAACAGAACAAGGCAGAGCTTGGCAAAGTTGAGATTGAAAAACACATGGACAAATCGGACCCTTTCTTGTCTTTCTTGGGGATTAATGAACTTCCTAGTGTAGCCAATCCAGAGGATGAAGCAACCCCTACAGAGCAGCCAGAGGACAGCAAAGGCAAAGGCAAAGGAAAAAAAAGGCGAAGCAGTAAGACTGGTGAAACACCTGTTGAATCAAGTGGCAGTACCCAGAAAGCAGTGGAGCGTCCAAACAAGCGATTGAAGAACACAGCAAAGGTAGAGCAACAAGAGTCAAAGAAAGATCTGACCACTGAGCAGAATGAAACACCAAATGAGGAAATGGAAAGGAAGAAACCAAAGAAGGAGCCAGCAACTTTCGCAAGGAGGGCATTTCCGCTCTCGGAGTTTGGTAGATTGAAATGGAATGCAATCAAAAGATTTACCGAGACCATCAAGCCCCACCTGACTCATTATTCAGTTGAAGAGGACACACACACAAGTCACAAATCAATCAAATTTGTTCGGGGGATTGGGAAAAACATGCATGAGCAAAACATATTTCTGACAAAGCTCCCCCTAGCTTGGGTGGCCTTAGGTGTATTTGGTGGGAGTTTTTTTTTTGAGAACCACAAGATTCAAATGGGTATACGGTAAACCATAAAAGACATCTTTTTTTTCCTCACAATGATTTATCGAAATCTAGTATGATCTTTCCAACTGTGTTTTCTTTCCATACTGGGCATTGGATGTCCACAACATTGCTTTAATGTGGAGATGTTGGTTCGGTTTACATATGCATTTGAAGTCTGTTTTTTTGGCGAACACACACACAAACCATATGATCCAGGTTCATATATGTTCATGGATTCGAATATAGATTGCATGTATTGTATAGCCCATTACATTCTCTAGCTTTTTGCATGAGTATCCTCTAGCAAATTTCCCCTTCTACATGTGCGGTGCCCTGGAGGATAAGTTCTGGAAGTTCTGCACCGATCAGTGGAAGGACTTGGAGGTCGACTCCAACAATGTCAATCCCTTGGCTGAGAAAGCTGCCACTGAGTACCTGGCATTTCTCAAATCGTAGATTCACCATGTAAGAAGTTCCATCCTGGCTGTTGTAAAGCAGGTCTTAGAAGTGCACTGGCCAGGAGTAATTCAAACGTGTGATCACTTAAAGGTTTTTCTTATTTTTCTTATTATTCATGAAAATGTTTGTCGTCCCATTTTTCCTATTGAAACTATAGTTTCTGAAACAGCATTTCTTTTGTTTGGCCAGTGCGACCTGACCTGATGGGATACAAACTGCCTTAGAGTTGAAACTGCAAATGGTAGGATTTTTTTGGCCTAACATGTGGCCACTTTTGGCCACTCTGTGTTGGTCTGAAATATGTCGAATAGCTCTTACAACGGTGGTCGTATGCTATCAGGGAGCATTGTGGTCGTGCAAGTGTGCCCAACCAGTTGGACTCTTCAAATGTTTGATTTCTTCAATCTGCCAAGAGCCATGCTTTTTACATGATCTATAGTCATTGCATGAAGCTTAATTATTACTACAGCTGTTCTCAAACCAAGTCAATGTTTTTTGACAAGCCTATTTCACTTTGGTGGCTGCTTGACACGCTATTGCCCACAGACTCCCCTTTGCCCGTTGTCGCAGCACAGCAACTTCGTGGAAAACCGCTGGTTGACCATCTTCTAGTGTGGAACAACAAGATAGGAACCAGAAGTTCAAGGTTTTAAAGGTTGTAGGCTTTGAGATGCTTTGGGTTAGGCTACAAGTCCTCAAGTCAAACTCATGTGACTCACGTGCCACATGGTTCCCAAGTGCACCTTCCTTAAAGCTTTTCTGGCAAGGTCGTGACCTTGGCGATGGCTGCTGGACGCAGGGATCCCCTGGTCAACGACTTGATCGGTATCGCTTGGCATGGTTGGAATGCTTGATGCGTGTGGGGTTACAGTGCTGCAGTTGAGTAAAACGATATATGCTGGTCAACTTTGTCCATCATACAAAATGCTGCTTACAAATTGTAATAACGTTACTTTAGAAATGTTTCTATTTAAAGTCGAACATGCTGAATTTTGAGAACAGCTGTGGCTCTAAGACTGGAATCATAGAACAGTTGATTCCTTGCACCCGTTTAGCTTAGTAGCAATGATGGAATCGATCCCTGTGGACTACTGGAAGAAGACGAAGCTAAACGTTGTACTGCAGCGGCTGTACATTCTTGGAGCCCCTAAGGCCGGGTTTATCAAAGTTGTTCTGATAAGTTGCACTCCCAACCAACCAAATAAAATTGAACTAATTGGTGTTAGAGACAATGTCGTTTATACCATTTCTATTTCCCGAATACTTTCCACCTATCAGTCATCCTTTCTTGAAGGTGCTGATGGCCTGTGTGATCCTCCTGTTTCTCAACGACGGTGTTTCTATCTTCGATGAGGCTTGGTCTAAAATCTTTATACTGTGCGCATACATGCATTGACCCAGTGAAACCTGCATGAGGGCTGCAAGCCAATACCAAATGTAAATTTTAAGATGTATTTGCATCTAAAGGCTATCATGCGTAGGGAGGCAAGAAAATCCAAAACAGTTTTCAAAAGCAAAATTTCACATGTCATACGGTGATCCATCTATGATTTATTTTTCACACCTCCCAGGGTCATTGCCTATGATCCACACTCACGAAAAGGAGTCAACGCATGCAAAGTGTTGCATCCCAACATTCATTCTTTTCAAAAACATATCAGTAGTTTGATTCAAATCATAAATGCATGCAGATAGTATACGGACGTCATAAATGCATGTCCTTTACTTTCACACCGCCCCTGCTTCCAGACCTACTCGTTCTTGGAGATCTTCCGAGGGGCTGGGTGGGTCACAAGGTGCATGAAGGCAAACGGGCATGTGACTGCCTCTTTTGATATCACCTTGGGAGCACCCAAGACGAACAAGCAAGACTACATGGACTTGTTGTCAGATGCAGGATTTTCGTTCCCTACATTAATTATACAACTTGTACTTGTTGTTGATTCAAAAAAATTGGAGGATTGGGGTAACACATGGGACATGTTTCTTAATTTCGTACCGGCTGAGTGGAATTAGGATCTGAGAAAGCCAGTCCAAAACCTGTCTTTTTTTTGATGCGTGCACATGTAGATCGATCTATATAAGTTGGCCAAGGCTAATCCTGGCTTCTATTCTCAATGGGCGTTTTGACAACTTCTTGACGGTGATCGGACTGGTTTGCTCTAGTTGGGTGACGGTCTCACAGGGTACCCACTGTCGTGCACCATGGTTTCCACTTGGACGCGAGAAGTTTGAATTTGTGAGAATAGGAAACGAACTGACCTCGAGGATTCTTGATCAAATTCAACAACTCTGCAGTATAAGTTCTAAGACATTGGCCCCTTGAAGGGTAGATGGAAACCCCAACACTTACATCTATGCAGCTTGCTAATGTTTTGGAATCTGGGGGAACCAATGAACAATCTAGAATGTATAGATCAATAAACTTCAATAATATATACTGAGCCTACTGACAACTTCAGACTCTTGATCAAAACAATTGGATTCTTTGAGGTGTTTTACCCTTATACCCCGTCCAACCCACTGCAGGGTCTGTTTGGGCACACCACTGCATCTCAGGACTTGCTTGCTCATCCTGGCAGCCACGAGCATGGGAGGAGCGTGGCTTTTGGAACAGCCACGTTCTTCACAAGTTATGTGGCATCCTCGCATGCGCCAACTTATGCGAATGATTCCAGAGGCTTCAGGGTAGGTTGAATTGGCTCCCAAATTGGAACAAAAATGATTCTTCAGGATATTCTTCTGATTCTAGCACTTAATATGTCCAAGAATTGTTTACCAATACTTGTTGATCTTGTTGAACAAACCCCTTGCTTGGGCCCTTAAACTCAAAATGGATCTATGTTTACCCCTAAAAAGGAATCTGTTGGATACGGTATGGACAAAAAATAATGAGATAAGTTGGATGGAGCTATATGGCCCCAATCTGCAAAACAAACCATAACACGATCATAGCTTGTTGTGCCTGGGGCTAATAGTACTTGAGAACATGGTAGTACAGGAAATGTGGTTGTGCATTATGGTTTGAGGCTCAGTCTTCCCCCAACAACAAGTAAAAAATCAGCCCGGCTTTTTTTAGATAGGTGGAGTTTTGATTCCTGCTGTAAGTTGTCATGGTTTCCCATCCCTGTGCAAAATTTGTTTCCTACTTCTTTAGGGCATCCAGGGACAAGGAACTGATCGATACCAACATGCCCACCCCACCTCTTGCCGGAACTGTCCTTTACTATATTGGTTGCACCAATACTGGGTAAGCTGGACAATTATATATTTAGTAAATCACACCAGTTATATCTGAATCTTGCAGGTGTTTGAAGCGAAGTGGTGGGCTGGGCTGTACGGAAGTCCAACATGGAAAAGGCACATAGGTTGGTCAAACTGCCGGACCGTCCAATGTTTGGATCTTGGTGTTCTTACGGCAGCTCACAAACGCGTAATTGCAAAGAAAGGTGTCAAATCTACAAAACAATATCTCAAGAGGGGAGGAGGCACGGGCTTTTCTGGGTCAAAGCAGTTGAGATCAACTGGGAAGCTAGGCTTTTTTAGGAAAACCATTACTGCTTTTGTTTTTGATGTTTTTGCCAAAACATGGCCCAAGAAGCATGTGGTCACTCTATAGTATATCAGCTAAAGGCTTCTGATGCAATTTTCTGGTAAAAGTGTTGGCGTCTATAAGGCAAAAAGGGAAACGCAAGTATGGACATCCAAAAGGGTTTGTGAGCAACTTCTAATCTTGGAACTTGCCCAACTTATCCATTGAGTACATGAAGCTAACCAAACCCCCTATTAAATAATGGTACCTGGGTTCAATGGATCTTTCCTGAACTATAAGCTTTTACCACCCAGAATCTTTTGAGAATGGCTTCGTGTTTTGGTTATTTTATGTTATTTTGGGAGACCTCCAAGGACTTATCCTCCAAAGTTTGGTCTACGCCTAGCCAAGCTCCATCCTCGATTTTGTCGTTCCCGAACTTTGTACTTCGGGGCCCAAATTAATGAGGATGACATCAACTGTGGTCTCAACCTTTTCTCCTCAATGTCTTGGGAAGAGGATGATGTGTGGTGGATGGATGCAGGTATGAAATCAGTGTTTGCCTACTTGAGAGGTTCCAAAGACCTCCGTCTTGGTGCACTTAGGCCATTATTTCCAACAGAATTTTTAATGCTGAACCAATAATTTGTTTCAACAGCGGCTTGCATGCCAACCTCCTAGAAAGAATGGATGTTGGAGCCATGTTGAAAGATTAGTGGGGTTGTTTGCAATCCCATCTTGCAGACTCATGTCCAGCGATAATTCCTGTGATGTTGGTAGCTTTTGACGATGAAAAATCCAGCAAGTGCCTTTGGCGGACCGTTTGTGAACTACTGCAAGTATGTTTCTTTTGTTGTTGTAATTTTCTGTCGGAAAAGAATTCTGCTTTGGATATGGAACCTCTCCATCCATTAATTTATGTGGTTTTGCCTGGGTTGAACATGATTTTCTTAGAGCCCAAGCCTTTTTTTATAGGGTTATATCTCAGGACTTGAAGTATCGGACCCGTATCAAAAGTGTACCCCGTACAAGGGTCGTGTTTTTGCGTAAAAGTACCGTGTTTTTCCATACCAAATTACGTACTTTTCCCGTACTCGGGCCATAAATGCATTATCGTGACTTTAAAGGTTTTCAGCGCCATTTTTGACCCCACATCCCATGTTGACCGCTGCTTTGCCCATCAACAGTCCTCAAAAGCTCCTTTGGGCTTGTGGTTCCTGACCGGGTGGGTCGTGATGCCGCCGAAAACGGGAAAAGTTCCATCTAAGACATTTAGCTGCTCTGAGTTGAAGGATGGGCAAGAACATCTCAAGGCTGTGAAGCAGGAAAAGCTATCATTGTCTGAGTTGGAGAAACAAATCAAGGAGCAAACGTGTGATAAATTGTGTTTTTAGATTTTTTTTAGTGATGGAACGCCATTCTCATGAAACCATGGGAGGTTTAGGAATGAGTTGCCCTAACAACCCCGATGTTTATTTTCAGGGTACATATGGGTAAATTTGTTTGATTAATAAAAAACATCTGGGACCTTTCAAAGCGAACTTGACATATTTGGTGAAAAGAAATGATGACTATTGCAAGCTGGGGTTTTCAGTTGTTTTCTTTTGGCTATACTTCCAGGAGTATGAGGATCAGATCGCAGGCTTAAAGCAACAAGTTTCCTCGACTCCTGTTACTTGTCCATAATGTGAGGCCTTTTTTGAATATAATGGATGGAAAATAACCCTTAGTATGCATGCTTTAATGTATGATAGCTTCCCCAAGATGATTGCCTAAAGGAAAAACTTATCAACTTCCTGCTTCCCAGGTCGCCCCTGCCGATGCAGAAACACAACCGGTCCCTTGTCTGATAAAGTGTGAGTGGTTAGTATGGACCCATGCAAATCAAGGTCATATATTCAGCAACAGTTTGTTGTCAGATTTTTGAATCATATTATCCTAGTATTATGGATGTTGCTGGTTTTACCCTAGGCTACTCCTGAAGAAGTCTCTGAAAGTTTGCAGGGAAAGAAATCCAATTCTACGGCTGCTTCTGCTAAATCCAAAGCAAAAGCAAAAGCTAGCGCCAAGAAGAATGATGAAGGTGAAGGTGAACCGGTTCCAGCGTCCCAAGTCCAAAAGAAAGTTCGCAGTCCTGTGAAGCCTGGTGAATCATCACCCAATCCAGTTCCTGCCAAGAGGGTGAAAGGGAAACAACCAGATGCAGCGAATGAAGACAAGGACAAAATCATCGAAGCACTTCGTGAGGCAATACTGTTTTCAAACAAAGATTCAGTCAAATCGCCAACATGAAAGGTTCGTTGTTGGTACAATGTTTTTTCTTGTTAGGGTTCCGACGCCGCAACTGATTTCAACAGTTCCATATTTGTTGAAACATCTGTTCGAAGACTCCTACTGTGTAGAATGATCATCTCTTGTTTTCAAATTTCCTCCTGGTAGGCCAACAAGAAAATGCTTGAAGAAGTGGCTAGCATCAAAAGTGTTGTTGCCAAGTCACGCTCAGATCCCGCCAGCTCCTACAAAACCCCACCCCCGAAAGTAGCAGCTCCATCACCCGAAAATGTTAAGGGGAAGAAGTTGGACAAGCCACCACCCCATCCAGTTGACAGTCTCCGTGGCCCGCCTGCAGCCAGTATCCCCACGACTGAAGCTGCCAAACTCCAACGCCTCAGAAGGCTTTGTGAGAAAAAACCCAGTGGCAAGTGCAATGTCAATGAGGACATACACTTGCGCTGGAAGACCGGCACAAAAGCCGATCGTGAGGCAATGATCGAAGAGCTTGAGTCAGTTGAATGGAGCAAGGAGCCCCAATATAGTTAAGATATATTAGCTGCAATTCATAATTTATAAAATTTTGAATATCGCTATGTTACCTATAGATCGACTTGATAGCTCGATATGGTCGATATAGGAAAGATGATTTGAAAGGTTGATATGGGAAAGATTGATGTATAGCTTTTGTTTGGTTTCTTAAAGTTGATGGATCTATGTTTAAATGATGGGCTTTTCATCCTGAGAGCTACTGTGGTGCCGAGGGTGACAGTTGGTTTATGTTGGTTTTGTCTTTTCCTATAGGAGCTCTTCATCTCTAAGATCACCAAGACCCTTGCTAAGACCAACAAACTTTCCAAGCGTACCAAGAAGGGATGGTTCACGAAAGAGCAAATGGCTCGGGTATTGCAGTGGTCTTCGTTTCTTGATTAGATTCAGCAATTCTCACTTCGATACATGCCAATTTTCACATCGTTTTTGGAACAGAAACTCTATTGGTCGAGTATGTTTGATATGTTAATTTGCATACAATTCTCACTGTTGATTTGCCCATCTGGATCCAAGGTCCTACATCAAAAGTGCTGTGGAATTTTGCGAGAAACCTGGGAATGAACGTTGTGTCCGGACTGGTTGCTGGGGCATCTCATGTTTCACCACCTTCACAAGTTAATACAGGGCACCTTCCTACTTGAGATTTGAAGTCTAATTCACATACATTCTTGGGGGGCTCTGACAGGAGGGATCGCTACAACAAAAAGCTCAAGAAGTACTATGTTGTTCACGAGGAAAATGATGAGGAACTTAGCGAGGATGAAGAAGCAATTCATCAACGCGATGTTGAGGCCCCCCACATATGATTCCCAGTTTCTTGCCATGAAAATCCATTCTTTCCTGCCATTGCCCCAAACCTCAGGTGGCCGATGACAATGTCTCGTTCAAACGTGTTGGCCATCGCTCTGTGCGTGATGCGAGCCAGTCGGAAGATGAGTCAGAGGCGGAAGAACAGGCCAACCAGGTTAACACCGTTGCAAAGGAGACCCAGGGTTATGTAGCAAATAAAACACCAACACCTATAATCCTTCAGCCCTGTTCAAATAGTAATCGATATTGTCCATGAAGGGTATATAAAATGCCCTCTCATGCATCTCCATTCGTGTGTACATACAACAACCCACAACACTAGTATGACTTTCAAAAAAAAATGTATGTCAATGAAACCTTGTTGTTTGGGATTTGAGGAGTATGGCAAGTTCAAGCAGTTTACAGACTCCTTGATCACCCGTTCATCTAAGCTTGCGGAGCTCATCAATTCTTTGGAAGGGGCATTGGAAGAGAGTGGTAAAGATGCAGAATCTGCTGATGGAAAACGAGTTTCAAAGCCCCCAACCAAGTTGTATACTTTCAAACCTCTACATGTTAAGTTACTTATATCTGTTTGCTTGCATGCATCCAGGATTTTCCCAACACTCACCTCTGATCGATTCTCAAATCCAGCGGCCTCCAATCTCAGGTCGGTGCTCGCATTGGAGGCCTCCATCGAGATCTTGGAGCAACAGTACGAGACTTGCGACAAGGTGCGTGTCGATACGAAAGCGTTGCAAAGTGGCAAGAACCTCTCAGAAGAAGCCACATCTGAGTTTCTAGACTGATTATAGTTTGTGTTTTTCAGGGGCCACATCTTCACAAGAGGATGAGAACTAAAAATGGACATACACATGGGACATGTAAAATCCTTTTCTATTGTCTCATATTTTTCCAGCCTTTGAAAGCTAGATGCTTCAACACTTTAGATCACGCAAAAAGATTTGATATGTACCCTCGAAAGATTTACTGCAATGAAAACACATTGGCACCCTTTCTGCATATTACTGTATTGGTAAAAAATATATGTGTATTAAAAAGCTGTTGGATATGTCCAGCAGTATGGATATCAAAAATTCCCCTTTCTTTCCACCAAGGATGCAGAAGAAGATTGATGCCCAAACCCGGGCAACCACGTCGGCGTGCCTGATCCGCACACTTCACCACGCTTCACCCCACAACGTTTTTAAATTGCCCAGCCTGGCGTGCTCCCATGTCTGGGTTGGCCAAGGTGCAGCAAAGTCACTACGACTGAAGCAGCTGCCAAGAGTCTCGTCTTAAGTTCTTAAGTTTATAGGTGAGTAGTGAGCTGGATGGATTGTAATGGACTACCGTGGGGTTCAGAAGCTTGGAAGTTGTTCGCGCCTACTTATGTGCATGACTTTTGATAATAAAATGAAAAATGAAGTTTTAAATTAACACCGCCTGCCCTGACTCTCGCATCCCCCTGCTTTCCAAAAATCATGGTAACGCCACTTAGGAACTTGGCTCGGTTGCTACGCAAGAAGCCCGACTCGTGATGGATGTGTTTTGGTTTTCTGGTCAGTGAAGCTGGGCCGTATGCTTTTGTGAAATTAGAAAGCTGAAATGCTTTGCGGGGTCAAAAGCCACAGCCTCGATTTCTTAGTCTGACCATGTTTTGCCATGGGAATGCCCTTGTAGATTGGATAGATGGACTCTTTACCATGTGATGAACACGTGATGAGTCTACCAGTCCGGGTGGTTCAGAATAGTTTGGAAAAGAGACCATGTTCGGAAAGCTCAAAAAATTGCTTGTCGGAAATACAGGGTTGAGAAGTTTTCATTCAATCAACATGCAGCCTCAAAAAAAACAAGTTCAACTTGATTTGGAAATCAAACTTCAAAACACATTAGATTGAGCACAGTAGAGGTCAAATAATGTAAAAGACACTCACTTGTTTCCATAGGTTTGGGGTCCTACTGCCACAAGCCAGGTGGCAATGATGTCCTGAACAACTGTGCCCGCCTGATTGCCGATGGAGCTCGGAGTCCCAAATCAACGACGTGGTGCAAACCTGCGATATAGTCAGTGGTTCAGATGATTGCTGTAGAACTGTATCATTGTTGCGTGTTTTGTGGGTAATGCTGTTGTACCACCTCAAGACTCATGAGAAGAAAACAATGGCAGTGAAATATGGTTTCTTCACCAATTTTTTCCAATGTTAAAAAGATGTTGGATCCAACAAGTTGGATGCATGCAATGAGCAAGAAACTAGATATGGTGATTTCATCCAACATAAAATTTCATGAACTATCCATTCAAAACCTGTTGAACAACTTGACTAGATTTCTGATTAGTTGTTTTGTCCGGATGGGTGATGACTCGGAAGAGTTTCTCCGCGAACTTCTGACTTATGACTGCCCTATCACTGGCCGAAAACGGGTCGCTGGTGGTAATGAAGATGCAAATGAACCGACTCCAAAGTTTCTTAGCAAACTTGTTGTCTTTTGAGGATTTGTCATGATTTTTTGTTTGGGTTTTAAGGGGGGTCTAAATATAATATATTTTCAGTCCAAAGATAAAACTGTCAATGTTTTTGATTCCGCATGAAAATCTTAGGCTATTGAAGTTGGGTGAGCCATCTGCGATGGCACCTCCAAACATGATTCCCAACAATGATGCACTTCGGATGGTAGACGGTGAGATGTACCAGGATTACTTTAGAGAACCAACTCCCCAAGCACCTCCTTCATCATCATCGAGCTTCATCTCCATGACCGATGTTCCTCAGCAAGGTCATGGGCCAGTTTTTGTAAGGCAAATTTCCCCCAATTTTTTGATTATTTTTTTAGGGGACAGTATGAATTAGAACTAATGCAGTTTTAACATGTATATCTTGTATTACGGGTAATGGCATAGCTGAGGAACAAGTCCAGCAAGTGAAGCTCCTTGATGACAACATCGTGATTGAATCCTTCGACTGGAACATTCTGAAGCCCTTAGGTATAGTAGACAAATGTATGCCTTCACCTCAAGCTGACCGTGCTATTTGTGGAAAGATTTTAGCCCATAGCAAAGACAAAGTCACGTTGCTTCGGGAAAGAATAGGTGTCCGTGTTTGTATCTTTAAAATTGGGGTCACTGCCAACCCTATTGCCCGATACAAACTTTATGTGGACCAGGGTTATGCTACCATGTGGCTGATCCACAAATCTAATAGTTTGGACTTGGTGCATATGCTTGAAGCGGCACTTATTTCGGAGTATCACCAACATGTTGGTTGTAGAAACCAAACCGGTACAGGGGGTGAAGGGGCCCTAAACCGCAGAGTCCCGATTGCTCCTCCATATTTTGTATATGTTGTTGGGGCAAGGGCTGACCAGCCTAGATGGGTAGGCTGAACAAAGGCCCAAAAACTGCATGTGGAAAAATGTTCTTGTTGCGGCTGTTTTGCCCACCGCTTTTGAATTGGGTTTGTTTGTTATTGGATGTGAACCAGCCCCAAGCTGTCCCACAACACACGTGGTTCTTGTTTGGTTTTTGCATATTCTTGCCGAGGCCGCTTGCAAGCACATCGTGGAACTTGCCAAGGCGGAAGCAGCAGCGAACCCCTACTGCAGTGAGGACATGTTGAAGTTTGCTAGGATTAGGCTCTGCGATGCAGAGCGAGGAGTCCATTCTGTTTTGAAGCAGGTTGGCCTCATCGCCCCAGTCCCAGTTACTGAGCTGAACCTTGGTCCTGGGAAATTAGCAAATTTCCCATGTATCAAGCTCAGTGATTGGATGTTGCACTTGCTCAATACGAAACGGTTTCCCAGACAAATGGCTGGCGTTGCAGACTTTGGGTTGATGCAATCAGTCCTCACAGAGTTTTGGAGGAGGTATGAAGCCATCAATTCAGGCCATGCTGTTTTTGAGATGGCTCGGAATGGAACGTTGCGCTTGGATCGCTGCGTTCCTTTTTTTTCACACAGCGACGAAGGACGAAGCTACAAACACATGCCGTTGTGGATCTTGTCGGCACACGGTGCCTTGGGTCGTGGCACAAGGTCTTGGCTGCAGAGTGGCAAACATAGGGCACCAGTCAGGCACAATGGTATGGGAATGAATTTCATTGGGAAAACCTGGTCAACGCAGTTCATGTTTGCAAGCATGTTGAGAACTTTGTCGACCCAACACCCAGAGGCGATGACAAAGCTCTTGGAAGCCTTTGCTGAAGATGTTTTTGACTTGATGTCTCAAGGAGTGTCATCTGATGATGGTGACAAGATATGGATGATCCATATGGCAACCAAGGGGGACCTCCCCGCCTTGGTCAAGCTGGGCGGGTTTTGTCGCTCATTCAGTCATGTCCCAAGAGCCCCACGGTCAAGGCGATTCTGCCAAGGAATATGTCACCTCTGCCTTGCTGGTAGAGAAGCAGAGGGTGGCAACATTCCTTTTGAGGACTTCAGCCCATCTGCAGATTGGATTGACACAATGTTTAGGGAGCTCCCGTGGGAGACAGAGCCAATTATTTTGCAGAATCTGCCATACAATCAGCAAGACAAAATTGAGTTCTTTCGAACTGATTTCTGGCACAACCTCCACCTCGGTGTCAGCAAACACTGGATTGGCAGCTGCTTCCTGGTCATCATCGAGTCTGATCTTCCAGATGTTATCGCTGGATCAGTAGAAGTGAAATTTCAGTGGTTGACTGGAGCCTACTTGGCATACTGGCAGTCTAAAGGGAAAACCCCCTTTGCGACAGAGATTTCTCGAGAGACCATGGGCTTCCCACAGGGAAGCACTTGTCCCATTGCAAGATGGAGCAAAGCTGTGGCATCCACAGAGTTGATGCTTTTCCTTGAATGGTTTGCCGACAATCGCATTGTTGGCAAAACCACTGATGAACTTCTGCTCTCCATCGTGCCTTTCCTTCTGATTACTTCCAATTACGTTTTCCTAGTTTTTGCAGCCTCCAAAAAAAACTGCGTGGTCCCTTTTTGGCAGGAATGGCTACTTTTTGTTTTTCATTTATGATGCTGAGGCAAGAGGTGTCAAGGCCATCAACATCGCAGTGGGTGCTATGTACAATAGCGGTTTCTGGGTGAAAAAACAACATGGTATTGCACTTGGGAAATTGATCTTTAGTTTCTTGGCACATTTTGCCATTTGTGCCCACAAGACTTTACAGCAAGGGAAGCGCCGGTTTGCAATCACCCCTAAGATGCACATGTTGGCCCACGCTGGGAACGATCTCTTGCAAGAGGCTCAGGTTTCGGAGTGGTGTCGAAACCCTATCGCCTACTCCAATCAAATCCAAGAAGATTTTATTGGCCGGCCAAGCCGGGTCTCCAGAAGGGTGAACATCCGTTCACTCCATAGGTCTGTGTTGATGCGGTCACTGATTTTTTATCAACGTGCTTTGCTTCAGTCAGATAATGACACACGTGGTCTTGATGGGTATGGCAATCGGTGAAAATGTGGTTTAAGGCCATATAGTGATCTAACCTAATCATCACCCCCCAACAAGCATTTGGAACCCATACCATTCAACTTCTGTTTTTTGTCCTTGCCCATGATCACTTGCCCACTGGGGCCACAGCGGGTGGAGAATTGTGCAACTTGCGGTCCGGAGCTTTCAAACAGATGGGAAACGGCGGCAGTTGGGCGGAGGTAACCATACCCAAAGGTGAAAGATACATGAATCCCAATGAACCCCAACATCTTCACTTCGTGATTTCTATTGTTTTCTCATCATTTTATTCATTTTCTTTTGGAATGCAAAAAATGGGAAAATCCAAGAAATTGGAAAAGTCCGTGTTTTTTGCAAAGGGCCGTGTTTTGCATTTGCCTGACCCGTAAGGTGTAAAAGATCGACCCCTTAACCAAAACAACGGCCAAAGAGGCTGCAGGTATATATATATATATATTGTATATATATATATAGTATATATAAATATGTTCCCCATTTGTTTGAGAGATATGGTTATGTTTTTGTTGTATCAATAATTTATATTTATATACACACACCTTTGGGCCTCCAAACCATCAAAAAATCAAGGTTTTAAGCTCTAGAAATTTTGGGTTGTAACCCCTAAGAATGGAGGTATCGTATATGATTAACATCACCGCTATGTGTGCAGATCTTCATGTTGCAGAAAATGTATAGCTGCTCTGTTGCTATGTTTTTTACGTAGACGTAGCTGTAGAAAAGGTGGACATCTAATGTGATGAAGGTGATGTTTGAACCTTTGAAACAAACTACTCGTAGACATTCATGTTCGTGTCTCATCATCTATTTGGCAGGATGTTGTCCACGTCTTTTCCAAGTCTTATGCGCATGTGTTTCAGGCTCACATTGTTACTTCACCACCTCCCTGTCAGGTCTCCCTGGACTCCATGCTGAGGACAAGGCACCGTGGCACTTGCGGTCCTTACAATCCTATAAGCCGTAGAAAGGACCTTGTAAATGAGTTAACCTGGGCTTTAAAGCCAGTTAAATATGGCGTGAAAAACCTTTTCGTATATTCGTATACCATCCGATATAGTCCCATTCCATGAGCTCCTACAAGATGGGCCCGTACCAGTCATAAATGGGGTGAAAAACGCTATTAATAAATTTCGGAAAATTGATAGGTGTCACAAGGTTTTTGTTCACCCCGAACTAAGTGGAGTGAACATTTCACCCCCTACTTCTATAACTGGTAGGTAGGGGCCCACCTCGTGGAAACCTTGTTCAAAGATAAACATGTAATGATCCCGTTGTAAACACGAGTGTTTTTGTCAAACATTCCTGTTTTTTAGGGGCTTCAAATGATGAGATTCATTTACTCAACTTGAAGGAACAAGATTCTAGGATTCGTGCAGCTTTGTTATCTTTGTTGGTTGATCTTTTCGATTTTATAGGATGAAGATCACCAATTTCATTGCAAAACATCGGGATGGTGTGTTTTCAAATGCTTTTGAGGGTTAAGTTTCTGCCCCGAAAATTAGGGAAATGATCGAATTCCAGTTTTGACTTCAGTATACATTGCATAGTATTTGTTTCAAATTAAAGGTGGCAAAGCAGCGCCACCAACAATAATGCGTTGGATAACGTAGATGCATTCCTTTTATACTCGAGTCAACTGGGCTGATACTTAGGGGTCTTAATTAAGGTTTCCAAAGTTTCATTGAAGGAACTGCTTGGTGCCGAGAATGGTAGTTAGATGTAGTTAGAATAGTAAGTATAGTTATAAGTTGGGTTCCAACATGTTGTATATAACTATCTCAAAATTGACCCCTCCCCCATATTTATAATCGAACTTCCTCACTAGTTACTACTCCCACGCAAAACGAACATATCCCCTGAAAATCAACGGGTTGGAAGATAAAATGTCCTTTTCAAATGCTTCCATTTCTTGGAACATGTTGATTTTCCAGGGGTAACTACCATTTTTGCCACCTAAGTACTGCAAAGCAAAACAAAAGCCCATCTCTCTAGAAGTCGGTCACTTTGTCAATCTCCAAGGAGAGAAGTGAGCAGTGACCAAAAACATCTTGGTTCGTCTGTTGTAGGGGAGGAAATCGGAAATCTTACCCATGTTATTTAAAATTTATGGATGATATAAACAAGCTATCATAAGGATACCCTCATAAACGAAGCCATCAGGATACCTTCATGGTTCACATGGGCAATAAGCGGAGCTATGGTTCCCTTATAAATAGCCGAAAATACATGGGTTTCACTGTGTTTTTGGTGGTTCAAACCCTTACAAGTGGAGCAAGGTGGTGGTTTCTGAAAATTGTTATTTTCACCCCTACCTGGGGAAATGATCCAATTGGACTTAATATTCTTCAAATGGGTTGAAATCACCAACTAGAAAGTTATAACTAACCCCAAACTTGTTTTTGGGCCCAGGGCTTGCATTTTGTCAGGGTTTCGTGGATGTTTTTCAGGTTGCTTGCTGCTTTATTGTGGCTAGTCAACGTGACCCCCGCCCTAACGTTACCCCCGAGAAATAAGGCCTTATTAAGGACTTATTGACCATTGGTTTCCCTTCACAAGGCCATATATAAGGCCTTATTAAACCCTTATTTGTGAGGGGGGTACATTAGGGGCGGGTAGGTTGACTAGCCATCATATTATTGGATGAACAATGAAAAAACCCTAGTTGTTTGGTGTACATAGGGGATTATACTACTACCCAGTTTAGTGGGATTTTTACTAAACCAGTATCAGAATTTCTTTTAAACACCCATTATTTCATGGAAAGTAATAACCCATAGGATCCAT
>OMLO01001281.1_pt1 | contig 19028 bp, 13 predicted proteins | sample 1674811 | NCBI WGS metagenome assembly OMLO01 (sample SAMN06265003, study PRJEB25207) | coral metagenome | isolation source: Coral host | place: Mexico:La Bocana,Puerto Morelos, Mexico | collected 2008-11-13 | reverse complement strand
GCTTCGCAGGGAGACGAATGGGATGGAATTCAGATGACGGAAGACACCTTGCACTCACAATCGCATATGCCTCACGTTATGGCTTTCAACTGATGCTTCTTGAAAACGTTGCTCCATTGATCCAGGATAAAACTTTCAGACAGATGCTCGATCAGATTCTTTCCTATTTTGGATATAGGATTATCTTTGAAGCTTGCATAAATGTCAGTACATTCCAACCAGTTGATCGAATGAGAGCCATCCTTGTGGTGTGTCATGAAACGTTACAAGTTCATACTGGAAACTGCGATGAAATAGTCAGGAACCTCTCCCACGTCGTTATGGCAGAGATGCAGGTGGTTGGAGATCGAAAATCAATTGCGGGAAGATGCAGGTATTCCTTGCGATGCGTTGGAAGAGCTGTCTAAATTTGACAGATTGCCGTCATTTCTCAAGAGTCGAACCTTCTCAAAAGTGTCGCATGAAGTGCTTGAAACTAGAAAGATCAGGTCTTGCAAACACATTCCATCCGGAACCATCATGGCTTCATATGGAAATCAACATAATTTGTCTGAAAATGGTACCATTCTTGGATGTATTAGAAGTGACTCTGCAGGGTGGAGATATCTACATCCAGTCGAGGCAATTTTGGCACTGGGAGTCACTGGACCTGTAATCTTGCCTAGATCTTTTAGACAGGCGAGCATCGGAGTCGGTAACTCAATTGCTGAAACTCATGCATTGGTTGGATTATTGGCAATGTTACATGCGACAAATCCATCACAGGTTGATGTCCCGCTATTGATACAACTCCATGCTGATCAGTGCCTTGCATCAGGACATGTGTCAATTACATGGGACGAAAATTGGATTGAGATTAGACCAATTAGATATGTCCTGGACCAGGATTTGTCGTTTGCAAAAATAGATGAGGTTGAAAATGATTTATCACAGACACATCTTGATGATGAAATTGTGAGTGACAATGCCAGTACAGCAGAAGCTACGCCAGCGCCAAATGTCCTCAACTTGGCAATCTCGTGGCAAGACATTCGAATTGAGCTCAAGTCTCATTTCCGGCCAGACAACTTCAGTGTTCAAGGTATGCCTTTCCGTGACATCCCTTGGAAATCAGACAAGGGTACTCCCTGGAAGGTTGGGGATTCGTTGTTATAAGTGTCACAACTCCACACGAGCCTACCCTTTCCTTTTGCTGTGATTGATGGATGCAAAATTCGTGTGTTCCGTGTTACTCTGCAAGATGTTACCTGGCAGGATGTTGATTTCTCTGAAGGGACCTTAGTTGAAGACCTGTGGAGAGCTGAACAAATCTTGCTGGGTCCAACTGAGAAAGTTGAGCATCCATGTGACTGTGAAGGAGGTAAGATTGATATCAACATGAAATTGTCTTCAGGAATGCTCATTGTCTTCCATGTTTTGGATGTCGGTGATGCGGTTTTCATTGACTTGTGTAAAGATGAAGTCAAGACTCGAATTTATGGTTCGAAAGGTGACAGACTCTTTCAATTTTTCCATATCGACGCAGATGAATGGATTGAAGACGAATGTGGTTTTACCATGCAACTTGACTTCCCCGTCCATCATCCCATCAAGATTATGGTATGTCAAGATAAATCTGAGATTTCACCTACTATAGGCTTTGAAATCATTCCTGAACCGGACATCCATCCACACTTGCCGATCCAACAAATGGCGAACCAAGAGATGAATGAGGTGACCTTGCAATATGCACCTTTTGCCTTGGATAGATGGAAGACCATGGATTCCTTCCAAGAAATGATGGGTGATGATGAGATGGCTTTCATGCTGAGCTATGTTGAAGAGAAATCTGGAATTGGTTTTGCAGGTATCTACCAATGGGATGAAGAATTGGGTCTATCTAAGAAGGACTCGGGAACTTCCAAATTGACGGATCATAAGTATGGCAGTCGACTCGGAGCATTGGTCATTCGTAACCATTGGATACCTTTTGTGGTTACCCATGGGACAGACTTGTGTTCTGTAGTAGATTATGGACACTATGAAGAAATTCCCAGATCGACTTTGAAACAGTTGTGTCTGCAGATCTTTGGACATCCAAGAGTCATTGGCCATTGGGTTGAACTACATCCAGAGCCAGGGTGGTGTGGTTTTGCTGCGGTGAGTTGGATGCTTGGAAAATTCGCTACACCAGTATATGCAAGATCTACCGATGAGATTCAACCTCATATTATGCAGACTCAAGAGATTGCGGGCGTTGACCTGTGGAGCAAAATTTGGTGCATCGAACAGAGATGTCCATCTGATCGATGGAAATGGGTCATTTTGCTTCGGCATGAGTTCATCATTTCCCAGATCACCAGCCCCACCGTACCAGTCCTGCATGCAGGGGGTCAGGAAGATGCAGCAATGTTGAAAGCCCGGGGAAAGATTGCTAGTGTCCTCATCTCAAAAGGACATCAGGCTAAAGAGTCTATTGAAATTGCAGAGACCATATCACGACAATTGGGTGACTCCAAACAAGTGAAGCAGTTTGCTCACCAAAAGGAAGAATCCATTTACCATGGAGTCATTGAACGTTGCCAAAAGTCAGGCATTCCAATTTCTCAAGCAGCAAAATCGGCAGCTGCAGAGAAGCTGCAGAAATTCTTTCGGTTGAAGCAACAGGCAAAAAAGAGCCCTACTGTCAATTTCCAGCTTCAGGACGTGACATTTCCTGCAAATGCCTTCACCAATCCAAACGGTGACCCCTTGATGGTTCAAGAAAATTGGACTATCGTCACCCGTGGAGTTGCCATTGCAGATCCTGCAGAGGTTCAGGAAGTCGTAGATGCAGGTAGATTGGTGTCGACTGAATGCTGTGGTGCTTTGACACTAACAGCAATCAAAGTAAATGGCCTCATCACGTCAGAACTGATCACAGTCCAGGTCACTGACGCATTTCTGAACAAGGCTTTGATTCGAGTGTTTTTGACACAACTTGGATCAAAAAAAGTGATGAAGGTGCCAGCGAAGGACATAGAGATCAAACTTTCACCACTCAGGACATTGGCGTTTAGTGTACACAAATGCCTTGTTGAAGAATCCTTCTGGTTGGCATTGATGAAGGGACCAGCAAAAGCCATCTTAGAATCCATGGCTCTTGGGCCAGAGCAGAAGATAAACCAGATCTACAGCAGGCGTTGGATGGCCAGAGGACGAGTCGTTGAAAAACAAGATGCAGAAGAATTTGGAATGCTTTGTCTCGTTGAGGAAGCTGCAACAAAAACATGGTTGGCGAGGTCAGGTACTGATAGGAATCCAATCTTCATTTCAGGAAAGCGCCAAAACGATGCACATCAGGAAGAAGCACACAGAGTGATTTGGTCAGGAAAGTGTATCAAGGATGCCCTTATTCAGATAGCTCTGATTCAAGATCATGCAGGCATCGTATACAAACCACCAGGATCTTTTGGGATTCGGGCGCAAACATCCCGATTTGCCTCTGCCTGGGTGGAGCTGAAAGGCTCAGGTAGTGATGTGCCTAGCCAGGTACACAGCACCTACAAATATGTGTTTGCAGGCTTGCCCCCAGGGTTGGCTGGGCCACATATCGAATCCTGGGCGTCTGAAGCAAAATGGCAAGTCAGAGTATTGAAGAAATATCAAGACGGACGCTTCCTAGTTGGCTCAGATACGGTCAAACCTGACCAACGACTTGCAATGAATGGTCAGGAAATATTGATTGTTGAACATCAGGACCGGAAACCAGCCACCAAACCTCTTGTTGCTGGAACGCTCAAAAGTACAGACAAGGGTAAGGATCCATTCATGACTGAAGGAGGAGACCCATGGCAGAAGATGTCACGTTCTTCAAGTACTCAGCAGAGCCGCCCCTTCAATGCCTGGGCAAAATATCGTCCTTCAGGTGATGTTCCCATGGATGGTGAAGGCCCGGCCTCGTCAGGAGACCCTGCCGATCAGATTTTTAAGAATCAAAATGAGAGGATCACCAGCATCGAAGCAAAGATGCAAACACTTGAAGCTAGGCTCACAGAAGGCCAAAACAGCAATCTCCAGAAGTTTGAAAAAATTGAATCGGATATTTCTGGGATCGAGCATTCGCTACGGGGATCATTGAAGGAAGCTTTGTCACAGCAGAGTGAACAATTGTTGGCGACCTTTGAATCCCTTCTCAAGCGTAGCCCAAGATCGAAAGATATCAAGAGGGACAGACCAGACAGGTCCACATCGAGATCGCCAAGAGGTGGTGGGAGCTAACCACTACTGGACAGATTGGAATGTTGACATTCTTGCTTGAAGCTGATCCCAATTATGTCTTTGTCTTGTGCAGTGATATGATGATAAATTCGTGCCAAGTGACGTGCCAGTCTATTCAAGATGTCATCACACAGCCTACTCTTTACAATCTACCATCCGACTCATGGAATAGACATTCTGATTGCAAACAGTTTTGCCTCTCCATTACCGTTTTTGGTGACCATGACAGTACTTGGTCATCTATCACATCCCGGAATGGCATTGTGATTAAGGCGGTGTATGCGAGAATTCTCTATTGGTTTTGTGGTCTAACCGCTAAACCTGTTGCAGACTGCAAATTGCTTGCTTTTGATCAGTGTGTTACCGTGAAATCACCGAGCCAAGATTGCATGAAAGAAGCCAGAAATGATGTGAGCAATATCCATGATGGGAAGAACAAGTCAAGTGTGGGGGAAACCTTGTGGGGGAACACAAGGGTTTTTCATCTCCCAATTTGGATCATTTCACAGAGATCATTTCTTAGTTCGTACCAACGTCGAGTGGGTCATTTGTTTGAGTCGATGTTTGCAGGATACATTGTCTTTTTCCGATGGCTCACAGTTTCTCTGATGTCCCATGTATTTTGTGACGAAATTGCTCAAGTTTGGTTGCATTTGTACATCATGATACGGAATTGTAAACAGAGATCGAGATGTCAAGAGCCGACTACCCATCATTCTATGTTGAACCAAGTCCTTGCTGGCGACTGCAATGGTTTTCGCATCAAGGGACTGAAGCATCACATTATAGGTGAACATTTGCATCGCTCACAATTTCCAAACAACATATGGTGGATTGATTCGCCTAAAGACTTCCCAATTGGGGAAGCAAGCAATCCTGGACCAGAATGACACGGCTGATCGTCTAAATCCTACAGGTCTAGGTGATAAGGCTGATTTCCTTTGTGAATACACGGATTCTCCAAAAATTTATCTTATCAGCGAAACACAATGACGGAACAAGGTATACGTAAAGAGACCAGAGCATAAAACGTCGAAATTTGAACTCAGTTTTTGGTGCACCAGTACGACCAAAAACCAAGAAATAACACAGGCTGAACACCATTTACCACCTAGCGGGGGTGTGGCAATTGTGACATCCCATCCAATCCGTTGCATGAACCACTGGTAGATGCCGAGCTTGTCAAGTCCTCAAGGATCTCAGCAGGGCTCATCCGATTTCGACATGTTGAAATCCTGGTGGTTGTACTTTATTGTTACCCACGTAACGGAACGATCACTTCTTCAGAAGCACCGATTTAAACGACGCATAGCCCTTGAGGCATGAGAGTCATGAAGAGCTGGGGTGGTCCGACACTTGTTGGGGGTGACATGAACCAAGCTTAACCACTTTTGAATGTATGCCATTGTTGGTGCAACATGGACTAAAATGTATCAAGGAACTACATTATGATCGGGGAGGAGCACCTCTACCTCCCACATTTGAGGCCAAAACTTCCACTGGATAAAATCCTCATCTTTTGACTCCTTGTTGGTATCTCAACATATTTAAGTTGACTCATGATGTTCTTGTTGATGAAGCTGCAGGATTACTGCACCATCGGCCAGTGTGTGCACATCTAAGAATTCCTGAAGCAGACTTTGTCAAACAAATGTGGAAGCTACCTTGCCCATAAATTCAAGGCAAAAAGAACTGCTTTGCAACCAGCCGGAACCAGAGTTTTCAAACTGCGATTCCATTATATCGTGGTCTCTCCAAGTTGAAAATCATTGGAAAGAATGCTGAGATCTTCTCCGAACCCATAAGGTCTAACCAGACTGGACGTGGCAAACATCTCAGGATCAAACAAGTTGATTTATATCGCACACCCAAATTGGCGAGAGACGGAGATTTTGACATTTGTACCATAGACATGTCAATCTAACCAAACAGATGCTTAAGCAATGAGACGTCTTTACAAGATCCAAAACTTGTTGAAAGCTGGGACCGACATAAGGTTGCATTGGAATGCAGTCGTCCGGGCCCATGGTTTTCGTCCTACATTTCCATTGTGGTGTGCATCAAGAGGAGTTACATTGCCTTGACACCTGACCTGGAGTTGATCTCCCAATTAATGGAATAACCACGGGCAAATGACAAACTAACCAAGATTTTTAGATCTCAAAATTCAAAAAAATTTCAAAAAGACTTGGATGAAGACAAACAAAATAAATTGGCTTTTGCTTGCACCAAAAATGTGGACTTTCAGGAAATGACTTCGTCGCTGGAAACGGTGAAAGTGAAAGCCTGTTAGTGTCAAATCGATCCAAAGGAAAAGCGAAAGCGAAAGTTTCCGATCATCCAAAATGGATGTCGGCAGTTGCAGTTCGATATGAAAGCAAGTTATAAAGATTCTATCCAAAAATGAAAGAATTATTGAATTCCAGCAAGCACCCAAACACCCTTCGGTTGAGATCGAATTTGATTACTATGAGTTTGATCCAGTAGGTATGTCTGAATCATTTTTCTCCAGATGGAATAAATACTGGATGAGAGATGAACCGATTGACTCTGATTTTTACACCACTTGACATACTTGCCTGAGCAACTAAAGATTTTTGATGCAAGTGATCTTCAAGTTACAAAAGGTGAAATCATTAAAGCAATTAAGTCGACCAAAAGTAAGACTTCTGCTGGATCGTGTGGTTGGAATATTCCGGATTAAAGTGTGTACCCCAGGAAATGCTGTCCATGTTGGCGTCATTCTGGAATGCATATGTTGTGGGTGAAGTCAAATGGGATGAGCATTGACTTAGCAAAGGTTGTGGCTCCCATGAAAAATAAAGATTCAAAAACTATGCTGGATACCAGACCTATTACCATCCTCTCTTGATTTACCGCATTTGACAAAAACTACGGCCAAGAAATTACTCAAAAAAATATCAAGTGTGGTACCAGATTCAATTGCGGGCGCAATTCCTGGGAAAGGACCGGAAAACATTTGGTATAAGCTTCAATTCTTGATCGAAGAGTGCACACAACACAAAAGATAATTTTTGGCGTTGTTTCTGATTGACGAAGTTCTTTAATACAATCCCCAGGTGGGCAATTCCCCATTAATGCAACGTTTTGGTATACCAACCATTTTTGCTGACCAGTGGATCGAGTTTCTCAACACCATGAAAAGAATTCTCTTCCTTAAAGGAACCATTAGTGAACCTCATGCAAGTGCTTGCGGTGTGCCTGAGGGAGACCCCATGTCGGTGGTGTTATCTGTCATGATTTCCTAAACTGGTTCTACTTCGTTCGCACCAACATGGCAGTTCCTTATGCCTATGTTGATAATTTTGAGTAGTGTCGGAATCTAAGGAAGATTTGTCCATGGCATGGAATAAGACGACCTTCTTTTGCAAATGCTGGAAGTGACCCTGGATTATCAAAAATCATGGGCATGGAATAATAAACCAAGGTCAGGAAACTTCGACCATGAGTTGCAACTACAGCAGCTCCAAAATGCGAGGGATCTTGGGGCAAATATACGTTATGGTAAAACGCGATCTACAAAGTTGTTTAAATCAAGGGAACAGCAAGCCTAGCACGACTTCAAAAGATTAAGTCTTAAAAACCGGTATGAAGAAAAAGAATCCGTGATTGTTGGATCAACGCTACAAGTCATGTTCTATGCGGCCAGTACGCATGCAGTTCCCATTAATTCGATTCAGACACTGAGATCTCGCATTGCCAGAGCATGATGCCAAAGTTGCCAACACACTCAAACCCAGCCATGCTGATTACCTGACAAATTGGAAACTTGATCCTTTGGTTTACCTCTGATTGATGCTATCAAACAATTGAGAAAATTTTGGCATGAGAACCAAGATTTAAGAGAAAAAATCTTGCAAATTTGGTCTACTGAGTCGGGTTGACTCCAAATGAATGTAGAGGTCCCATTTCTATTTTGAAACGGCTCTTTGCCATTGCTGAAATTCCCATTGTTGGTGATTTCCAGGTGTCTGACTCGGAACGAGTCATTTCCTTAATTGATTCCAATTGGGAATATATTCTGAAATTTCTTCAAAATTACATGCATACGATGACTCTGCAATTGATTCAAAAACGAGCTGATGGGAAATCCGTTACATCTATTGACTTTGAGTGACATCAAAATTACTAGAGAAGCTACCGGAGTTCAAGAGATCGTTACTTTAATTCATTAACAGGCGGTGTCATGTCACGTGCTTATATCAAACAATCGTGGGGCACCGACGATGATGACAGATGCCCCTTCTGTGGGCAGACAGACACTTAAAGCATAGATATACGACATGTCCCGCAACTGAACGTTATAGGCTGCATATGTCGCAAGAAGAAAAAGATTTGATCGTGTGGTATTTCCCTCTCCCCAAAAAGCACAATGATGAAAATTGGAATAAAATCCTAAACAAAAGAATCGAGACAAAACCAAAAATCACATACTCTTCCACCCCACTCAACCCGAGGTGGGTTTGGACAGATGGCTCAGCAATACAATACTCCAAGACTAATGACGCTGGCTACGCTTAGTGATGGATACTTTTGATGATGATCATTCCCGACAGTTAGCCATAAAGAACGACACATTCACCAACAACTCGTTCAAGGTTGTAGTGTGTTCAAAGTTCCCAGGAAAACAATCGGCATCGCGGGCAGAACTCTAGCCCTCTCATCGGCTCTGCTGTGTGCACAACACTGACTTAGTGGCGGACAGCGATTACGCAGCGGGCGTGTTCGAACAAGTTAGATGTCCCAAATTTGAACCTGTTAAATTTTATAATCATAAGAACTTTGACTTGTGGCAAAAGATGAGACATGCTTATTTAAAATGGACAAACCGACACATCACTGTTGTGGTAATCAAATCGCATCAAAACCCTCTTTCACTTGATGCTATGGGAAAATTTTTGGCCATGGGAAACGAAATTGTTGATTAGCTGCGAAAATGGCAGTAAAAAATGAACTCCCTCCTGTTTGACTCTGAGAGACAACCTTGAGGCAACATTCAATGAGCAGACTAAGCACTGGACTGACGTTTATAATGTTGTACTTGCCGTCGGTGAAATGTTCTCAAATCATATGACAGAAGACCCAAAAATAAAACGTTTGGATGTAACTGAAGAGACACACAGCATAACAGATGGAGATGTTCAAGCTTTCTCTCCCATCGATGTGGGGGCATTTCCAGCAAACATGCTGAGTAGATGTCTCTGGGGAGCGACATACTCCGCTGTGCTTTTCTCTTTCCTTCTCAACCTGTCTTGGAACGAGTGTGGCAATACTGAATACGTCACCTATCTCGAACTAATGTTGTCGTTTCAGATTTACACGGGGATACACATTCCAACTCAATTGAAAAATGAGAGACATAAAATCTACCAGAGCCACAGCATGGATGCACGTGTGTCGAGACATCCATCCATAAATTCGTCATTATGAGTTTCATAAACAGCATATACACCATTGAAAGGCTGACAAACACAAAGCTTTTGCCGGAGGTTGAAAACGGTTTTATTTGTAGAAGGTACATCAGACCATTCAGAAAGGCGGCTTAAAAGCTTCTGCAACATTGCCTGGCATGTCTAAGGTCAGAGACTTCTTGAATCACCATTAGTGGATCATAAGGGTACGTTTCGGGAAACGGTTTTTAATGTTCCCATCAAAGCTTTTGACCGTAGGTGGATGCTTCCTCATGATTAATTTATTTGCCGTCAGGGAGACAGAGAAGCTTTGCGAGTTGGCAGTCTACGCATAGAAAACAAAAAAAAGGGGGGGGAAACATGAATGACAAGCCATGGGCTTTTTCGTGCAGAAACTTGAGCTGACCCTTGCATGACTGCGAGCTTCGCTACGTGCATCAGATAATCTTCAAGACACATTTGCTGCTGTGGAAAATGCATTCCGGTACAAATGAGTTACCTTGAAGGCAAAGAGTGTTGATCATCGTTGAAGCATTGTCAGATGCACCCTGTCCCAGGTTCCTGTATTCACAAACATGTGGTATCCAAGAAGATCCGGTACGACGGGTATTGCCTTCTTTTTTTTTGCATCATGTTTCATCGCTTTGCAGACGCTACCTGACCATTTGAACATATGGATCAAGGCGTATTTGCCTTACTGCACATGTGGTTGACACAGTTCTTGCATCAGGCAGGCAGGCTTTACACCGTCCTCTTGACCTTCAATTTTGTCCTGTGCCTCAAATGCGAAACAATCAAAATTTTTCGTTCCCACACTCGTGAGTCTAAAATTATCTCTTGGGTCATTTAATGTTGCAGTGAAACATTCACCTGACTGTCCCATGGGCGGATGCGGTGCCACCAAATCGGACAAGGCACTATGACTTTTAAGACTTGCTTGTGTGAAAGAGTCACTCACTTGGGACGGCCATCACTCATGATTGAAATGTTAAATTCTTGTTGATCGAGCTTTTCTTCTCAAACGACCATATTGTGTGGGTCTCGAGGAGGTATAGCGTTGAAACGATGGAGGCTGTACCAGCTGATTTACAGCCACCACAGTTGATTTACATAATGCTAATGTGCCTTCGGGCCTTAGCAGTCCAGTCAGGAGTTTTTGTGTCTCCAACTGACATGTGTTGGGAACAAGCAAACCCAAGCGGCACCCATGGACCGGTGGGCTGCACCATTGGTGATGGTTCAAATCTTGGATCAGCGTTGGGGTGCACTGAAGTCTCAGACAGTGATTCATCACCAAAAGAAACGAAAGCTGAAGGTGTTGGAAAGACACAAGGCCCTGAGAAAGAAAAGATCCCCCAGGAGCCGCCTTTTCCACCTCCGCGAAGACGGCAACGCTCATCCAGCTCCAATAATGATCGCCCGTGGAAGAAGAAGGGTAAGAAGTAATGAGTTACAAATAACCGGAGTCAGCAATTTCCATTGGTTTTTCCAAAAAAAAAATAATAATAATAAAAGTCGAGTTTAAGCTATGTGTGACACCATGGAAACCCTGACAAGCCGTGATTTTTTCAGTTGTAGCGCCGCTCTGATGACAGTGCTTCACGAAGCTGAATCTGCTGTATAAAAAAAAAATGCATGCAACTGCCATCTTGCTGTGAAAACACTTGAATCGTCCAACATATTTCCATCAAGTGGTTTGATCTTGATTTCAAATGCATTCATGAAAAACATGCATATAAACTCCACCTTGGACTGCATCTTGAACAGGCAACCATGCTACTCGTGGCCTGATGCCAAGCTGAAGATGTTGAACATACTGTCACTTGCGTGAACCCCTTGCAGTGTGAAAGCATTTCCTTGTAAAATGACGGTTACTGACCTTCAACCATGGAGATGTCGTCACTACTTGATGTCAGGACCTCAGAATGCTACCACACTTGAAGGTGACTGAACTCAGCGGGTATGTCACTTGACAAATACAGGTGGACCTTGCATGATTGATCGTTGCCCATAGTCAGGCAACACTGCATTTCTACTTTGAAACGACACAGATTTGATGGAGGTTGGATCGATGTGTTTCGACCAAATGGTTGTATAACTGCTGGAGCCGCTACGAGGCAAGTACCATGGCAATGCAATTTGGTGCAGAATTGATTCATTGGTACAGTGTTTATTGGGGGCGCACTGCAACATCTTTACAACATGGTTACACTGGGTTAACTTGATCCCAGCTCTGACCTATGGCGATTACATTTGCCACTGGGGCGTGCTGGGATACAGTTGCTCGGTACCCCTTACTCTGTGTTAACGTGATCACAGCTCTGAGGGTTACTTGGTACCTGTCTCCTGCATGTTCCAGTGGCTTCTTATTTGTACAACAATGGTGTTTTCAATTTCAAGACGGCCTTGTGACCTTTCCATCCCGCGAGACGCTCCAATTTTTCATGAGGGTTTTTCATGGTTTTCATTGGACCTGAAATAAACAGTGGTTGGGGCGCAGTGTGAAATCTTGATGTCTCTTCCCTTGCATTACCATATCATTGGGTGATGGCATGCACAACTCTTTATGTGGCCATGGGTATCGTGAACTTGATGCCTAGGGACAAATGGGCTGATGGTGGAACTTATTCCGGACTTTGGTTGCTGAACCTTGGTGTGGCTTTGGACGATCTAAAGTCATCCTACGGTCCCGTACAACATTTGTCTAGGTGACGTCAACCATGCCCGGTGGGCATCTTGTCAGAAGAACTACTTCTTGGTGGTTCCAGGCGAGGGGTTTGGGCCAGTTGCATCGTGGATTGCGGTGGTGAAACTATGAATGAAGCACGTTACAAACCGGAGCCGATACGAGGCAAGGATAGATGTTCAGGCAAATCTTTTGCTGGGTATCTGTGTCGAGATATTGGTTGTTCAAACGTGAAGATATACCTGAGGCTGGTGGCGGTCTGTTCAAGGACGGCCAATGAATCTTAGGTGGTCTTTTACAACATTGAAATGGAAACATACAAAATGAAATCATGGGCTCAGCCAATGTGAGTCCAACGCTGGTTGCTCGACGTACCTGTCCTGATACTTATCTTGATGTGACTGGTTGTTATTTGTCTTTGAGAACTCAACATGTTGCTACGTTACCATGATTGCACCGGCTAATTCAAGAACCTTTGATCTTGCTGAGTTTCCTGCCTCTTCAATTGATCGAAATTAGTAATTCACCGATCCATTTTCTTGAGTTCTTGTGATCCAGCTCGACACATTTCGCCACTTTTCGTCGCATACGATGCATCCGTTCGTTTATGTACAGGCTTTCTGCAGGTAGTTGCTGGCGTGTACAGGCGAAATTTCGTAGGCAGTTGCGTGGCTCACGTGTATAGTTGATCCGTAGCTCAATAAGATATTTGGACGACGGCTCGTGGTTCGGCTGTTCGGTGGTTTTGTTTTGCTGTGAAAAAATGGCTGTTGTCCAAATTTCCCGTCTTCGACGGGGTCCAACGGAACCGTGGCCCGCCCATCTGTGGCGCCCCACGGTGCCATAGCGAGATGTTTTTGGCAATGCAGGAAAAAAAAAGTGTGCTGCTTGCGCCACGGCGGTCGTAGGCGGAGCCCTTCAGTCAGCGAAATAAGTGAAAAGACGGACTTACCAACTTTCCCAAACATTGCAACAAAAAACCAAATAAGCAACAACGCAAACAAAACAAATTAACGCCGAGGTCGGGTTAGGTCACAGACCGAGAATCTCGGGTGCAGTGGATTTGTGGCGTGCCCGTCCGACGCAGTGGTAGACTAGAGACAAATGACAAATGAGTGCAACCTGAAGTCCGGTGAGACGTACTACCGCATGAGTACTACGCTGTACTGCAAAGTGCAATTCAAGTACTACTTTGTACTACTCTGACTACTCTGTACTGCAAAGTGCTATTCCAGCTAGTTTGTACCACTCTGTACTACTCACTACTCTGTACTACAAAGTGCTACTCTAATAGTATTACTCGTGCGAAGCTTTCTCAAATTTCGATCCACGGAATTCTAGGAGACTGCAAGGATCAAGGTGTCATCAGCATACATCAATTCGCAAATCTCTGTTCGGGTTGGATCCCTTCTTAAAAGGAAGACAATTCGAGCCTTTTGAATCTTGAATGAGCATCGTCTAACAACTGAAACAGAAAGAGAGATCAAGCACAACGAGCATTGGAGGTGCTGGCGAGAAGTTACCTTTCGCTGCTCCTAGTACCAACTTCATGAAACAGAAACAGAAGTAGCGAAAGAGAGAAAAACAACAACGAAAGACAGAGGGACAAAAAGAAAGGCAGAGAGAAAAAGAGAGAAACAACTTATTTCAAAGTCTGACCTTCATTCTGAATGCAACAGTGCACTGGCCATCAAGTAGTTGTTTTTCCACCTTAAATGAGAGCTTGTGAGAATCCTTGTATCTAGACTCTATGAAAGGCTGACTATCATTGGTTTGTGCAGTAACAGCTTATTCCCTGCTTTTCATGGAGCTCTTTCTCTGTTTTCAAAGGCTAGACCATGAGTGCGTCATGGCTACCACATCATGGAAGAGATGAGTCGTCAAAGAGATTCTGGGACTTACGAACTTCCAAGACATTGCAAAAAACCAATTAAGCAGCAATGCAAACAAAACTAATTAACGCCGAGGTCGAGTTGGGTCACAGACCGAGAATCTGGCGGATACAGTCGATTTATGGCGCCGTACCCGTCCGCTGCACATTTGTCATGGGGTTTCGAGATACCACAGACGGAGCGTGCGTTGGTGTTTTTGCGAGGATGTTGGCGCCAACTGAGGAGGAAGGTGAACAGTGAGGTGGCCGGCGAGCAATAGGGAGTCCGCGGAAGCGCCGATGGAGCTCTTCTAACACAGCTGGTTTTAACGAGAGTGTCAGCGGGGGCACCATCAAGGCTAGCCGGGGTGGCAATGTTGGTGCCATGAACCAGATGGTGATGCCAAAATTGGTGGGTGAAGTGTCCAGAACTATGATGTCCACGATGGACTTCCTCTTCTTCTCCTTTTCCCGCCAGTGCCATAGTTGGTCCAAAGTGATCATCGCGCGGTCGTGGATGATCCAAACCGAGCTGCTGGTTTCTGAAAAGTGAATGAATACCTTCATTTGAGAACGCCTCTCTCTCTTCTTGAAGGGGGATCCGTTTTCTTCTTTGCATCTCCTTTTACTCTTCTTGCTGTGTTGCCTCCTAGTACGGTCCATCCGAGTCACACCTGCGCAGAATTTTTGTCGGCGGAGTTATTGACTGTGCCAACAGCTCTTTTACGCATGATGAGACTCTGGACACAGTATTGTAAAATGTATTACATTAGCTGGGAAAAAGTTTTTTCAGTTTAAGCTTCCTTTAAAAGTTTTGTAATTGCCGCCTTCCATGAAGTGGAAATCCACCCATCTTTTACAGCGACAAGGTGAAATGTGCTGTCCTATGATTCGTAGATCTGAATCTGAAGGATTGAGGACTCGCTGAAGCGGTGATGCGGAGGCATGCTCTTTAGAGAAGAATTCAAGAAATGAAACGATGCAGACGCAAAACACAATAAGTGAAAAAAAGTAACCAAGAAAAGACATGTAATTATCTTGTAGTTTTGGAGTGTTTGTTTGGAAAGCTGCTGAAAGAAGAAAAGGTATTTAACTTCCAGAATCTGCTTCTAAAGTAACATATCCGTCTGACCCCTCCAACTAGATCAACACGTGGTCCGTGGAACAGGCCACCCATGACCCTACCCCCTTGCACTCTCTGGGAGTCTGCATCGTGGTTTGGTTTGTGGTTTTTGTTGATTTTTCTGCTGTTGCTTGCAATTGGTTTTTATATCCAATGAAATAGCGACGCTTTCAACCCGTTAGTAGCTGACAGAAGGGCGACCGCCCGGACAACGGAGACGTTGAGCCATGCAGCATTCAGACAAAAAAAAATAGATCAACAAGTGGCGACAACTAGACGCGCAATGTGCTGACACAACCGTCAAATAAAATTTTAATTTATTGTGCAAAAGTCAGGCAACAGATACCCGGGGAGAACAGCTCAACTACAAGTACAGCTCCTTGAAGATTTTTCTCTGCTCCTTTCTAATGTAACTTGGATCGTGGCGTTTGCTTTGCCAAGATGGCTTGGCCTTGCTCTTGAAAGCGAGAAAAAGGATGTTGCTTGGGTAGGTCTGGGCAGAGCGCCTTAGTCAGCAAGCGAAAGTGAAAAGAGACACTACGGCCATTATATCACATTATAAATGTCAATCAAGCAAATCACATGCAAGTGGGGCCAAGAGGGCAGGCGTTCAAGAGAAGAGTGAGGGCGGAGAGTTACTTGGATTCAAGAAAGAAAGACGAGAGGTCTTTGGGTGAAACTTGTCCGGAGAAAGGAAGTGTCGAGAAAAGGGGAGAGATTGATCATAATTGGAACAACACCACGTGGTATGAAGTAAATGGCCACCAAAGCTGAACAAATTAAAATGCTGCCGCGTCTATCTGGTTTCATGAGTTTCACCAAGTCCTGGGTAGGTCAAGTTGCTTGCGCTCTCCAACTAAGAGGCATGCGGTAGAGAGCATGTTCACATAGTGAGTATCTCAGGGTGAAAAGAAAAGGGTGAAACAACTACAGTGCTCCTTCCGAATAAAGACCATTCCTGTAAACGACTCAAATATTGCCAGCAGGATCACCCATCAGATCATCTCAAACATCCGGTAAGAGCTTCTTCCTGTAGACCCCTTGCTTTGTCTGCCAGGTGATCACCAGGGCTGACTCATTAGTTTGTTGCTGTTTGTTAATGTTTGTTGTTGTCTGTTGTTGTCTGTTTCAAGGAATTGTCCTTTTCCCCCCCCAGGACTGGCCACCCAAAGTCATACACAGGGCATATCACCATATTAAGAGATATTAAGGCCAACTGCTCTGAAACATCAAAAAAGTACAAAAACACATCAAAAAACAAGGCGGTTTGAACTGTAGAGTTACTCATCTGCAAACATCCCTTATTAAGGCTTAAAAGTTGAACAGAGACTGGGAGTCACCAACATCCTCACAAAATATCTGAAGTAATGACATTGCTAGGAGTCTGCTATGCAGAAAGGCTTAATAAGGTTTAATAAGATATGGCTCCAAAGTGTTTTTTTTTCAATTGCTTGAGGGTGTACCTTAACAAGCCTTATTCGCCAAACGAAGGGACACGACCGCAAATATCCAGATCAAATGCCTCCACCGAAGGCTAATGAATACACTCCCCTTAGTAAGGCTTATTAAGGAATACAGTATAACATAGTCCTATTTGATCATGGCATGAACATTGTCCTTGAGCCGGGGAAAAGGAAATGGCACAAGACTTCGCTCAAAGCAATATTAAGCCTTAATAAGCTGTTTCACATGGAGACAGTGAAAACACATCAAAATTCATGTTCTTGTTGTATCTAGATTGAAGTAAAACTGAAAGAACCGGGATCATGTAAAAAATGCCAAAAAAAAGTGTTGTGGTCAGTAGTGGTTAATAAGGCTTAAAAAGCCTTGATGCAATTTAATACCCCTTCGTTGTGTTCAAAATCTCAACTTACCGCTTATTAAGTATTATTCCCTTTTAGTGTGCCACTGGGTGGCCGGTCTTGCGGGGGGTGATCGACAGTTCTTTGACAACTTGTTTTTCTCTCGCAGCGAATCCTTCAACCAATTCTTATGCTGTATCATACTATATGATGCAGTGTCATACTATATCATATCATTTGATATCATACCATATCATATCAGAAAATATATTTCGATATCATTATGTCCTAGTCAAGTATTTGTGAGATTGACTTATTTAGGACATTTTTCTGTTTCAATGGTTTGGAGGTTCCACCAAAAAAACGACCAAGGAAGCTGATGTGTGTCTCAGATGCTCTCAAGTGAGACATGAGCAAAGGGAGGTGTCAAATCAGCATTGACTCACCAGATTTGATGCAAGTACAATTGCACCATGCATTGTGCGGATTGTGAAGTTAGACAGGCTAGATATATGTATACAGACACAAATTCTATGATCAAATGGATTTTAGCAGAAGATGTTGTTGTAGATGTTGCCCACTCAAACCACTTCCCCGTCGTCAAAAATGTCGTAAAGTGAACTATTTTCGATGTAAGATACTTTGGCCAAGAGCCAGCTAAAAATGCCGGCCGGCTGCGCGAAAGTCGCAACTTTGGAGCTTCAACGTAGTTTACAGCTGTCCAGTCTACGAGTCTACACTCTACATCTCGAGATTCGCAGTTTACACGTGGAATGCTCCTGTCCAGATCTCGTCGACCGTCAACTGCGTGTCGAAAAAAGAACTGGGAAGCAAGACGTCATAGACATAGTCGCATAGTCCTTAATTCATCTTAAATCTTAAATGTTTCAATACGTTGGAATGACACTACTGTCAAGACATTCGTGTTCGGTGTCGTAACTGAGTCATGGGAGCCCTTGAAAAACAGATGGGCCCAGAAAAGGACGGAGAGGAATGACTGTTCTGTTCATGAAAAGATGAAGATTCGTTTCTCTGGAAATGCCTTCGCCAGATGAAGAAATCCATGGGCACAGCCGTGTGGCGCTTTGCGCAAGCTGAGGTGGATGTTTCATGAGTCTGAAGATTGTCTCGTCTCGTGAGGACTCAAAAGTCTTCAAATCCCTATCGTTTCATGTCTTTTCATAATATCTTTGCTACATTCAGTCATTTTTCATATCTGTGTGCACATTGTCATCTTTTTCCCGAGCCAGTCTGACTTGAGCGACAAAGAAGATGACAATGTGAACTGTCTGAACAGACATCATTTAACACCTGCGAGGCAAAGAAGATGGAGGCCGATGCTGAGGCCAAGGATGGCAGCGAAGATGCCGACACCGACCTGGGTGAAGAAGCCTTGCAACGCGCTGCACGCATCGAATATGCCATCAAGGCCCTGAAAAAAGCATCAAGGCAGTGATTTCAGGTCTCATTTTTACACTTCCAAGAGTTAATTTCCCAAAACTCTGTTCCAAGGAGAAAATTCATTTCTCAAGCACCGAAAAGGATTTTGTTGTACACTTAGAAAAGTAGTCATTCAGAAATACAAAGTACTAAGTACAACACTTTTACATTAAAATTATCATGTTGAAAGTTCTTGACATGTAATTAATGTTTTTCTTGTTTTTTTTTAAGTAACACGGGGCGCCCATGGCAATCCACGGATTTCTCCAGGCCGCTGTGGAGCAATCTGTGGATTCCAAGCCACGCGGACGGCAAGGGGATTGTTCGATGGTTCGACCAGGATTCGACCGGAGATCCGGTGATCCGATTTGAGACATGACGACATGCTGCGATGTGATGACAAATATGCCATGTATTATATGACTTGAATGACTTA
>OMLO01001280.1_pt1 | contig 19030 bp, 17 predicted proteins | sample 1674811 | NCBI WGS metagenome assembly OMLO01 (sample SAMN06265003, study PRJEB25207) | coral metagenome | isolation source: Coral host | place: Mexico:La Bocana,Puerto Morelos, Mexico | collected 2008-11-13 | reverse complement strand
AATTTCTCATCGAGATGTGAATTTATAGTACGAAAGGTCAAGGTTGTTAAATTTAGTATACGAATGGTCGTTCAGGTTTAATCATTTGCAAGCATTGGTAAATACATTGCTTGGTTGCTTAAAGAGGTCAGGGACTGACAGCTGATATCATCCGCAGGTGAAATCAGCTCAAGGCTTTGGGCCTTTGGGCCAAGTGAGTTTGGAGGTCTTTGGTGTCAGCATCTTGACGGCAATAGAGGTACCAGAGATCTTGGGCTAGGGAATGGCAGCGGGTGGCTACTGGAATGTGTTTTTTTCTGATCTAGATGTCGAATCCAAGGCATGGCTTAACTGGTTGGAAAGTTTCACATTCTACTTAGGAATGTGCTTTTAAGGAAATGGGAATGGGAATTTTTATGTGCACAAGATTAGTGAAATGAAGATATTTGGAGGCCCCAATGACACGACTAATGACATGTCATGACTATACAGCAAGATATGATAAGGCAACATGGAGCTTGGAACAGCTTCTTGACCAAGGTGGCTATCGTCTTTGCGCCATCAACGTCATCTTTGCTCAGATTGGGCTAGCTTTCGCCTACACACGCACCGTAGCCAACACATTACATCAGATTTGGGGCCTTCCCATGAATTGGCTCTTCCTGGGATTAGGCATTCTCCTATGCCTACAGAGCCTCGGACCTGAATCTTTGTCAACCCGAAGCGAGACTTTGTGTGAATGTTGATGGATGACATTTTTTCATGACATTTTTCGTTCGAGAGATGCAGTGATTCCGCATAGGTCATATCATGGCATTGGGAAGCATTGGGTATTTGCAGCATGTTTCAGCAATGGTCTCCGAATGTTGGAAACTGCAAGGTTGAACAACACCAAACAGCATGTCACCATTGTTGCTTTTGAGCTCTTTTTGTCAGGAGCACGATTGAAAAGATGAAAGGCGTGGCATGGCTTTCCATTGTGGGATTACTGGCGTTCCTGTGTATTGTTCTGTGCCTTCTGCGGTTTGGCATTGAAGAGATTCAAGCAGGTGCGATTTCATTGATTTGTCGGCGGTTCCGCTTCAGTCGTTTCACTTGGCTAGTATTTTCAGCCTACTTCGAAGAAGCATAATACATACATATATGTTACATATACATACTATATTTGATATACACATATTGGAGATGCATGCCGTATGTTTATATGTTCAAGATGTTCATTGCAAAATTCCTGGCAATCTTTTACTGCAAAAGCCTGGTGGAAACATGCAGCTGCATCTTTCAGGATGTCAAGCCTTCCACGTTGACGCAGTTGACGTCACCCTGTAGGAGATGCTGTATTCCAAGATGTGTGGTTTCCAGTTCAGTTCTCTGGTGCCCTGATCATCAAGATAGCGCTGGAATTGTGGGGGGTTCAGGATGCTTTAGGCTGGAGATAGGTGACATCCGGGATTAAAACAGTGGCAACTAAACTCACTTTCCTAGGAAGGAAAGTACGACAGTTTGAGATCCAGTCTAAGCCTGGTAGGTACCTTTTTTACCGCCCGCCAGGTACCGGTGCTTGCCTGGGTCCAGCAATATCTGCATTTGAAGGACTGAGGGGGGAAAAAAACGTCCATATATTTTTCTTGATCAGAAAAAACTGGCGCTACCAACACACGCCCGGATTGGATCATCCCGAAACTTTTAGACAGAATCATATGTGCTGTATATGTGCTGTATACACTGGTGTGTTTTGCGGTGCTTGCATTGTTACGCTGTTTTCATTCTGATAGGCATGGTGACTTGGAATCTTGTTGTTGGATGTTTTGGACGTTGATGGTCGTTTGCTTCATGGCCACCAGGAGTTGTGGTCTCACAGCATGTCTTTGCCCAAATGAAGTTACAAGATCCCAAACCTTTTGGCACTGTCCCTTGGCTTGAAACGCTGCACATGTTTATTCAAACAGCTTGCAACATCTCTCAGACTGGGCAAGATATCCAGACCCAAGGTGGGAGACAGTAGTGTTCCTGTACCATCTGAGAAGTTCAAAAGGTATCGTTAGATGTCGCATGATATCTCTTTAAAGGATCAGTGTTCATTCACACGACTCATCCTGTAGAGGGTGTGAATTTCGACCTGAGATGCTCAGGTCATCATCATTAGCCATGTCATTTCACTGCTGCTGTTTGCCTTTATTGGAATTTTTGGCCTTGGAACCTATGGTCAACAAGTGGAGGTCACTGATGCCGCTGCTACATTGCGATATGTTTTTCCTGCCAAGCAGGCTTCTAAAGTGTTAAACCAGAGATTACTCATGAGGTATAAATACACAAGTTCAGCGCCCAGCATGTTGCTGTTTCTCCTGTTGGCTTGCTTTCACACCCTTGGCAGCATCATGATGGGTGGGTCACCCTTCTTTTGCTTGCCATGGTTGGCTCCCGGGTGGCTCCAAGCCGCAGGTGATGATCTTTGACAATTTGCCCCATAAAGCGCTGGAGGTGAAGCTTTGCAAGTGACCTCCAATTCGTTTGAAGTTTGGAACTATGTTTGAGACTTGCTAGTGTTTTTTTTTACTTTTTGTTTCATGAGCGTTTCAAACAGCAAGAACTAGCGGAAGATAGGGAGTTGTCGCTCCGACTTGCAACTGTGTGGGTGATTCTGGGTTTGCTCTTTGTAGGCAAGTCCAGTTCCACAGAGTTCTATTATTATCTATGCATATCAGCTTGATATCAAAATCATCTATGCAGGCTCACTATAATATACCTGAATTATCCTGAATTTATTTATCGCATTGGTCTACCCCATACTCCAGAAGGAACTTGATGACCGCGGAAAGGGAGGGAGAGAGAGAGGGAGAGACTATTGATGGGATGTATTAGGGTATTGTGGAAACCTACAACAAAGTGTCAGATCCAAGCCTTTAGCATATTCATATACAATCAATCAACTTCAAAAGCAAGGCAATGTACATGTACACTTACTGCACTTACTTTCTGCAACTGCTAGGGATACGAAGTTCGGGAATTTTATTTAGCTCCCAGGTTTCATCAAAACGTCATCAGCTGTTTTAACTTCCTGGACAGGGACAAGGATGCGAAAGAACAGCATCTAGTTTGATATACTTCTGTATTGTGGAGTGTTTACGGTTGCTGAGTGAAAATACGGCAACTTTTTACAATATGAAGTCAAGACAAGTGTTTTGTTGCTGCGATTATTTCGCTTGACATCGCGACAAGACTCGGAGCTACCTACCAGGTATACTATTGTTATTGTTGTGGCTATTACCTTTCAACTGCAGATGTTCCCTGTATTCAGACACTTGGACCATTTAGTGTGAGGTTGCCAAGCTGAAGAATGAGCGTGCCATAAGCATGGGTTTTGATATCAACATCGTTGCTTTGTTGGTTTTTCATCTTTACCTGATGTGCCAGATCGTCCATGATCAAGTCTCAGATTTGGACATTCTTTCGCTTCATCAAGGTTCCAAAACACTTGATCGAAGTATATCGAAGCTACTCGTTTTGAACAGCGTGTTGTTCAATCGAGGCATTTCTGATGCCCTGGTGCGATCCATGGTCAATGGGGGCGATCCCTTGTCGGATTCTCCAGGATTGGCAGAGGAGATTGCTACTTGGTGACAAATCTTTGATTGCTTGCTGCAACTCTCCTGGCAAAATCTTGATATCCAACATTTCACTCAAACCTTATTTCCACGGTTGAAGAACGCAAAATGTTCATCCAAGATTGAATCCAGGTTCTGAATCTCCTGAACTTTTGTGCCTGCAGACTGATAGGAAGTGTATGAAATTACATGTGGAGTTTGATGGAACTTGTATGAAAAGTATATTTCCGAGTTTGAATAGCGTGACTAGGTGATATATTGCAAGGATCGTCACTTATACAGTTTTTCTGCAGCTACTGTCAGCCATTTTTTCAAATTGCCATGAGGTGAACAGAGATGGGGAAGATCGAAATGAGGAGCTGCTTGGCAGCAGAGATTGCAAGAATGAAAGGGCCTAGAGTCGAGTGGCAATCTATCATTGGGATGGTCTGAACTCAATGACTCAATGACACATCATCTCTGTTGGAATCTTACGTTTGGACTTGTATCAGAAATCCATAGAAATCCAATGCCCAGAAATCCACTCATCCATGCTGGACTTTGCCTCCATTTAGGATATTGTTCATGTACAGATACATACAGGCAAGCACATATATTTAGTCTATATACAAATTTGACTACATACATGATTTGCTCATTGCAGCCAGCTGATTCCTTCGTAGGTTTGGTACTAATGTGCAGCCTGAGCTTCTAAGGTTATCTCCACTGAAGAGCCCACGTACTGAAATGTATGTCTCTGAATATGTCTCTTTGTGTTCGATTCCTAGGTCCTAGATATTCGTAGCATGGGGCTGCCATAGGGCCAAACTTGCATGAAGTACCTTCCCAAGTCATTTTGGCTCAGTTTTGGCGGTGTGGATTTCCATTGCAACATTGTTGTGGCAATGTGGGCATATGCTCAGCTGTGGTATTTGCTTGTCACCCTTCTGGCCTACATATTTTATACAGATCCGGCCATTGCACAACCAGCAGTCTTATGTCGACCTTCTTGGGCACCTGTTTGGCTCTTACAACGAGTTTGGGGATTAAATCGCATTTTCCTTGTTTGCATGGTGGTCTTTGGGCTACTTCTTGCAACAGATTTGGTCCAAATGCTTTGGCTTCGCATGGGGTATTTTCTATTTGTCTTCCTGGTTGACTTTGGAACCTTTGCGGCTTATGGTGGGCATCCCAGTTTCATTTTCATCTACACCTCCTTAGCCATGGTTTTCCCTCCAGGTCCACAACAATCAGGCATTTTGAGATTGATTATGGCTCATCAGTTAGGATCTCCGGGTATCAACAAGCTACGCATTGGTGGCTTAGAATACTTAAAACCAAGTACGCTGGAGTATCATCTTCGATTCTCACGGGATCGAGAGAGCTGTAAGCCACATGCTTTGATTGAGCCCATTTGGGTGAGGCAGCGTTGGATGATAGATCTTTGTTTGCAAAATATGTGGTTGATGAGAATTCTGAACTGGTCAGGGCCAGCCTTGCAAATAAGCATTGCGGCGGTGTGCCTTCTGGGCAGTGGTGAGGTGTTGTATTTTGCCTTCGCAGCCGCCTGTGCCTTTCACTTGTTGTCAATTCCTCTTTTAGGGATCTTCTTTCCCTTCAGCATCCCCTGTTACATGATGGCTTTGCTGCCTCTCTCTTCTCAGAATGCAAATTGCCTCCTTAGCTACCCTGCCCTAATCGCTGGAGTACTGCTCTTTGGCAGTACGCTCCTCTTAATGGAGGATTGGCCCCTGAATGGACTGGCACTCTATCCCTACAATGCACGACAAATCAGTATTTTGGAATCCCTCTTTGGCCGCTACATGTTGGCACATTCATCTGGAAAGCTTCGAGAATCTGACATTTGTTTGACACAGCAATGTGTTTCTGCATGTCCAGCCCTTTGTTTTCCTGGCCACTTCAAGGCCCTTCAAGGCGTTTTGAAGGCCTCAGCCAACACAAAGCCGTTGATGGATGTTGCCCCACAGCTGGCAGATTGGTTGCGATTCAGCCGACGCTTCGTGGATCACAGGGAGGATGGTCAATCCGGCCGCTGTTTCGATGATGTCGTGACCACGGGCCCATGATCAAGATGGGCAGTGAAGATGGGCTATCAATTTGACCTAATTTGATTGCATGCTCTAGGTCCTTTGGTCCAGAACGATAAGCCAGTCAAATTGTACCAGACACTGAACCACCCTTTTAGGTGATGAAGAGAGACTGCACCGCAAAAATAAAGGACAGAAAACATCTGACCGAGAGATCCACTGAGATGCCGAGAGTAAACCCAGGGTAAACCATGCCGAGATGTGGCCAAGTGTTTGTTGACCGAGGCTTTGGTATGGGCCGAACTCAACTGAAGCGACAGGTGATGCATCTTGGCCTAAATTAGGGGCAGTATGTTTGATATTTCAATGTGTTTGAATACGTTTCAATGGGTCAGGACGGTCAGGACCAGTGTTGGTAACATGATGCAACATGTGTATCTACAGTTATCTACGTGCATAACATTCATAGTTTGTAGAAACTACTACGTATAGGACATGCTTACACATGTGGCATGTGTGGTAAAGGCTACCAGGAGCAGGTCCATCCGATCGGCTGATGAAGGCACACCATGGACCAACTGTCCAATCGTGTCTATGATCTTGCCTTCAATGCCTGGAGCGTGTCAACGGCAAACCCAATACTTGGACCTGGTGCCCACAGCATGACGCTGGGAGCAGCATGTATTTCTATGTATTTCTTACGTATATTTTTGGGGACTGCTTTTTGTGACATCTTGTGAACATTGTGAAGCAATCAGTTTGCAATGCAGCCTGCGCCTGAGTTGTGAGAAGGATATTTGATATGCCAAGCGTGATCCAAGTTACAGTACTTAGGTGGGACTTGAGAGAGGGTAATCCCAAAACTCCAAAAACAACGGAGAAATGTACGTACAGAACGAAGGAAACTATGAAGAAAGCGCTAGGTACTATGCGGTGTGAAAACATTTGGGCACCTGGTTTTTTGTTTATGTACTGTCACTGCTACGTTTTTCGGGCAGACAGGCGCATATATGGTATGATCTATGATGAAATAATCTATGATATTGTATTGATGTGATGTTTTTCAATGATTAATATTCAAGGAAGTGGTTTTTTTCTCGCATAAACCTTCATTGACTTTATCTTGCTTTCTTTTTGTTTGGGCGGTGATTGGCTGGGGAAGTCGAAACTTGAACCGGCTTGGTGCTGAGGAACGCAGAATTGATGCAGCAAGTAAGGCCACAAACCGTTGAGCTTCTGGGTCAGATGGAGACCAAACTGCAAGAAGTGATGTTTATCAGCTTGAATGTCATTTGTCGATTCGTCGATGCTTCTTTGTTCCGGATGTTCATAGGTCAACTCGAGTTTTGGGTTTAATCTTGTTGCAGCTGCAAAGTTGAACTTCACAGCAGGAATTTCTCGTCGCCATGAGGAAGATTTGTTGAACATCCTCGTACAGGCCATTGAAGATGGACAGCTGACCCCGGAAGAAGGGAAAGGAGTAGAAGCCTTGCTGGATGCTCGGCAAGAGTGGAGGAAACGATGTGTAGAAGCGACATGAGGCGACCATTGCGATGCGACCATGATCCTGCGTTAATGTAACCAAATTTTGCCCAGGAGGATCTAGCAGGTTGAATTGAATACCCAAGTACCAGTCTCCACTTGTCTCTAAAAAGGACTTTGAGGCTGCTCGGTCTTGGTGCTGCCTGTTCAGTGTGTTGCTGGAACCATTCAAGGAAAGCGGCTTTGGATCCCAACTATTTGTTGCAACGCAGCCATCACATTGAACAGGTCAACAAGGTAGGCAACACACGTTTCGGTGCAGAGGGGAAGGGCACAACTGGTTCATCACATTGGGGATACCCAACATTCTTGCTTGAAAAACCCAAGATCCTGGAAATGACCCAGGATAAGATGCGAAACTTGGAGAAGGAGTTGGCAACGAACTTCCACCAGCATCGCAGGTCCATTACTTTGAACCAAGCCTCCAGGCCGCTCAGACGCAGGGTAAAGCTGGAGGTGCTTCAGGCCGCTGACGCATCATCATCGTCATCATTTTGATCATCATTTTGATCATCATGGGCATGTGAGTTTAAAGGTTTACACCCCTGAAAACTAACATAATCCCTGAAAAATATTGGTTGGAAGGCTACGTTCCTTTGAAATGGTCCGTTTCGGGGGACATTTTAATTTTTGGGGGTACAATTTGTTGTACTGCGATGCATGTCGCAGTTTGGACCTTGGCCAACGTGGCGTAGAGGCTGCAAATGCCAGTATGCCCTAAAGCTTTTTTGCGGATCTCTGGTGACAAACACAAAGTTTATCCCTCGAGATGCATATGGGAGGCTGCGCTTGCAAGGGCCAGAAAACAACAGTCCCTAGCATTGTGAGAAACATGTGGCTCACACTTTGAAATGTGAATCCTACCCGATCTCCCAAGGATGTACGAAGATGTGCGGGTGGCGCAAGTTCTCCACTGGAGCAACTTAGACTTAGACCTGATGACTGTAGCTGCGTGTTGTGTGTGTTTATGGACGGCACGGAAGCAGCTGTCAACATAGGCGGACCTGAAGGAATTTGTCAACCCTTGAAAGGGTTGTAGGATAGAAGTCAGGCATGCATGGCATGCAGTCCTTGTTTCAGTTGAATGCGATATAATGCAATGCTTGCTGGTTGTGTCTAAGCAAGGTCAGAAATCGAGACAAGTCGCAACGGCTGGCACAGGATTAGTGATCAGTGTTCATCGAGCAGCAATTTCCACTTTATGGACAACTCAGGTATCAGTCGGATCGTGGGTGAAATTGTGGAAGTCGCCGAAGGGGTGGTCAAGTTCTCACAGGACAAGGATGCTTTGTGCCTCGTTTATGCTTTGGTGAGTTCATTTGATGCTTGGATCTTCGGACATATTATGTTTCTTCAGTGCAGGAACGTTTGAGGGGAGATAGAACAATTCTGATGAAGCATCAAGAAGGTGCTGTTGACGCATGCCTCCTTATGTTTCACAAGTTTGGATCTTTCATCAAAGCAGGTTTTCAAGATTCGGATAGCCTTTCCCTCCAGATTGCCCAAGCTGCCGTGAGGAATGGATCATAGTTCAGATAAGGGACCCCTCGTGTCGCTGAGTTCGGCCTGTCCTCGTAGTTTTGTCCTGACTTTGCTGTAAATTTCACAGTTGAATGTTTCTTGTTCTATGCCAAGATGCCTGGGCTTCGACTCTTCTTGAGTACCAGTTGACTTGGTTTTTGTGTTCATGACCTATTGAAGTCATAAATGGCTTCTCATGCCAATGAATGTCAATGGTAGAAGTGAAGGTAGCTTGCAGTTTTTCAATATCTTTCAATTCCTTCTCTGCATGGATCAAGGCCTCCTTCGCCTGAAACTGGAGGAATGATGACAATGTTTGAGGGGCTAGCGGACAAGGACCATGTACTGTATGCCTGGCGTGGGATTTCCTCGTACTTCATTTGCTTCCTGGCAAGAAATCGAAAGAATGTGTTGTTTTCGAGGCCAGTTGGATTGGTTGCCATTATATAATTGTACGTATGTGTACCTTAGGGCGTGCTGCCCCAGATAGATAAAGCTTTGCATTCCCGAGTGAACCCATATTTGTAAGAATTAGTCCTGATGGATGATAGGATGACCCCCCCTAGCGTAGTTTTGGTATATGAAATTTTCAGCTAAGGCCCGCCAAAAGGCCTTATGGATCTTCATGGCATGAGTCAAGTCGGTATTTGCAGGTCATTGGGTGTCATCAGCCCGGCAAAAGGATCATTTGCAATCCATATTTGACATTTCTATACCCAGAAACATTCCAGAAACTCATATTTCATATTGTACCATCTTGAGACACACGGAGCATAGCATGCATTCCGCAGCCATCCCTGAAAAGCCTTAGATCTTCCAAAATCTTCCCAAATCTTCCAAATACAACGTCTGTGAGTTTCTCCATGGCCAGAATCATCCACTCCCGAATTGCACTGGTTGCAGTTGTGTTTGGTGTGTGGAGTGACGCTTTCCGTATGGAGGAATTGAAGGGAGAGGCCCAAGAGGCTGGAGAGGCAGAGGCCAAGACCAGGGTTGTGGAGGATTTTTTGGAGAAAACGGATGTTGAGTCGGATATTGTCAATGATATTGTGGGAATCAATTGTACAAGTCAAACCGAGCTTATGAAGCCTCGAGATGTAGATTATGTGGTGGGCTTCGATGAGCAGAGTGGTGACCATCATCATGGCATATCATGGCCTTGAATGCTTCCGTTGGCAAGGACTCCGCAAATGGTACTGGAACTTGGATGACAAGCTTAAGTGCGAGAAAGGAGTTGCCTATGTCAAAAAGCAAGACCTGATCGTTCCATGCGTGTACACGGCCATGGGCAAAAACTCGTGGTCCAGGAAGGATACCTGGGAATATGGCTGCATGACAGGCAATTATAATCAAAGGTGTTTTGAATCTTCACTGCGACCCTTGGCAGAGCATATGCAGCAAAAGGCTATCACTCAATGCGTGAAGCAATTGTGCTACGTGGCCAAGAAGGGTTTGTGGAAAAGAGACACCAAGACGGCAGTGGCCAAGAGCTCCCCATGGCCTGAAGTATGGACAAAAGGCAGGTTCAATGGTCGTTTTTCTGCCAGCAAAGGCTGGATGCGCGTTGTTGAGCAGCGCTGCACCCACAGGGAGCCCCGGGAGATCTACGGTTTATTCGAGAGACTTCCACTCGACAAGTTGAAGGAGCAGGTGGCGGTGGATGCTGCAAGTGGCAACTACAACTTCAACAAGGTGTTGTGCGGATGCGATTCTCATGACGTTTGTAAAGATGAGAAAACTGAGTGAGATTGGAACGAATACGCGCGAATTGAAAAAAAATCCCGAGGCTTCCTTTGGAGTTTAGAGGTGTCACCAAGCTACCCCAGGGTCAAGTAGATGGTGCAATTCCATGTGGTGGTTCATTAAAGATCATTAAGGCCCCTTGCTAGTATACCCTTCGGGAGTTACACCTGGTTGCGCCATCTACTATCAACCAGGTGTACTGCAAGTAAATTGTAAGATTCCAAGTGGCAGCGGCCTTGAACAATCATGCACTCCCACTGAGATGTGAAAGTTTTCACCAACAACCCGCAGAGAACCCACCTGCAAAGCTAGATGAAGTGTAAGGAGATATAAGGAGCAAGGCTGCTAATCAGATTCCCAAACTCAGTGGCAGCAGTACGTATTTTGACTGAGGGTTGTTAGTTATCATCCTTTTCACTCACACATGGCTGATACCCGGCCATGCTTCCTGAATCTCAGGTTTCACCATTGGATTCTTCGGCTTTGGAGAATTCATTAGCCCTCGATCTGCGGGAATTGCTGCAACAGCACCACTATTGCTGTCCATGTATTCAGGTTCTGCTTTGGTCAATGATTTGAGCCTTGCCAACCTTGTTTGGTATTTATCCATAGAAGCCATAGTAGGGATATGTATGGAATTTTCACGTTGTGAGATGCCAGTGCAAAGAGAGTGATGAAGGATCACAAAGAATGATTGCCTGATGGTGTGCTATCTCATTTTGGCCTTTGCAACCAGCTGACTAGCTTTCATCTGTTTTATTACTGCTAAATGCAAGCAAGCGCATGCGAATGCATGAAAATGTACCCTTCCGTTATAAGTTGTAGTTATATTTTTATTATATATATACAGCTATTTTCAATGTGGTCCCTCAATGATCTTCTCCTTGGATATGGAGAAGTCATCCAAAGAAGCAGCTCTGATTGTCTCGGATTACCGAGGAATCGAATCCAAGGTCTGATGCTGGGCAATGTTTCTACACTACACAACTTGGAAGATTTTGGCTGATTGACCTTTTCACAACTTAAGCGCAGTGCCAGTAAACATATGATAAGATATACATATAATTATATATATATATATATTACTGCAGGACAGTTGAGGTTGGCATATTGGAGGACTACCACCTGAAGTACGCTCAACATACTCAACTTGGATCATTTACGTATGTTTACCATTTGTTTTGAATTGGTTTCCTTGACTTCAAAAATGATTTGGGATGGATTCCTCAAGGTTTGTCCCATCCGCTAGGATTCTGTGTCACGCCTCTTCCATTGCGGGGTGTGTTGATCACTGCCATGTAGGCTGACGCAACATCTTTTGCTTTTCGCATCATATGTGATTCGCCCATCATTCCAAGACACAGACCCCTCAAATTGCATGAAATCCACTGACAAGTTTCAAGGTTTTGGTGCGATTGCTGGGTGGTTTCGTAGATAGCTGCGATTGGTCAGAGTTGGTCTTGCACTCCTTGATGCTGGGCATATAATTTCATGGTTAGGGTTAGATGGCTGAGATGTGTGAAGATTTACTTGCAAGTATGTTTAGTCGAGGTTAGCGAGGTGATGAACAAAATCCTTGACCTGCGGGATGGTTGAGACACTGTCATCAGTGTTTTTTGTTTTTTGTTTAATGGATGTTCAAATTTATTGATATTCTATACTAGCATGTTTATATTGTACATATATGTTACATGTTCATACATCAAAGTTTGAATTTGTGTATATATGTATACGTATACATATTCGTCCATGTAACATACATTTCTTTTAGATTTTTAGTATTAGATTTTACATATATATATATATATATTTAACTAACACTATGAAATATTTATATCACATAATCGTCACTGTTTGACGGGATTTCGTCCATCCATCAACTGTATGTATCAACTGGCCTAAGGACCACTTTTCTGTGGACCTTTGGTGGCTTATTTGTCTACTTCCATTCCCGTATCTACTCCACCGTTGGCATCCTCGCCGCTGCCTTTGGTGCTTCTACCCTGCTGGGGGTGTCCTGCAACGATCCCAACCGGATCGGTAAGCGTGACACCTTTGATGCTTTGATGATGAGACTCGACCTTGTTTTTCATGGAAAACTTGCAGAAAGGGATTTGGATATACCGATTTGCTGCTTGGATACAGATTTTGTTGGTTTCTTTGGAGAATGGTATCAGATGGTACCAGATTTGTTTTCGTGTTTTTCACCAAACAGGGCAAGGCTTCGCAATTGATGTAGTTGCTATTGATGTGATTGATTTCATTAGAGATTCATATGCCCCCAAGTCTCAGCGGGCTTTGGGCCAGTGATTTGACATCCCAACGGGGTACAAGTTGCGCTTTGGTACTGCATGGAAATACCGATAGTAGGATATCCATGGAGCAGCAACCAACCGATTGTCACAAAGTAGCAATGATTCACGAAGCCTTCGCACTGATCAATTTTTCAGATGTTTTCCCAGATGGCGAGAGCTTTTAGGGTTCTTACTTCCAAGAATGGGGGGCCGTGGTGGCGACCTTTTTGGCTGTCGTGCCATTGCTGGGTGCCATGCCATGGTGGGATGCTATTGCTGGGGCGTGGTGCCATGGTGAGGTGCCATTGCTGAATGCGATTGCTGGGTGCCATTGCTGGGTGCCACGGTGGGATACTATAGTTGCAAAACACAAATTGGTTTATGCTATCCGGGGTCTATGCTGAAATAAATCCACGCCTTGTGTTGCACAGAAGTCTAAAGATTTGATTGTATCGTTCCCCAGGTGTCGGTCATGAAAACAGGGACGGTGCGTCAAGGATCCGATAACGTGGCTCCTACATAAACGGCACCATTGTGGCACCGTGGCAACCCAGGAATTGTGTGGCGTTCATGGTCACTATGATGATGGACTCTCTCTTCCACTCAGAACGTGGCATAGTGGCATGTATACTGAGATGTGTTCAGTTGAAAACTTCTGTGATGCCACAAAGACAGGCTAATTTACCTTGTTTTTCACTGTATACGGAACAGTATGGAACCACTTTAGCACTACTTATACTGTCCAATTCGATTTGTATTTTTGTTTACTGTACTTGTGGATATTCATCCCACCACCGTTTCACCATTTTTGGTGCATCGAAGCACCCAAGTCCGCCAAGGAGCATCAGACTTGGCTCACAAGACGTTGGATCAATGTTGGGAGCAGATCCTTGGTTTCGTGATTTGGTTTTCTGTTTGCCAAGGGAAGATCATAATATGTTTTTGTTGGGCCTTAGGAAAGTTTCACATTTGTTGAACATCAATTGGCTATACTGTATATGTCGCTATATTGCTTTTATCTCAGAAGCAGCAAGTACGTTTGATGTGCACCAAGTGAACCGGCCCCGGTTGGCAAAGTAGTACTGCAGGTTGTTGCCTCCAAAGTTCCATCACAGCGTTTCTGTGGTAGTTGCCTAGGATATTTCAGTCCTACAAAGCCATCCTGGACACCAAAACCACACAGGCACACTTGGACATGGTGATGTGGGTGACGGGTGTTTGGGGCACAGCCTGATGAAGCTTATTTTGGGATATTTTGGGCAACATTGAATTTCTCATGTGGCTTCTTGTGACAAACATGTCTCCAGACTACAAAAAATCGAGGAATTTGCTTCGAAGCACCTGGGACTTTTGAGGTTTGGCATTTTAAGGCACACTTATTGGTTTTGGTGCTCCAAATAATCGCCGACTCATGTCCTGAAATATCATACACTTCTTCTAGGCATCAAACCTCAGCTGTCCTGCCATCCCCCCTCACAGATCCCTGGACACAGACCGACAGACCGGCTCCCATATCCAGGTGATTTTCCATCGCTCCAATGCACGGAAGTTGTTACTGCAGGCAAGAGCCATGAATCAAGATCCTTGGCAATCAAAACGAAAGACACCTTTGACACACTGGCTTGTTCTCAAGAGAAACTTACTTAAACATGCTTAAAACCACACTCGGATATTACTGCACAGATTTGGATGAGACATTGACATGCAATCAGAGTCTTTCAAAAATAAAACTGCCTGTTGATTGGTTTGATGCACAAACTAGGTGTTTCCTTTAGAAGTTGCCCAACAACTTGATCCATTGTGAATTTGGCGTGCCATATCTCAGATATCTCAGGAAGCCTCCTTAGAACCACGTTTTTGGCGCATCCCATGGCAACATGACCTCTTTGCCAGCGTGCCTGAGATACTCATTGGGTGCGGCCTGTGATACCAATGGTTCAGGATGTTGAACCTCCCTGATGTTTGACAATTCAATCTCAACTAGCATATGTGGATGCATTAATATGTACAAAATCACGCTGATATGTTCAGTGTATGAAAGTTTATGAATAGAGGGATCCAGAGTCCAGAGAGACTTATTTACCCAGGTAGTTTTAGGGAGCGAGAATGTCATGTTTACAATGGACATAATCAATGCATATCAATCAATGGGTATCAATGGGTTATTTCATTTAATTTACTCTTACCTACGACAAAGGACGCAGTCCAAGCAGTTAGCACCCTGCGCCATGCTTGACCAAAAATCTTCACCGAAGGTTGGTTGGTTGATGTTTTTTGGGGAGGGTAGTTCTCGAACTGATGCCGTCGCTGTCCTGACTCCTTTGCCTTGCTTGACCCCTCAGGTATGCAATACAACTGAGAACATTGTGACCCTTGGACAGACACAATTTTCATGAATCTTCACAGGACATGTTCTGGCAGTGAAACACCTTATAAAGCCTTTAAATCCATTTGAATCCTACAGATTCATTTTGCAGACAGCAGTTCCATATGGATTTATATAGATTCATATGGATTTTCATAGATTCATGTGGATTTATATAATATATAGATTCATATGGATTCATGGGGATTTCTATGGATCTATTCATGTTCTTTTAATCCTTCCATGATCCAGCATGTTCGGATGGGGTTTGCCTTTCAGGATCGCCTTAGCCACCTTGGAGTCGGCCATCGCAGAGCACGGACGCAGTGGCAATCGAAAGTTCAAGACCTTCGTACAGTTATCCGATGCTCGAAAGATATGAACGTCACATCATGTCACATGAGATGTCACTGGGTTCGTGTTTTGTTGCTATTGTATATATGTTGTGTCATGTATTTTCATGTGTTTTTTGCATGTTCTTGGAAGGGGATACAAGTAGGGCCAGTTGTGAGGCATGGTTTTCTCGATTTGCGAAATATGAGTTGTCGAAAGGGTAGTTGATGGTTTGAGGGTGCGGGCATGTTGCCCTGCAAAGTCCAACCTTGACGACTTGACCAGTGTGTAGCTGGCCCAGGAAAAAGCTACCAGCACAGATAACTACGGCACCTAGGCACAAAGTGGTAGCTTTGGTGGACGCAAACCTGCTAGCAACAAAGCAGAAAGGTCGGATTGAATGCTAGTCTTCTAAATAGCGCTACATAGTGGAATTGTTGCAATTCTCACTTAACTAATGCATCACTTCAGCCTTCGTTTGTGTTTATCCAAACACATGCACTGGTTCAGAAGTTGATGCGCTAGTGTCGGCTCATGTTCATGTCTTCATGTCAGCAAGCCAGCAGTGCATTGATGGTTGTGATTCCGTTGGCCTCGGCAAACAGTCTGCAAATCAGCGCGCGCTTGTGAGGAATGTTCGGAGATGAGACATCTGTCATTCTACTCATTAAGTTTGTCTGTGTCCGGAAGCTGCTGAAGGTCTTCATACATGAGACAGTGCAAAAGTCACTCGCACTGCAAAAGACAAAAACCTCCAGCAGAGAAGACCAGTACATGCCAATGATGTTAGTTTATACAGTGTCACAAAACGTTTTTTGCAAACACTTGTAGTTGGTGATGATTTGTATCATGCATGAATTATGTATACCGACTGTCCTCAATGTAGTCAAGTTCACAGACTGGATGCCACTTGGATCGTAGGTTTGAGGGCTTCACCGACGAAGACTCAACGCAACAGTTCTCTTCAGAGCAGCAAGCAGTTGAGGAGGACCTTGTGCTGTACAAGTCTTGAGCTCCACTCAGCGTAGTATGTATATTGCATACAGGCATAACGTAGATGTCATACATACAAGCATCCACAAGCTGGTTGCCCAGGTCACTTATACGAAAAGGTCAGGTAATATCACTATCTAAGCGATTTACGCCACTTTGTTTTCTGGATTTCTTCTTTGCCGGCCAGGAATTCATCCGGAAGACAGTTCCATATTTCTTCGGCCTGGAAGACGATCAGGCCGAAACCAGTATGTCGCACGACGAAATGGCACACCTCTCCGTGGTCTTCGCGGGATTTACTCGGACAACGGCACTTCTAAGATGCCAAAGCTGAAGACATGGAGGGCAAAAGAGGGTGTTTTTGGGATGTCATTATTTCCTATCATATCCTATCATATTCAGTTGGTAAGTAGAGTAGTCGATGTCGAACCAAAGTGAGATTGCAAGTGGAGGATGAAGATGGAGAATTGGGCTGCTCAAACCTGGGTTCCTATCCAAAGAAATCATGTACTGTGAGTTGCATTTGATGGTTAAGGGTGGTGGACATCTGAATTCTTCACCATGCCGAAAGTCCCAGAAACACAGATTATATAGATTAGATTGCTCAAAATATTTCATTCTAGAGGGTATCTCTCATATCATAGACTCATTGGATTTTGTTCCACTTTCACACACCACTGCTTGATTTGTTCAGGTAGTATTTCAGTATCTCATTATTGCCATAAGTGGCGTCATTCGCAAAATCTAATGGGAATCCACAGATCTTTCGTCCAACCAAGGAAGTGTTCAGCATACGATCCTGTCGAGCCATTGGCAATCATAGCTCAAGGCCTGGATTCTTGGTAGCAAATTCTCGGTTCACTGTATTTGTAGAATGTACATGGATCTACATCCTTAGATCATTTGTTAGTAAATCCATGTAAATCTTAGTATTGAGCATTGACATGCAAATGTTGGAACTTGGGACTTGCTTTTTGGTGAGACTTTTATGTGTATATATATATGAAAGTTGCATGTTGATCCATGACTTTTGCGCTTGTCAATGTTTACTTATTCAGCTCGGAATGAGGTGCTAGTGCAGCAGGTGAAACCTGCAACACTGAGCTGGAGTCTCCCCTAGGATGAATTGCGCATCGAAAAAAAAGCTCGAACCGAAGCAGTGTGATAGACTGAAGGCGATTGCATAATATAACTGATATAAATTCACTGTTGCATCATGTGGGTAATGCCAAATGGTTGGTTTCAAATGCATAGTGAGTGCGATGCGTTTGATGACACACACAGCAGTATATGCATTACATCCGTGCAGTGTTATCATATACTCGTACGTACTATTGTGTCAAAAATCTTCCCCCAAAACGGTGGAAGCCTTTGAACCCTTGATTGACATTCAGCAGATGATGACCGCTTTGCTTCGGCCCAGGTCAAGCCCAGGTTAAAGTCGGAGGCCGCCGAGGTTGGGATGCGAAGCAAGATGGTTGCTTGTTGATTTTCTCCTTCATATCTCAACACACAGATGCCTAGAAGATTCCACATGCATATCAATTATATCAATTGCAATTGCTTATTAGGAAAAAGTGTGTACTGTATATAGGTTATATATGTATACACATATATGTTATATACATATATAAGCTGAGGACAATAAAGTGGTAAATATGTAAGCTGCAAGTCATGGAAATTGAGAGATGATAATGTTGTCGGCGTCCTTCTTTGTTTGACATGTCACATCCTGTAGTGAAAGAAGTTGCAAGATGGGTTCAAGAGCAAAGTTGTGGATAATATTCAATTACATGATGTGTTGCATAGTTCATCTACATTTGCCATTTCCTTGAAGATATGCCGCAGGATGGAGCAGATCAAGGAGTTGAGGTGCAGCGGCTCTTTGCTGACAGGTGTTACATGTAAACAAATCTAAGCATGCTGTATACAGAATCCTCATGAATCCTCATGTATCCTTAACGTTTAGCTGACTGGTTCTGTTTGAAACATATTGGACCATACTGGACCATGCTTTGCAGGATGATTGCTCCAGTTGCCAAGACAGTTCGGAGCCCTGCCTGACTCTGAAGTGCTCTTATTCTAGATTCGAAGGATGAATGAAAGATCGCAAGCGGGACATTAGGATAAGTTGTTTGCTTTCAACGTTTAACTTAATATTGACCGAAGAAATTGACCAAGAGATGCTGATACAAGCGCTTGGTGCAAGCTGTTGCCTGCCATGATCTTGCTACGTAGATTATATAGACGATTTCAGGGATGCCCAGGAATGCCCAGGTGTATTGCCTTTGCCAGAGACGTGTCATCAAGCTGAGGTGACACGGATCCTTTAGTGAAGGTGCGAACTGGTTGAATTGTGTCGGAGGACGTTGTCCTTGGATGACGCAAACCGAAAGTCACCGGTCCAATTCATTCATCAGCAATTGGCCAACCCTTTTGCCCATGACGAAGACATGAAGCACCAAAGTTCTCAGAAGTAGCCGATGCGATGATGACAATGTTTGTTTCGTTGTGTTTCATTTTTGCACAATAGTATAAGTGCATCACTTGTGTTGTATGTCGTGGCACTTTGTTCAAGAAGCACCACTGGCCCATTTGCACAACACTTTGAGAAAGCTTGGCCTCACA
>OMLO01001279.1_pt1 | contig 19032 bp, 17 predicted proteins | sample 1674811 | NCBI WGS metagenome assembly OMLO01 (sample SAMN06265003, study PRJEB25207) | coral metagenome | isolation source: Coral host | place: Mexico:La Bocana,Puerto Morelos, Mexico | collected 2008-11-13 | reverse complement strand
CGCGGACAAAGCTTTTACAAGAAAAACTCACTTTCGTATGATCCATCCACGTGCCGTGACCTTGTGATTTCACACAACCGTAAGGCTCTTAAGGTGTCCATGGTCGAGCTGTTGGTTACACGAGAGCTGGAAGCTCTTACATGGAGATAAATGCTCTTAGCCTTTTCACGACATGGTTTCATGGTGAATGTAGCACCTAATTGCATCTATTGCGCATGTCATATCTGCAAATATACCATGTGCATGTGGTCCTCATGGTGGCTCTGTAGAGATGCTGCCTTTCATCGGAACAAGACACGTCTATAGTGCCCCTTTCTAGATACACTTTGGCTTATAAGTGTTTTGTCACTGGAAACTTCCGCTACCGGCTGGCCTGGAAATTATACATATAATATATATGTATATATGTTTTTCTGTGTTTTTTGGGAAACAAAGAAACGTGTGATCAAAAGCAACAATCCCGCTCGCAATTTGCAGAAGAAGTGACCTATGTTTTGGGGGTTGTGTGATTTTTTGATTTTTAGACCCAAATGAAACGACTGCTTTGCTTTCTGGACCAAGCAAGGGGTATTCTTGCGATTGCCTGAAAATGTGAGTTTGGTACCGAGATATTGACAAGCAATCCTCCAAAACAAATATATACATTGATATGTTTATAGCATGCTCCACAACTGGAAACCAATTTTCCGAACATAAATTTAACCCACAAACATCCACAAACGTTTTTCCGGAATGAAAAAAAATACTGGGTGATGGCAAAAAAACTTAGGGGTTCAAATCCCAACCCGAAACCCAAATGGATTTCCTGTTTTCTTTTACAAGTAAGACTTTTTGGGATACACCCACGGTTATATTTTACTAAAAAGGCAATAGCGGGTTTGCATTGGGGGTGGCGCTCGTGTGCGCTGATGTGATGTGCACTACTGCCTGTGGTGATTCTTCACAATCTGTTTCGATTTGCTGGGGCCCTGGAAAGGAATGGCATGCAGGAGAAAACCACAAGAGGATTGGATATGATATATAACCAAAAAAGGTTTGGATACTTTTTCTTGAAAACATCATTCGGAACTTTTGAAAGTTCAAGTAGTATAGCCTGCACAACTGCACAGCTCAAACACGTTTCTGGCCGATCCTTTTTTTCTGCATTTGAGACACCGTGAAAATTCAAGCAATATCGGACATATAGAGAATGCATTTTGATGAAGGCTTTGGGGTTTTTGTGTCAAACCATTGTTCCATTCGTTTCGGTGTCCCACCAAATACATTTCAACTGGAGCCACGGGGCTCGTGATATAGATGTGATATCTACTTATTTATGGAAAGAATATTATTTATATATCCTGAACGACTTCTGCAACCAACGCTCAGTTCTCATGGGCAATTGTTTTGCCCAGGCCGGGAGTGAAAGCTTCGTCACTCAAAGATTCCTTGGAGCAAAGGTGCGCTGATGCGCAATGATGGTCGCAGGGGATATGGTGTGCAGTTCTACTTCAAATATATCCTGCCCAAAGTTAGTGGGATCCTGTCGTAAACAAAAACGGTGTTTGTTGGTTGGCAGTTGGAGATCAGCCATTCCCATTTTGATAAAAGATGTCAGCAAAGATTTGTTTTCATTTTTTTGACCGAAGTCAGGGTTTTAACCTCATCTCATTTTCAAAATTCTTCCATACATATCCCCAGCCCGATACATATCCCCAGCCCGACAAATATCCTTAATTGGAGTGGTTCGGGGTGTCATTAGTTTCTGGCCTTTAGGTATAGTTGGTGCCTGCACCCAAACAAAACTTCTAGGAAGGCTTGCTGCAGGGCATTTGCTCAAGTGTTTGTTAACCAGTGGCCTAAACCATCAGTGCGATGGCGGATGCAGAGAACTTCTTCACACCCCCTGCTGAGTGGAAGTCTGTGAGAGCTTTGGCAAGCATGGGATATCCGATACGATATATACCTTGTTGGTTTGGGGGTTGCGAATGTTTCGCCAAACGGAACATGTTAGTGGTTACCCAAATGAAACATCTTGATTTTGAATGGTTTTGTCAAACGAAAATTGTTGCCCTTACCCCATAACATGTCTCAAAGAATACATGTCTCAAAGAATTAAGGACATGGCAAGGTGCAGTGGAACAAGGAAAGTGTGGCTACTCGTCCCAAAGTGCAAACAACATTTTCTGATATTGATTGGAAGATTTACTTCGCCCCAAAAACAAACTTTCTTCAAGATGGAAATATTTGTTTTTTCTAAAATGAGATGTCAGGCAGCAATGGCACAGTTGATGATGCACTCACTCCCTCGCCAAGCCAGAGCCATGATTGCCCAGAAAACTATGTGCCACTCAGACCTAGTCATTCTTGCAGATCCTGACGGATGCACCCGTCCTACGTACAAGGCTTGCCTAGAATTTAAATTTGTTTTCAAAAAACAAAACGTTGCTTTGATGTTTCCAACAATATAAGTCTTTAAATCAAGTGAACAGGTGCATAAAATTATGATATGATTTTGTTTACCTCCAATCTGTTTGTAAATGCAGGCAAAAGTGCACATAAACTTCTGATTCACCAGCTCCCCAAAGGATATTGCGGTGAATTATGTCTGGCTCCGTCCCCTATGCAAGCACTGGCCAGATCGGATTCCAAGCGGTTTCTTCTTAGCCGACACATTCTTGATGATGGATTACTTTTTTGGTGGTTTCTTGTTAATGGGCCCTGATCCGAACAAAGAATATTCCCGCGCTGAGAAGATTGATTTGGCTAGGGAGGAATCTCGTCGCATCGCACGGCTTCTCGGAGCTCTCCGCTATTTGTGGAGAAATGGATTCTGGGGTTTAGCCTATAACAGGTTTGTTTTTTTCTTTTGGGCATTTCTTTCCCATAGTTTCACCACCAAGCATCTATATGTAATTCATCCAACGACCATTGGCAAATCATATGTACCTTAGGTGACGGATCCCATGATCACCGGGTTGCAGAACTCAAGCAGCTTCTCAAACCCAGCCCATCAGCCCTGGTATCTGGGTCGAAAGCACTTCTTCTTTATATTTTCTTTGAAATTGTTTTGGGGGTGGTCCTTTATTGGTGTAATCCTCCATTCCCTCACTATCGTATGTCTACAGCCTGCGTCACTTAGGCACGCAGAGCTTCCAAAGCGCAGCTGCAGGAGGAAGAGTGCTCTCAGGAGATGACTGAAAGTTGAAAAGTCAACCATTAAAGTTTATGCGTTTTTCAAAGCAGTTACTGTATATTTATCTAGTTTTATCTATCTATCTATATCTATATATATATATATTTTTGTTTTTTATAAGAAATCACTTAGGTTCTTTGGGGTATGTGTCTTGGGAACTGTTGGCAGGATGCTTCAAATGATGAGTCAGCTGATGAAGAGAATAATGATGCTTCTAGTGATGGTGATGTTTCTGAAGACCCTGACGATGACGCGGTCATGGAAAGCATTAAGGGTGAGAGCTTGGTGTTTACTCGTTCTGATGACACCACTGCCGGAGAATCCCCCATGATGTCTGATCAGGACTTGGGTCTTTTGGGATCGTATTGTTTTATGTTTTGAACTTTACCCGAATAAAATGAATCAAGTAAAGGCGAACAGGTAACATGATCTCTACATAAGTGCCCTCCTTTAAACGCTTTGCCGCAGCCCTGAGGAAGAATCTGATTCTGACCACGCTGACTCTGAGACGCTTGAGTTGCCAGGCATCTCTCCGGAGCATGGTTGCAAAAGGCCACGCAGTGAAGATTCTGAACCTGAAACTGAAACGGAGGACTGGTGTCTCACGTGCTTTAAGATATCTTGATATTCATAATGTACCTTTGAGATATGTGTATCCATATCCTACTTATCTTGATATGAATGAAACTATATACATGTGTTTTCTGTATATCTATTTAGATATCTATGATTTCTAAATTCAGATATGTCCTTTCCAATCCTAGTCTCCCTGGAGGATGAGGAGTCAGTGGCTGGCAGTGATGGGGAAACTTGATGACACGAAAGTCTTCAAATCGTTTTGTTTTCCATTCCAAAACCTTTTTTGTATTTTATGTGGGAAATCTTTTTCAATAAAACACACCAATCCTAAGGAGAAGACATTCCAAGATGCTCTAGAAATGGGTAGGTCTTCTGGGGGAAAGCTTCCTCTACCACCAACATCCTTGAAATCAGCACCAGCACCGAAGCCTTCATGCTTTCATGCAGTAGATGAACGTTTGGAGAATGGAGAGCCCCCTTTGGTTGGGTTGCAGGCTCATACTGGGGAAAGAAAACAGTATCAATTTGCGTAAGTACAAGTTACTTAGTTTGGGTTGTAAGTATAAGTGTATTTTCCACATTGACTACCCATCCGTGCAATCCCATTGCAGGTAAAGCCAGCGGCCAAGTCCAAGTCGAGCAGCTCAAAGTCCAAGCCCAAGAAATCCAAGCGCAACAAGAAGGCTTCCTTCCGTCGCGGCTCGAAAAAGTCCAAAAAGGCTAAGAAGACGCTTGCGAAGACAATCCCAGGATTGCAATTGGATGAGCAAGGTTATCCTAAGGTGGGGTTGTCTAATGAAAGAACCGTTTTGTTTTGTTTTTTTGAGCTGTTCCAAAAAACCTTTGTGAAGGTAAAGTTGTTTGGGGTACCCATTTTATACAATACATATACCATTAAAAGATAATATCTTGAGAATTCCATCCAAGTATCTCCCAACAAAACAAATGAACAAAACAACCTTAGTAGCGAAAGGTTTTTCTTAGCACCAACATGATCAGGAGTACAGAGGATATTCACTGGAAGAACTTCCTTTTGCTGCCCGCCCCCAACCAGACCGCGTTCACCGTGGCATGCACAGCTACACGGTCAAAACACATGTCCGTGACAATCACAACAAAATGCATGAGGTGTTAATTGACATTTTGCTCGCCAAGCGGGCATATTATGTCAAAAAATGTAGTGAGAATGGGAGCTTGGGACAGGTCAGTTGGAAGAAGGCAGGAAACCCACATGTGGCATGGGTTTTGGCCATTGACCAAGCCCGGTGTGGAAAGTACAAAGTGTCCTCTTGAGTGGGTCATGCAATCAAAGGCGGTGATATCATCAGCCTTTTGTTTTGAATGGTTGGACTGAAAATTCTAACCATGTCCATGTTTCTGATTTAGGATTCGAGATTATATCATCTCTTTCTATGACTGCGAAAGGATTGGGGTATAGCGATGCTCACCCGAACCCAGTCAGCCCCACAGTGCTTGAGAAGTTAAACCAGGGAAACTCTCTTGGCTTAGATGTGGTGGGTGCAAGTGTTTGGAGTGGCTTTGATCAATGCGGTAAAAAAGATGTTCTCTCTAAGACGGCCGCAGGGCTTATATCTCTTTATTTGGTGAAACACTTTACATTGCAAAGAAATATGTAGATTTAGATTCATATAGAAGATACCAGTCATTATGCCATTTCCTTCCAAATGATATGGTTCGCATCGTATATACACTTATACACTACAATCCTCAATATCCAAAAAGAAATAGATTTTCCCATGCTGCAGTTGGTCCTCAGCTCATTTCTTGCCACAGCTGCATTCAAAGCAACCTGCGCCAGGTGGCAAAAAAAGACCGGAATGCCAAGGCGTGACCGATGTGGATGTCGCAAATGGGATTGCTCATGACGAATGAATCACTTGAGTTGGCAAATCATTAAGCACTTGGAAAAAGCAGTTTCAATCAATAAGCAGTTGCCATTTTTGTTTTTTCCAAGAAGCATTTGTGATCAAGAAGCTTCAACATTTTTACAGCCATGGGAAAAGCCAATGTTTCTAGAAAGATTTCTAGAAGGGCTGCTGCAAAAATGAGCTCACAAGAGTTTACTAGCTACAAAGAGTGCTGTGGCTCTTCCTTTCGCCAACAACAGAAGGGCAGGATCCTAGCTGGACTGCGTGCACTGAAGGCACCTTCTGTCACCTAGCTGCCCTCATTAACCAAAGTATTTTTCAACAGGATTGTTTGATATAACAATGTTTTTTTGAGACCAAATTTAATGCAACAAGAACGCCACCCATTGCTCAATTTAAGGTGATCGCAGTCTTGGTTTGCCTTGTCTTCTCGAAGACGCAGTTGCCATTCAAGGAACCGCTGGATCATGTTGAGGCCTTTGCTGGAGAGCAGTCGGTGACAATTGGAGAAATGGAGGACTGTTATTTCCAAAGATTGGTCAACCACACCTCTTCCTATCCCCAAGGTGGTTTTGCTTTTAATGGGAATGATTGCAAGCCAACATCCAACCCCCAAAAGTTGTTTATGCGCTGGGGCCTCTTCTTCTGATTTTCCTTCATAACAACAGCACATATTCTTTTGTTGGCAACCAACCTTCCAACCATATGTTTTTCAGAAATGGATGTAAATAGTGTTCTGGGTATTTTGTCATTCCTGGAACAAGTTTTCTGAGTATAATATATCTAAGGATGGGAGACAATACCGCAGGAGAACCGAAGGGCAGTTGGAATGGACATTCGAATGTCTGATGATCTAGATATCCTTACATGTGCTGGGTTTATTCAACACATCTACCAAACATGCCGCCTCCATCACAAAGGGTCTGGCTTTTTGGCTGCTCCGGTATGCTCTAGTTTTGTGGTGGTGAACCTTCCATTGAACTTTGGAAAGGTTTGTTTTTGTTTGGGGCTTCAAATTCAAATCACCCTTTTGGGGATCCATTGATTCAAATCACCCTTTTGGGGATCCATTGATGGGGAGGTTTATGTGTTCATATATTCAAAGAAACTATCAAATATCCCACTTAAGCAAGTAGAGAAAAAGAGAGCAACCTTATGTAATCTTCTTCGCTTCCCAGGATGGTGTTTCTATGTATGGCCTAAAGATGGGTATAGGCTTTTCGAATCAGAACTTGTATATAGTCACCCCCATACAGCATCATGCTTTGCCAGCTTAGCACCGTGGCCAAGGAACCGAGGAACTTCAGAAAGGACGCACCTGAACCCATCGGGACAGACACGCCACAAATCAGTGAGGGATGGCAATTGGATTTGTGGTCGGACTTTGGTTTTGCTATATATAGCAGCAGCATTGCAAACATGGTGGTTACTGGAACAGCCAGTAAATTCTTTTATGGAGCATTTACCGGCATTTAAATGTTTCATGCGCCAAGTGACCACATACCGACACTCGATTTGCATGCGAGACTATGGTGGCCCCACACTGAAGCCGACATGGTTGTACTCAGGAAACCTGATTTCATTTATGGGAAGCCTTTCATGGAATCTTTTTTGGGTTTAGGCGTTATATCAAAAACATACATACATATCATGAAGGACGTGTTACATGTAAATGTCCTTGGTTTCCAGTAAACTGGTTTTTGATCAAGTCTAAACTCTAGCTGAGGCAAGAAGGAAATCGAAGAATTACATGTCTTCAAACCACGCTCTGGCAAAAAGGTAGCTTCTGAAAAGAAAATGGTAGAATACTACGAGAATGCTGAAGGCCAGCGTAAATTCAAAGGAGGGCCAGATTTGAAAGCCAGTCAATCTTATCCTCGACCGTTTCTTGGTTTTGCCTGCAATATTACTGTAAAGACTTTCCTTTTGTTTCTTGTTCTGTGGACCCCGGATACCCACTTGGTTTTGTTTGGATGCATCCCAGCCCCAATAACAACTGAGAGTCATTTCACATATGACTGATGAGAATTTCCCTCCCTTCCAGACTTGGCCTTTTTCTCGATTGCTCCCTGATCCTCAGGTTTGGGAAGGCATTGGCACGGCTGAGATCCCAGTACAAACAGCAGCACAAAAAAACTGCCAAGAGGATTGTCAAGCAGAACATGAAGACTACAAGCGGTCTTGATCACAAGTTATCCCAAAAGTGGATTGAGTGGGCCAATTTGGCTCCTGTTCTGGAGTCCTTACTGAAAGGATGACTTTTTCCAAATTAGATGTTTCTGCATATAGCGTGGCCGTAGGCACGCCTTACAAATATACTAGTGACACTTTTGTCGAATTATTTTGTGCATAAGCGTGGCTGTAGGCACGCCTTACGAATATAGCATCTCACAGCAAGGAGTGCAAAAGTCAAGTGTTTGCATGATTCAAATTGAAGTTGTCTGTACTTTGTATTGTTCCAAATTCAGATTTCCAAGTCCTCAAAAAGAAAATGGTAGAAATGGATTGTGACTTGTAGATATTGGATCACTCGCTACAACAAAATGGTTCCCCATGGCTCACCCACCCTTTTCCGGAGGTTTGTCCTGAAAAGAAGCTTTTGTGGAGGTCAAATGCCCACCATGCTCTGCCTGGGTGGGGCTGGTGTGGGGGGGTGGTGCTGAAAAGGAAAGGAAAAGGAAAACCACTGCCTTTTTCAGTTTGTCAGGGGATTATTGTTTTGGGATGGAAATCCACAAAAACCAAAAAAATAAAAAAAAATCCAAATTCAGCCGAGTCTGGGAGAGAAGTCAGCCGAGATCTGGAGAGAACAGCCGAGATCTGGAGATCCCCAAATTTACTTAAAATTCTGAAAGACCAATTTGGTATATTTCCAAATATTTGGATCAATCCCAAAATTTGAGGGGTATACTTCAGCCGAGATTGGGAGGGCTGTGTTTTCTATATTTTTGGAAGGCTTTCAATTATACATCACAGCAATTCAGCCGAGATTTGGAGGACCCACAATTTACAATATAGTAAGCCATATATATTTGGCATCCCAATCCCCAACTTGTATATACACATATATGGTGTACTTACATTTATACGCCTTTGTTCTTGATAAGCCATTTTGGCTTTTTCCCGTTTTGACATCCTGTGACCTCTTATCTTATCGCACCATGGGAAAGAAAGTTCCTGCAACAAAAGTTAGGGTCTATGGTAAAACGACGCCAAAGACTGCACCTAAAAGTGTGGCGAAGAAAGGGAAGGACGGCAAAGATGTCGTGAAGCCAAAGAATGACAAGAAGGTGAAGAAGCCAGTGGAAAGGAAGAAAGACGCGAAGAAAGACAAGAAAGAGAAGAAGGATAAGGAAAAGGAGAAGGCAAAAGAGAAGAAGGGAAAGGAGAAGCCGGTAAAGCGAAGGAGGGTGCAGTTTGATCCCACGCCTGTTGTGGTGCCTCCACCACCCAAAGGTAAAGATGCCAAAGGCGAGAAAACCAATAAGGAGGAGAAGCCGAAGGAAACAAGACCGAGTGCTTTGAAGTCGCCCTGCACACCTTTGAAAGGTAACCTTGCCATGGTTGCACATGAGTCACAATCTCCAGGAGAGGAAAGTGCATCCCCAAGTGCATTGGGAAGGGACCTCGCAGAATTGGAGCGTGATAGGAAGGCTGCCAGGAAGCAAGGTGTGTCTTTGGAAAAATTCCTTGCGGAGAAGTCAGAGAAAGCAGTAGAAGAACATATGCAGAAGTTGCTGAAAGAGGCTGAAGCTAAGGAGAATGAAAGCTCTGCAGAGACTGAAGCTGAGGAGGAAGATGAAGAGGAACCAGAGGAAGAGTCTGAAAGCAATCCTGAGCTAGAAGATGAGGATCAGAAGGAGGAGGAGAAGGAGGACGCAGAGACAGATTCTTCCAGTGACTCAGCAGTGGAGGACAGCAGTGACTCTAGTTCTGAGGAAGAAGAAGAAGATGAAGAAGATGAAGAAGAAGAGAAGGAGGAAAAGCCAGGAAAGAGTCCAAAGATAGTTGAAAAGCCAAAACAATCGTCTGAGGTAGAGAAAGCAGAAGCTTGTGCAGCTAGAGTGGAAAAGGAGGCGGTCAAGCAAAAGGCAAACAGTATCTGGTCTTGATTGTACCGTTTCTATTTCCATGTTTATTCATCTCAATTCTCTCCTGACATTTCTTGCCAAGACCTCTTAGTACCGACCTAGTGAAGATACCCTTTATGCTGCATGGACCTGCTGTCTTCTAGTCTTTCCACATGCCAGCCTCACTCAGGTACCACTCATAAAAACGAGTGGAACAAGTTCAGCCGCCAATGTTTGGATAGAGCGAAATTCCCGGCAAGTCTTGCAGCTCACTGCTTGACGGGGAAGCAAGACTTGTTCAACGTTTGGCTGGAGAACAATGGTGACTGGGGTAAGGTGGAGCTCCAATACCAACGAACTGTGAAGAGTACTAGGGAGTTCAAGAAGGGCCGTAAAGGGATGAAAGCCAGAGAGATCATCTCCACCTACGGAGAAGAGAAACTAGTTTGTCAGCCAAGTATGTTTTTCTGATTTCCTGACTTACCCCTTTTTGAAGGTAAATAGATTTTAGATTGTCTAAGAGCAAAACGAAGACCTATCCTTTGTCTTGCTGCTTCTAAGGAAAGGCAAAGCCTTGATTGAACGATTGCGACAAAAACAAATGTACGAAGAAGACGAAGACTTCCCGAAAGATGAGGAGGACATTCCCCAGATTCACTCTATATATCCTATAGTACTTTTAGCTTTAGAAAAGAATGTAGATATATCACGAGCCTGCAGTATCAACATTTCCAAATTGAACTTGGTCTTTAAAAAACCTTGAGTGGCTGTACTTGCCTCCTTTCACTCATAGCTTGCTCAGGAGTACTGGTGGTTTGTCCAGCAAGGAGGAGAGATTTCGAGAACCACGGGTGTTGAGGATGCAACCAAGCTAAGCTTAACGGAGAAGAATGTCAATCCTGGAATGGTTGAGGCATTGACTGGGGAGGGTGGCGCACTCCCTACTGGAGCGATGCCAAAAGTTGGAAATCTGTCTGAGGCTGGTGAAAAGAATCTCTTAGAAGCCTTGACCAAGGAAACCGTGACGAAGAACAAAACCCGTAAGAAAGAAAAAGATGAGAAAGCTGAGGAGATGGTACCATCAACAAGGAAGCAGGAGACCATTGAGAAGAGAGAGCAGGTTCTTCAAGCAGCAACCCAAAGCAGGAAGTACTCGCTATCTCTTGCACATTTGAACTACAGTGGAGAACTTGTGAGTGGTTTGAAAAACTTCTCAACCAAAATGGAGAAGGTGTACGACAACATCACAAAGCTTATGGGTGAAGGGTGCGAAGATGAAGAGCGCTGGACTAAAATTTTGGAAGTCATTGAAAGCCAAACGAAGTGGTACCAGCAAGCTGAGGCAGATTTAGTCGCGATGTTTTTCGCAATATCTTTACAGATATATATCTAGATATAATATATTTAAATTTATACATGTAAGTTATTTAATGGAATCGTTTTCAATAACCCATGAAACCTTCACTACTTCCCCTTTCTCACCAACACTGTTCCCGTTTCAGCTGTTTGTTCTGGCAGGGTGCCGCCAAAGCACTTGAGAAAAGCCTTTCAGAGAAGAAGAAGAAGGGCACCAAGAAGACGAAGAAGGAAAAGACCACCACCTGAGATGTAAGTTCTGAGTGGTCTGGGTGACTTGGGAGTGATCTAGGTTTAGATCTGAAAGGATCTGATTGGGGAACGATACTTCATCGAGTCTTAGAACCTAGACTTTAGGCCAGGATTTTGAAGTCTCATTATAGTGTCTGATGTCCAGTCAATGATGACTGCTTTCGATAATGGTGATGGATCGTGATGCTACGTAGCATTGGTGCCCAAAAAAGTCTTTGCACTCTGCAGTTTTGCTTGCATCCCAAAAGAGTACTATGAAAAGTCTTGCTACACATGATTATTTTCGTTTCAACGACTTGCCTGGTCTTAGATTTGTTTCTGGATTGCCTAACATGAAACTTTCAACCCTACTGTGTTATCCCTTCGCAGGTTTGAAATCCAAAAGATCGTCCAAAACCATGGAAAGCTCGAGGCACCATTTGGGTCAAACCGATTCTCTAGAGCACCCGTTCAATGATTCATTTCTGTTGACTTCTTTCTTTTTGGAGGCCACGGACTATGAGATATGAATCTTTGACCACGAGCAATCATGCTGAGATGTCACTTCGAAACATGGCTACAACATATATACAGTAACTGAATTTGATTGATACCTGAAATCGCCGCTTCAAAAGAGTTTTTTTGTACACCTTAGATGTGGGATTTTACCCTTCTCTTGCTGAGGAATGATTGGAAGTGGGAGAACATCAGTGTCAACCGCTGCTGATCTATCTAGGGCATGCGTACTAGATATGGGACACTGCGTGCCAGCTTCTGTGCAGGGGATCGCATCATTGGGAAGCTGGGGCCGTCATAGTCAAAACCAAGAACGTGATTTGCATAGATGGATTCATAACGTTTACCACTTGCAGTTAGAACCATTCGACATCCAGATTCCTCTCCAGGCATGGTTCAGTTTACTTTTTTTCAAAGTGCTACATGTTGGAAAAAGAACTAAAATGAACTCAATGATTTTTTCTCAGTTGTTGAGTCACCCTTTGGCCCTGAAGGCAGACAATGAATCTGAAACATCAGATATGGTAATCCCATTTCTTCTCCCTCACGAATTGTTTGGAGCAATAGCTGATGCTGGAAAAAAACAGGTGGGGTTGCTTTTTTTAACCCATGATACTGCTTTGCCTCCCCATCCCTTTTCCATAAATAGCTCGGCGCCGCACCAGATTTGTTTGTCCTTCACTGGTGGTCGGTCTGGGCCTGAAATCGCGACATTCTGGGAGCATTGCTTCAAGCAAGAGGAATGGCAAGATCACCCAGCAAAGTTTTTGGAATACATCCAAAGGGACCGAATCCTATTTGCATTGAGGTTTCATTATAATTACTATACTTACGTCTGGAAGTTATAATTGGAAAACTTTTGATATACGAATCGTTGTTCACATGTCCCAAAAAACTGGTCCCCCTTCCATCATGATGCTAAGGACTGATACCCATTTTGTTCCATGTAGACGGCGCTGAGTTTTATACCAACTCCGAGTACTATGTTTGGTCAGTGGGGTCAGCGTTCGCTACTGGGGAGGCTAGGTGAATTGATGTCATCTACATTTGAAAATCCATTTCATAGTTTCAAACGTTGCTTCACCGAACAGGTTTGGAACTGCAAATATCCTATGACCATTGTCCCACACCGTTGGATGAACCACAAGCAGGCCTAAACCCCAGAGATAAGTTGAAAAAAAAACGTGTAAACCATTATTGCCAAGTCATGGTTGACATCGGGTTGATGAAAAGGTGTGAACTAGAAACACTTAGAAACATTGATGGTGCATCTATACATTCCCCCCGCATTTCCAATTCTTGTTGAGGTGAAAGATGAATGTCATCGGATAGTAGCTGCTGTAGCAACGTGGTCAATGCGGTATGCTCTCATGGGAGTCTATCCGTGTGAGGGACCTTTTGGTGAAAAGCTGGATGGTAAACGTGGGTCTTGGGCTGGAAAACCTATAGCTTCTGGTTATTCTTTTGCATATCTAGGATTTAGATCCGACGCAAAAGCGCGTAAAGAATGCCACAGGTTTGACAGGACGTATCAACACAACCAAATTTGCGAGGCATGCCTTGCAGAACGTCCAAACAAAAACGGTGACCCAATCCTGACCTTCAAAAACTTTTATGGGAATGCAGCTCATCTCTTGACAAACTTTTCTCATGATGAATATCTTCGAACAACTGCTGAGCATAGCCCTTGGGAAGATATGCCGGGGTTCCATTTGAAGAGTATTTTCAGGGATCCTATGCACACCATTTTTTTGGGGACTGCAAAAGAGCTGTTGGCTTCATGCTTGGGTTATTGGTGCCGGAATGGTTACGTTGATGGTGCAAACCTTGATGAACAACTTCGTGGAATTTCTGCCAAACAAAAAGCATGTTGCAAAGCTGCTGGGATGAGGGCTACTTTCAGAACTTTCACACCATCCAATACAGGATTACTTTCCAAAAGTGAATATCCAGAATTGGGTTCAGCGTTCAAGGCAACCACAGTGAAGGTTATGATTTGGTTTTTCTCCACATATGCTACGGAGTTAGTAGCCACTTCTGCAGAGGATTGGGGGTTGTATCAAGATGGGGGTCTCAACAAAACATGTTTTAAGTTTAACGTTTTTCAAATCGTCATTTATCAACTGGTTTTTTGAAACCACAAATTCCATTAGTCTACCCTCCTTCCCTTTTCAGGATCGAATGCTTCAATTGATTGCTGTGTGCTTATGGAATCTTCAGAAATTTCTGGAAGTGATGGACTACAATGATATCATTTTGCCTCTCCAAGATTCCAAGGTGGGATTTAGAAACATGCATCACTGAAGAGAAACCCAAACGAATCAATACACTTTGAATTCATCATTTTGGCCAGGATCTCAATCGCTATGCGACTATGCATTTGAAGTGCTGGCAGCACTTGGCTCATGAGTGTTTGGAAAAAAAAATCAATCTTTTCCGAATCAGGCCAAAGGCCCACTACCACCAGCACATATCTAGAGATGCAGAACGGACTAGGCTGAACCCTAGGCTTTTGATGAGCTGCATTTACGATGAGTCATTTCTTGGCTATATCAAACAGATAGCATGCAAGTGCCACAGTGGTACCATGATCCGAAAAAGGTTCTGGCAAAGGTACTTGCTTTACTTGGGTTTGACCTTCGAAAAAAATCGAAGAAACGCTTCCTGAACACTGGGGTCCCACGCAGGAAAAAATCCAACATTGTAGCCACCATTTGGCACAAAGAACGGGCATGCAGGTGTACAACAAAAACCCGAAATAAAAATCACATTCTCCCCTGATGATGTTTTGAATTTAGGGTGGAAATTTGCTGGTGTTTTTTGTCCAACGTTGATCCTGTGATTTTGCTGGGTGTAGTTGTCCCATTTTTGCTTGAAGCAATTGGTCAACAAGGGTTCCGTACAAGCAAGGAAATACCCCAAAGAACAAATTTGAAAGGGAAAAACCGGTAGCAATATCCCCAAATACAGTTTCCTGTGTTTTGTTTTTTTGTGGTACATAACATGGGCTTTTGTTTTTACCCACAACATCTTTCCTTTCTGGCAAAAAAATCCAGAGAAACAATCATTGGAATGATTTCACCACATGAAGCTGGGCATGATGGGCAAACGGACGGTGCGTACATATCAAACCCTTGTGCATATTGAAAGAATATAATCTACTAAATGAAGTATAATATATATTAAAGATATATGTTTTTACAAGGTACATAATAAATAACCATTCGGAAGTTTCCCGTGGCATGTTTTTCAAAGTTTTGGTAAACCTGAAACGAAACAAAGAAAAAAACCTCAGCGACTGCGCAACAGAATTTGCCTATAGGCATGAACTGGAATGTTTGTTTGGCTTTGGGATGTGTGAAGTAGAAACCATGCTCATACATGCGCTCAAATTAACCACCACCTTTCGGCTCAAGTTTCTGTCGCAATGGTTGGGCCATGCTTTGTGCAAAAGCATGCCTTCAGATGGGCATTGGCTCAAGTTTGTGCCGTAGTAACTGTGCTTGCGTACTGTGCAGAAGCATGCCAGCACATGGGCATTGCATGCCACATGCATGCATGCATGCATGCATGTGCTTGCGTACTTGCACTGTGTGGCTATACGCCGCTACGCTGCATCGCTTGTACTTGGATGAAACTTCAAGACCTTACCGCACGGTATGCTCTAACTGGACACGCGCTGCACTTTCTTCCTTGAAAAACTTCATGCTATACCTCCACATGTGCATTGTAAGCGTGCTTTTTTTCCAATTGTTCTGCTTTCTTGTTTATATCTATTTCTAGAAAACTTTCATTTTTTTGGCCATGAAAAAGTTGTCAAAACTGACAATACTTCGTATAGTCAATCTATTTTTTTCTACTCATCTCTTTTTTGGTCTGCATGGAATCACTTTTCTTGTTGTATGGTTCTTTTGTTTACACTTGTGAATGGTCTAAACCCTAACTATGCTTTCGTGTTTGATCGAAAGCGTTTCACGCTTCGTAGATCAGGGTTTTGTTTAGCTATGGTTTTGTTGGTTTCATGGTTCCTATAGATTTCATAGTTTCTAAACTTAAGTATGGAAATCTAAAGTTAAGTTGTCGGCATCAATCGAGAACTGATCATATACTTCGTACAACCATGCATGCATGCATGCAATCTTTTTTTAAAAAATCTGAGATTTGTCATTCTTATTTTCTAACAAAATTGATCTCTAAACCTTAGTTCAGTTTTCGCTTTGCAAACTTCAATAAAGAAATTTTCTTATTGTATGCTTCTTCTGTTTTTGCACTTTGTGGTCTAAACCCTAATTATGCTTTCGTGTTTGATCGAAAGCGTTTCACGCTTCGTAGATCAGGGTTTTGTATTAGCTATGTTTTTGTTGATAAAATCTTTTTTAATAATTTAATATTTGAAAATCTAACCTTGAAAAGTTGCTGAAGTATTGATCAGTTCTCGATTGTAATGTATGGAGTCTTTCTCTTTTGCATTTCAATTGGTCTTTCTTTTTGAAGCTAATCTTCTACATCTATTTTTCTTTTTCCAATTAAATTCTATCTATTAAACCTTAATTCAGGTTTCGGTCCTGAAAGATCTTCTGGAATCTCAAAACTCTAGAAACTATAATGAAATCAACAAAAACATATCTAAACAAAACCCTGATCTACGAAGCAAGGAACGCTTTCGATCAAACACGAAAGCAGACTTAGGGTTTAGACCACAAGTGTCAACAAAAGGATCAACAAGAAATCTTGAAGTCTGTTCAAAGTCTCTGTTCCTTTCATGATTCAATTCTTACTTTAGCATACTTTACATAAAACCTTTCATTTCTTCTATCTTGCAAGATCTTACGAAATCATACGATAGCTGATATATAAAAAGCTCTTGTATGGAGCTTTGGCTGTCCACACGACATCGTTGGAGCCTTACGGAAAGACGAGCTTGATGGCGTCGATGTTGGGAAGAACTTTGAGGAGCAACCTTGTGCAGAAAGAGACTTGGTTACGCCTGATGCTGATGCTCTTGGTGAGGCCCCCACTTTGTCCACGGAGGCCATCGAGCTGCTGAAGAACATCCCGGAGAAGTACATTTGGTGGCCTAAAGGTTCTGACCGAGTTTTCAGACACGCAGGAGCTCTTGATCTCTACACTGGAACTGGTGGAGTGGCTCGTGCTCTGTTGAAACTGGGCTGCCCCTTTGTCATTGTCTGTGACTGGAAAATGGGCTCCGAAGCGAACCTGTTGGATGAGAAGGTGCAGCAGAAGGTGTTTTCTTTGTTGGAGCTTCGGGCTGTGGCTGTTTATGGATCGGCTTTGATCTGCTCGAGTTTCTCCAAAGCCGTGACTCCGGCGGTTCGCTCACCGCGTTTTCCCAGAGGCTTGCCAAAGATGAGGAAGACTATGAGACTTAAGGTGAAGCAGGGAAACCAACACTCCGACTTCAATGCTAAGGCCATCTACTTGGCAGAGGAGGGTGGCATCTACTTTTGGCTTGAGAATCCGGATTCCAGCTATTTGTGGATCCAAAGAGGCTATGAACGGTTTCGAGCACCTGACAGTCCTTGGTTGTACCGAGCCGATTTCTGCAGGTTCGGTACAAGATGGAGGAAGAGAACACGGGTGGCAACATCCGTCCCAGGACTTCAAGGTCGAAGAGTTCTATGCCGGTGCAAGCCGCCCCTTCACTTCCAACTACGTGGTCAGCATCCGACTCTTCGCGTTCCCTGGACGGCTGTGGCTGAGCCGTACCCGCGGGGTTTCTCTCGCAGCATTGCTACCGAAGTTGCTCGGGCAGTTGGCTGGAGCGAAATGGTATCTGGTTGTTCAAGGAGCTCTACCCTTCGGATTGGTGAAGCATCTCATCCAGGACCCAGAGTGAGGAGGGCTCGTGGTCTTGGCTCTTTGGTCGACCGGCCTGTACAGCAGCCGGGTACTATACTTCTTGGTGAAAGGTGCTGGGAGAAGTTTTTGTCTTGGGTGCAGCGTGACATTCGCTGCTGTGATGCTTTGGAGCTTTTTCTTCTGGTCCCGCTCTTTTTGGCTCACTGCATTTGGAGGTATGGAGACTGCGAGTTTCAACAAGGTGGCTCCTTACTTTATTATCGTCATTTGGTCTTGGCAGCTCAACGAAAGGTGCCGGCTCTCAAGCAGATATCTCATGTCTGCTGGGATTTGGCTTCGAGATGGGAGTTGGCCGAGCCGGTGGTTCATCGGACGCCGATGCCGTTACCGCTGCTGGAAGCTATGGTGTGGATTGCATGGCACCTCCAATGGCATCGATGGTGTGGTATCGCCCTTCTATGTTTTCATGGGATAGCAAGAGCAGGAGAGGTTTTGAAAGCGACTCGGAAGGACTTGCTGTTACCGTCCAACTTGCTGGATGATGAGCATTATGCTGCCTACTTGGTACTATGGAAGACGAAGACGAGTACAAGATCTTCGGCTAGAGTGCAGCATTTGAAAGTGGTGGACCGCTCCACGGTGAGCCTACTTGAGCAGATATATGGTAAGATGTCCCCTGACGACAAGTTGTATCATGGCTCCGCTTCGATGTTCAGGCATCGCTGGAACTACATCCTTGGCCTGCTGGAGGTTCCGGAGCAGATCCGCCTCACACCAGGAGGACTGCGGGGAGGAGGGGCCATTGAGAGCTACCGCAGGGGTGAAAACATACCTACCTTGCAATGGAGGATGAGGGTGAAGAATCCAAGTACGCTGGAAGCGTACTTACAAGAAGTTGCTGCAGTTAGTCTTTTACCAGATCTGGAAGAAAAAGTGGCCTGGCGCATCAGATGCTTTTCTCGGCTTTTTCGAATTCAGTTTTAGTTTTTCTCCCTGGGGATTTATTAGCAATGCCTTTGGCCTCGCGAAGCTGCTTCGTGGCTACGTTTGCCCCACTCAGCGCTCTCCTACAAATGGATGGGTGAGACTTTTCTTTGGCTGCTGGTGGAAGCTCCGTTTGCGATGTGGTGCAACTTGGTGGAGCTCTTTTACCTTTGGCGCAGCTGAAGTCACTTTACCCTTCAGCGCTGAGCAAAAAAGGGAGTGAAGGTCAAGCTGACTGGCAGCTTTCCACGGTGTCAACATGTTCCCCATGTTTACTTTGTGGTTGCTGCAGCTTTCAGTGGCCCTCCCGCCCATCCCCAGCGGAGCTGTCTGCTTGGATGGGTGAGACTTTTCTTTGGCTGCTGGTGGAAGCTCCGTTTGCGATGTGGTGCAACTTGGTGGAGCTCTTTTA
>OMLO01001278.1_pt1 | contig 19034 bp, 12 predicted proteins | sample 1674811 | NCBI WGS metagenome assembly OMLO01 (sample SAMN06265003, study PRJEB25207) | coral metagenome | isolation source: Coral host | place: Mexico:La Bocana,Puerto Morelos, Mexico | collected 2008-11-13 | reverse complement strand
TTTTATGAATTATATTTTATTGATGTTTAGTCCTCCTAGTATAGTTTTTACTGTCTTAGGAGTATTTTATTAAAGTAAAGTAAAGAATGTTGTCATGGTTGTTTGTCCTCTGAACTCCATTATCGAGTGCTAGAAGAGAGAGGAGTCACCACTGATGTTCTCCAGCTGGCAAGTGATGATCAAGAGGGTACAGAGAGTCTCTTCAATCCAAATGACGACGACGAAACCATGGATGTGGTAATTGAAATGTAAGTTGTAATAATCAACCATTGTAGAAGTCAAACTTGTTTTACTCGTCGATTAAACAATGACAGTATGGTTGCTAACAAAATAACGGAGTTACAAGTTACGACGATGTACTAAATTAACGATAAGAAATCGACAATATAAAGGACATAACAAAGATAACGATAACAGCATAAAATGACAAGCGAAGACACTTACAAACGTTGTTTGACTGCGGAACAAGAGCGAATGGGCGAACGGACGATAAAACTGCGTAAAAACTGACTTGAACTAAGCAGAACATCGATTGCGAAATGACCACTAAAGCTAAAACGTACAACAATTATACTATAGAAAGAAAGCGAAATTATGCAAAAAAAAACCTAACAGAATATAAAATGACACGAAAGCACGGTAAGCGTACGAAAAGAATGTAAAGAATGCGCAAGTAAATGAAATAAACAAAACGAAGAACGCGGCAGCAACAACCATTATGCACATCACAGAACTCTGTTTCCCTTTTGTCAGAGTGGTAGTGAAGCAGACGTTGTAATAGAGGACGTTTTGCATTGTATTGAAATATGGAAGCTTCAGAGGGCTAGCATTTATGCAAGAAAAATACAAAACAGACTTCTGCTTAATGGGATCTGTGAGAGAGATAAACTTCCATCAATATCAGCAATTAATCGGAGTCTCAGAGGAAAAATAGGGATGACTTGGAAGAAGCTATCAAGTGTGCCGAAAGAATACATCGACAACAGCGAGAAAGTGAATGAATTGTTCAATTGTTCTTTAGTCCAATCAAAATTTGAGTATTGGATCAGGCCTTGTTTTGAATTTTCTACTCTTCACTTGAAGAACAGACTATTGAAACGAGCGATGAAATCAATTTCCGATAATGAACTCATTCATTCACCCTTGGCAGGAACGCTTGAGCTGTTTTGACTGTAAAATATTATACCTTGTGGTTGTTCAAGGGCTTTCTTATGGGAATTTGTTATGTTTTTCCATTCAAGTGCCTTTAAGTTTGTTCTTATTACACCTCATAGCATTGACAATAGAAAGAGATTAAGCTCAAAGGCCTTGTCCTGTGAACTTGTGATCATTCTATTTTTTTTGGTCTCTCATCCTTTTCATTTCAAACTTGTTATTACTAGATACTCAAGAGTTTTATGAACCGTAAGTTAGCACTTTTTTTAGTGCATTGTTGATCTCCACGATTCAGTTATGCAACACTCTTGATAGCTTTTTTGGAATTTGTTGTCAGCAAGCTAGACTTAAAAAAGTTTCAAAATTCATTTGTTCCACTGCTGTAAACTGATGAATACCTGTTGCCTAACTTTGATTAGAAGGCAATTTTCTGCCTATTTACATTTTTTGGCACCATTTAATGTTGTTGTTTCATAAATTTCCAACATTAGACTGAGTCAGTGACAAGTTGTTCCCTTGAGTTCATCCAGTTTACTTGGGAAACCCACAAACTGACACTCAATGAAAGTGTACACTTCATTAATTCTGACAATTTGTCAGTCTTTGGGGAATTCTGTAACCAAAGCACAGCCCTTGGAAGTGGACAGTGTTTCAGAAAAGACAGGATGGCTCAGTAGATTTCTACCTCAACTGGAATGCATGGATGATGTGTTCTAGGACGCTGTAGAAGAAGGCTTAGAAGAAGGAATTGTCCTTGATATGATAGCTTTCCTTGGCAATAGTTGCTCTGAAGCCAAAAAAGATGGAAAAAATGGGTTGACTTAGTAAAAGCAAAACATGCAAAGTGGGGGCCATCCAAAAACCTCCATTGAATGTTCCCACCACTTCACACCAGCTTTGGCTTCCACGACAAAGCACCAGAAAGGTGAAAAATACAGCTGTAACACTTGGGTTAAGCTTTCACGTAAACTGTCACTTTGTCCAGAATTTCATTCGGAAATATTTTTCTTAATCAATATTTAATAGCTAGGCCCCATACGTATATTCGTTTTGTATGCTAATATATGGTAAACAGCTTCTGAAGACTATCCCAACTGAGTCTGCAGTTGTGATAAGCACCCACTTGTCCAAAAGCAAATGCGAGTAGAGCAATGCTGAAGCGGTTGACATCCATGGAAGTTAATTAACAAATTACTAGATCCTGGAAATGAATCAGAAGTCAACCAGCTAGAATTTCTCTGTCTTCTATACCAGAGAGTGAATGTTCAAAGTATTATAACTGAAAGTGGAAACCATGAGGCTACATAACAGCATGAAAAAAATCACTGAAAAAAGAAAGCCTTAAGAAGAGAAAAAAGTGTTTGTATAGTTGTAAGCACTTTTTTGGTTTAAATTGTTAGGAGCGGTAATCTACATTAGTAATTTTAAGCTTAGTAATGTGATATGTGCTAGAAAGCCTAAAAATGACTGGCCAAGGAAATATTTATACCTCTGTTTTCTTTTGAATAGGATGAAGTCTGTGGCTGATTTTGTTGTTGTTTCTTTTTTCAACTGATAAAATTCAAAAATGTGTTTACTTCCATTTCACAATGCTCACCTCATAGAAGGTTTGTGTTGCTGAAATGTATAACACTTAATCAGTGTTTGGAATCCATAGTTGAGCTACACACATGGCATGATGTAACTGGTCACATGCTTCAATTTGATTGATAGATTAGTGATGTGTGAGGGACAACTTGTAATTTTTGGAATGCCAGTGAAAGGTGTTTAAAGATTGTTACTGGCTAGATTGATTGATTGTTTAACATAGTGTTCTTGGGATTGTGAAAATCCACAAGAAAATACAAAACTGGAAATACAGTCCACAGACTGTGGATTTTCAAAATACTTCATTAACACTGCAAGTTCCAACCAATATAAACTTCTGCAATAAAACAATGAACAACTCTGCAGATCTATTTGACAATGCTCTTTCACTGGATCTATAGCTAACAAAGGAAACGTTCCTGGCAAGTCAACCAGTTCAAAAATGGAGAAGTTTGCAGCAAGAGGTTTATGCCACGATTGTCTTGTGTGAAATCTCAGGAGGATCATCTTAATATTGGAAGCACAGAACAGTGTCTGATTCTACATCCAACTCCAAAATATGGCCGAAGAGCTTTGAGAAAAATGCCTTCAACAAAATAGAAGACTGCAAAACGTTTACATGGTTGAAAACTTTGCAAGAACCATTCACATGGATCAGCTTTACAAAATCTTTGATCAAGAACACCATGAAGAGTAAGAAGATTTAACAGAAAAAGTTGAAGAAATGGCACTCCAAGCAAAGGTGGCAATTAGAAATGAAAAGATCTGCAGCAATGCCACCGAAAAGATAAACAGACTGCAAAAAAAAGATGAAAAGTTAAACAAAAGCATGATTTAACAATAAAGGTTAAATGTTGGAATGCAAAGGTATCTTTGACCTTTCAACCCTTTTTTATTACCATAAAAGTTAATTTACTTACATGTATTTCAATAACTTTTTTGGTACAATCAAAGGTTGTCTCTGCTAGACATTTCTGACATTAGACTGAGTCAGGGCTATGGTCTTTTGTCTCCCTGCCAAGCATTTCTGCTCACGTCACCAACCGACATATTTCATATCACCTGCATCCCTGCATTCTTATCTTCAGCACCATATTTCTCAGATACAAGATGAGGTTTATGCTCCTGGGACTAAGCACAACTTACGCTCTCACTGAAATTCCTTCTACCGGTTCTGCCAAGCTTTCTTTTTGTTACTCTCCCAGTATTACCTTCAACCATCTCCTCATAAGCAGTTTTCTTAACTCAACGGACATCTTCATCAAATATATTTTGGGTCATCTTGATGCTGTACACTGATGTCCAACTGGCTAACAGCAAGGCAATGCTCTTTTGTGACCAAGGTGCAGGAGACTGCCACCAGCGGGGAACTCTGCTACTGTGATACAACTGGTTACCAGGCAGCCAATTCTTTCCTGCGTACAATCCGTCCTCTGGTATCAGAGATGATCTAGTTGTCCAACATAAAAGTGAGCGAGACCAACAAGCTGACCAAGCAGTTCCACTTTCCTTATCGCAGACAGGAGGGCGACAATGTGGTGTACCAGCTGCACCTTTGCTGAAACCACACAGAGCATCTTCCGCTGCTATGGTGGCTTTGAAACCACAAACAAAGGTATCTCAATAGTGCTTCTTACAACTAAGACTTTTCTCACCAATTTCTTAGTTTAACATTACTTTTTGGAGCTCAAACATTGTACTAACTACTAAGGTAAGTGTAGTTTTTCAAGTATTCTTTTTCATGGCTTTTTAGATTCGTTGGGGTTCTTTGACCTGTAGAGCATTTCTTAATGCTGTTCTCCTATTTTTAACTGCAGATATGTTTGTGAGTAGGACATTTTTGGAACACTGGCTGCCATAACAGTCTGGATTATAAGTTGGACATTGTAATCTGATCTTATTGGTTGTGGATTCAAACACAAACGGTGCCTATTATGTGATCCCTGTCATTTTTTGGCACGCTAGTAGTGTCCCTGTAGCCCATTGTTGTATTTTGAATGCAAACTGGAATGGTAGTTCCTTCACCTCCTTGGCCAGAAGACTAACTACACCGAACATTTTCCAAGGAGCTACCTGCTCAATTCAAGACATATCAGAAGAAAGCATCTTACAACTCCACCACGACTGGAACTGCGAGTGGCTGAAATGGCCCAATGTTGCCATCTTAGAAATGGTGATGACGCTGAAGACAATTACCTGTTAATGGAACAGTACAGCAGGACCCTGTTTAACAGCAAATTCATGCGTGACCTCCTGGAACCCTTTTGGGAACTCCATGATGCCCTAGTAAAGGTGGACAATAAGGGTAGCTCCAACAATCCTGCCCCACAACTTCAATTCCCTTGGGAAATGCACAAAGAAAGAAAATGTCTCCAAAAGTTAGAGAGCCCTAAAGAAGACAGTACAGATAGATAAGAGCCTCAATAAAAGTAAACATCTCATCATTTCTGACAATTTGTTACTCTTTAAAATATTGTGACCAAAGCATAGCCCTTGATAGTGGACAGTGTTTCAGAAGAAACTGGATGGCTCAGTAGATTTCAACCTTGTCTGAAATGACTTCAACAGCGGCTGTATGGCGCAAAATAATGTACATAAATATCTTGCAAACTCCTGGAAACTGTGTTGTATGAGGCCGTACCAATCCACACTCCTTAGAAAGGATGGGTCAACTTTGTAAAAGCAAGATCAAGATTATAAAATGCTTCTGCTGGTTACTCTCAAGGTGTTATCACAAACCACATGACAACATTTTGAACAGAAACAAAAACAAGCCAAACAACGCTGTTCTTACAGCTCTCCAAAATGATGCTATAATACTATTACTTGACTTGACTCAAAGCAAAACTAAACACCTGAAATCATGTTTACAGCTTGTACTCTTTGTCAACCTCAACACCTTATAAAAAAACACTTTTCATGCAAGTATTACTGGAACCGCTCTACCAAAACACCTGAAAGACCTTTTACTTCATAAGCAATACGCAACGCATCAATGGCAAAACCTTTTGCTAATTTAAAAACATCCTGCATTGGCCTCTTGAAGTATCCTGTAACCAGAGCACAGTCCTCTGCGGTGGACAATGTGTCAGAAGAGCATGATGGCTTCAGTATTCTGAGTGGTTAAAAAATCTTCAAGGCCTGACCTTCGATAATGGTAACATGACACTGATTTAGAGGACATTCTTGTTGATACTTTGTGATGCAAGTTAGTAGAAATCAAATGTTACGAGGACCTGCAGCACTTGCAAACTCATCAGAGAGTGGCAGAAACTTCCTTGTGGTAGTCCTTCTGGTTGACCAATCATTTCTTCAGGTAGCACTGTTGTTTGAGTTTTAGTAACTGATCTGCTTTTTGCTATGTGAGGTTTGGTGGTAATTGAGGTTTGTGAATTTCAGTTTTGACTTCAATATATCCAGCTTTCTGCAAGGAAGATCTACTGTGACTCAATTATTATCGACGTTTAATGACCTGGCAACATCCCGAAACCTATCCATTCCAACTGTCATCTTTTTTAGACCTAGCCAAAGCTTTTGACAGTGTACCCCATGAGCAACTACTATTAAAGCTGAAAAGTAACGGCATTAATGGCTGTTTACTAAACTGGCTTAGACACTTTCTTATAGGTCGCATACAACGTGTAGTCGTTAGAGGAACATGCTCTGATTGGTCATCTGTCACCTCGGGTACACCACAAGGGACCATTCTTGGGCCTTTATTATTTCTACTGTACATCAATGACATAACCGAATGTGTAACTAACGTTAAGCAAAAAAGACGCTTGGTTAAATTCCCAAGGTTCCTTGGGCAAAAACACGAGTGCTTGCTAACACCAGATGTAAGGCAGTCGAAGTTATCTTGCTCGTTTGTGACAAAATAGATCATTTTTTCCTTGGATCCTTTAATTGCCCTTTGTCGCTGGACAAAGGTATTTGTAACTCGTTTTTGCTCTGATTTATTGTATTGTCATAAGATTTTCTTGCATTTTGGCTTGCACATGTACTCGCGAACGGTTCAGTTTCTCATGGAATTTCGTCACGTATTTGCTTTCTAGTTTTACGGTTCTATCATACTGAGGAGATTAAAGAATCTGTGATTCTGCCAGCTATGCAACTGTTGATTGTTCTTTGGATCATTTTGGATGAATTTGGAGTCTATTTATCGAGTGAAAGGTCGCCGGTAACAGAATGTGTGTCATCCATTATTAAACTCTGTGCTGACGACACTAAAATTTACAGAGAATTAGTCAACCCTTTCATGATACACAGCTTCTTCAAGCAGACCTCAACAATCTCAATGAATGGGCTTGCAAATGGCAACTACATTTTAACGTATTACACATTCACATGATAAATCAGTAACCAGTTACTCTTTTGAAAAAACCCTTAAAGATGTGGATAGCTTCAAAGATCTTGGTGTTACAATAACAAAAGACCTCTCATGGGGCAATCATATTGCCATAACCGTGAATAAAGCCAATAAAGTTTTAGGCTTTATCAGATGCTCTGTTGCACCGCTAACCAAAACGTGTTTTCCATTCTGTACAAATCTCTTGTACAGCCAATCTTGGAATACCTGTTTGGAACCCTTATCTCGCAAAGGACATTCATGCTTTTGAGAGTGTTCAGAGAAGAACATCGCGACTTGTTCTTAACCAACAGAAAGGGGAGATGTCGTATGAAGACTGTTGTCAGCTGCTAAATGGCCTACTCTATTTGACCGTAGAATATATTTATGTGTAGTTGAGTGTTATAAGATTGTTTTTGGTTTTTATCATCTGAAATTGAAGACTTTTTCGAATTCGCCACAACTAAGTGTACAAGAGCTAATCATTTGTACAAACTTTATATCAAACCTGCCACACTCAATTGTTATAAACATTCTTTTTTTATTAGAATAGTTAAGCTATGGAATAATTTACCAAGAGACTTAGTGGAAGCTGATAGCTTCCAGCTATTCCAATCCAAGCTCAAGTTGTATCTGAATGTTTATGTAAGGATCCTTGTTTTCATATATTTTCTCATTTCTAAGATCATTTTAGGGAGTTTTTACATAGGGCTTACCTCATAACTTCCTTTTCGAGACGCCTTTTCTTTTTTTATCTTTTGGTTTTATTTATACTTTTGTAATTTTGTGTCTTGAATAAAGAATGTATGTATGTATGTATGTAAGATGTTATAAAACATCTGGGTAAGCATCCACAACTCTGGATAGACTGATGAGCAAGTTTAAGGGCACACATTCAAAAACTACAGCCTGACAGGGTCATCAAAATGAAAACAAACATGCTAAACAATGTACAAACTATCTGATAAAGTACCTGAGAAAATAGATATTTAATTTTGTTCTTGCTATTTAACACAGTCGGGTGAACTTTTTCTTGAATTGGTTCAGTACAGAATGTGAACTCATTAGAGAAAACCTTGCTGGCTGCATTACTGTTAAAGGAGATTTTTAACCTTTTCTTCATAGTGTCCAAAAACATTGTGTTTTTTTCATGTTTCATGTTTTCATGAACACACAGTCATATTTACTATTCTTTAGAATGAATGTGTCTTTTTCATAATGCTAATTTAATGAATAGTTTTTCAGTGATAGAACCAAGTAAGCATTTTAGGAAACCTTGTTCACTTATGAAACATTTGATATGCTTGTACATGTACCAGTGGTTTGTACCAAAGGTTTTCCCAATGTCATACTCATCATTATCCATCACATTAGGTCTACAACCAGCTGTTCCCCATAAAGACTTCAAGTGGCTTCATAGAGTATGTCTGGTTTGCAAGAATCTGTTCAATTTGCAAGAGCCACTCAGCTGGTTATGAGGGAAGCTTTTCCCATTCATTCCCAATTGTAATCCACACCCCTTAATTGAAGGTACAGTACTATGCCATTTCCAAGGCACCTTTTTCCTTTCAAAACAAGTCTTTTTCCGTTTAATGTTTCATATGAAAATGAGTTTGATTCGAATGAAGATGAAAGTGCAGGTGAAACACTTTTATAATATATGATATTACAGATATCACTTTGTAAAACCATTTACCTGTTTACCAAGCAAATAGCAGTGCCTACTGTACATCACATAAGTATTTGATGCAACGTGACACTTTGATGCAACGTGACTTACTTTTTTTGTTCTCAATCTTTTTCTTTGAATAATTTATAGGCTTACTATAAGTCCAGCTCATTCCAACAAGTTTTTCTAAAAACAATAAAACAAAATAAAGGATATGTCACACAAATGGCCTCTCCTTGTGACTCAGGGCCTTAAATTGTTCATCTACATCCTTAGCTTCCCTCGTTTGGCCACAGACCTGCTTACCTACCAGGATCAGGACTGCCAGAATCAGATCTGTGAATTTAGCTTAAATTGTGGCTGATGCACAATACTGCTTTCCAACAAGTGGCAGCCTCAAGCACCGCAGTTCTAACATGTGTAACAGCTATTGCATCTCATGTCATAGCTATGGTCATCCCACCCTAGCCTGAATTGCACAGTCTAAGCCTAAGAAGCCCTGCTGATCCTCGACATCATACTACTCAGCCTGACTCCTCTCCCAACCCTACCAGTTCCTCAAAAGAGCTCCAGCTCCAGCCCTCCGAGATCTGTCACGACTCTCACAGATGCCATTGCCACCAAGCAATCAGTCAATTCCAGTGCATCTAAACAAAGACTGCAGAAGCAACCACCTGGCTCACACTGCCTCAAAGGTATCTGATTTAATCAGAACGTTTCACTTACAACTCCTGTGATGTTTTTTTAATGACTCTAAAGAGGATGGAGCACTTAATCATTATAAGCATTTTACTGCAAAACACCCAGACCTTCTTTAGTACAAGGCAAAGGAAGTAGTTTTTCCTAAGAGAGAGCAGCATCACACAGAAAAGGGGAAGATGGATGTTATGTCACTAACCAATTGTTGTCTGGGCTAATCATGGCACATGTGGCACATCTTCATCTAGAGACTGCGATGGATTTCTCAAAATAAGTACAAAAGTTCATCAAGCCCTGTTTCACTTTGCCCCTGGTTCTGCCAAGATCAGCTACAAACTTGCCAATGTGCCACAAAGGAATTACCAAGCTGATAAATATTGGTGTGAAATGTATTATCACAATGTAAAGAGTGCATAGATCATTGAACAAGAACATGACAAGTGTGTAGATTAGTTGATGCACTATTTCTTTTTCCTTCAGTTTGACCCACTGTTAATGTAAATAGTGATATTAAAATGCAGTCCACAGCTATCAGTAATCACAAATTAATGATTTAAGTTTCAGCCTTTAGATGCTCTGGGTTTCTTTTAAAAAGGCATGCTATACGGTATATTGTCATATATTTACACTGACAAGTGCACAAGTAGGAGTGGCAAACATATTTATTGGGTAATTTAAACACCCTATCTGTGAGAATATTTTAGTACATATATTACCACTCTTGGATAGCTACGTAGGCTTGTAGTTTAAAGAAACATAAAAAGACCGATTGGAATGAAGAGAGATTAATAGTAGTGTCAAGTGTTATTTAATAGAAATTTGGTTCATTAAAATAGAATTGTACGTAATTACAATGGCCGAGTGTCAAATGATTGTAATATTAATGATAGTCCATGTTAAAAATTGTAAGTAATGTCTTTCATTCCCTCACAAACGTTATCAACTGTATCATGTATTTTAGTTTGTTTGCTACCAGTTTCCATTTCAGTTATTTATTTTGGTATTTGTATTTGTACTTTTATGTTGCCGATGTAATAATAAAGTTTATTGCTATGAAAAAAAAAAAATATGAAGCTAAGCAATGACAGTCTTTTCTCTTCCTTTTTTCTTTTAACCAGGTGACATTTCTTAATTATAATTGATTTAACACTAGAACTGATTTTCATTTTTACGACTAATTTGCAGAATGCGAAATAGGAGTTTAGTGAATTCACTCCCTTGGTCGATCGGTCGGTCGATCGGTCAATCCTTCCTTGGGTCGTAAACTTTTGTTTGTATTTCCGCTGACCAATGCACAACTTCACTTGATGAAGAGAAAAATGTCGTCGAATGGTTCGGCAAATGTGAAACATAGTGAGTGATGAGATAGTTACTGCTATGTCAACAGCATGTGGTGCGAGCATTTTCTTATTTGAATTGTTTAAAAAAAACCTAGAAAGCACTTATTGTCCTAGTTACGAAATGAACGTGGGCTCCTGGCAAGCATGGGTTTTAATAACATGATTCATGCAATACATGAATATCAAGCAAAATTATAAATTATTACAAATGGAAAGCACTTATTAGCTTCATGGGGGTAAGAAAAAGAAAGAAAAAGAAAGAAAAAACATGTCGGAGGGAAAAAAGAAAAGAAAAAAATTCGTGCGTTTGCAACCGCGAGACTCGAACTCTCGCCCCTCACGCTTTCCCAGCTTTCCAATACAGTATACCAATGCACTGAGCTAACTTAACACATAGGTACGCAAAGTGTGTATGTGTCTAGAGCATTATACATTATTGTATTGCGGAGTTAGGGCAGTGATTAAAGCGTGATTTTAAGAGGTTTAAATAAGGGACAGAAGAAAAAAATTTATTTTTGCCAAAACTATGCCAAAATATTTTCATCTTTTCTGCTTATAGTGATGCATGTATTTCATCATGCAAAATAGTCGTTAGCTCAAAGAGGCCTTTGATTTATTACTTTAGATGATGAAGTTATCTTCAGAATACCATGAGCCATGTCCCAAAACTGCAACAGTTTAAAGCTCAAAGAACCAGCCAAACAGTTTCTGAGTGAGGCAAACCAAAACCATTCCCCTGAGTACTGCAATCATGATGAATGAATTGAAGAAATCAATGAAAGATACATTTCTGGGTGAAATGGTTCCTCTATATGTGCAACGGAGTAGCTGCAGAATCCAGCACTTTCTTTTTCTTTTTTATTTTTTGGTTCATTAGCGAACCCTGAAAAGACTTCTACATGTAAGAAAGCTGACCAGATGAGACCACATGATGTCATTTAGATCCAATGGTGCTGCTACAACTGTATCTGCCCACCAATGTTCACAACTCCAGAAACCTGCATACTCTTTTGTGAGATGGGTAAGGCAGTGCACTTGAAATTTGTTATGGAAAAAAGGTACCCCTCCTTGATGTCACATACATAATTTACCTATGGTGCTTAGCTTTTGTAAATCATATGCACAGAAGTTTAAAGATCACCCTGTTTTAAAGTGTACTGTGCATACAGTTAAAAATCACAATACATGTGCATAAAGAAAGGACACTAGCTCTGTTAAGTATGCAGATAAAGTGCTTGGCAACTTGGCTGATATGTCAAAAGTGCATTCCGAGTACAAAGCATATCTAGCGCAGATAGTGGAGGACAAAACAGAAGGCATCAGGGCCAAAAATCTGATTGTATCACTCCTGACTCCCCTTGGGAGATTTTTTGACGTTCACGTAACATGACCATTGGACTTAAGTTGCCATGTGTTCAAGTAAGCGAGTGTTTTGAATTGCAGGAGTTTGTCAAAAGTTGTTATTATAATGGTGCCTTTTGTTTAGCTTGAAGCAAACAGTTAGGTAAGTGAACATTTCGCCTTTGCTATTTGAAGAAGCATTTGGAACTTAATACCTTTTTGTAACTTTCAGAAAACCTCACTCTTACGTAAGCATTCACACATGTATGCCTCTTTTCTCTTTACTCACAAAAATTCAACAAGACAACTTTCTTTCAGTACTGGTAAATGGCAAAGAACTCTTGTAAAGAATTAAATTGGCATTCTTCCTGTACTACTAAATAGTGAGCATGTGTTATGCAAAACCCTCAAAAATTGAGAAGGCATACCAAAGCTGAAGAAACTGGCAAAAAAAACTTATCTTTAAATAGGACTTAACTTTTTAAACAAGGAACATTACTTGCTTGTTTTTAGTTGTCAATAATGACTACCGGTAATATATATTGGTATTTTTATCTTTGTTTACAATAAAGGAGTTTGGAGCACAGGCAAACAAGTAAACTGCTGCATTCAGAGATGATGCAAACACCATGCCTGAACTCTAGCAAGGTATAAATTTGTACATGTAGTACATGAATGTGAGAAAAGGTCAAATGCAGAAGAGGATGCCATGTGATCACACACGGTCAGCATGTTTTGAGTGCTCCATGTCTCTTTGATATTATTGAACACTCTTCATTTGCACTGATTTTATAATGTTAAACCCCTGTTGTAATTGTTATGTTTAAATATTGCAATGACCTGTTCCTTGGCAAGATCAGAGGCTATTAATGTGGCAACAGTTTGTTAGCCATGTTTTAGAATGTAAATAGCAATACAAACTGGTCCTGATATGAAATTAATTTTTTTGTTTGCTAGTAGTTTATCTTTTACATCGTTAGAATTTTTGACCCCACATGAATATGTAAGATTCCATTGATGAGTCCCTGCCTTATCCAGTTTGTTTTACTCTGTATTTCAGAACTAGATGCCTCCGAGACTTTTTTTCTTTCAGTGCCTGAAGCAATAGTCAATAGGTGTGGAAGACAAACTCACTAGTTATTACAGCAACGAGAACTCTAAAATCTCAACCATTTAACCCAGGAGACGATCTGATAGCTACAGGACAAGCGTGGGACAACTGGCTCAAAGAAATCAAATGGGCATTCAGATACTTTAAAATTACAGAGCCACTCGACAAGAAAGATGCACTCATCATTTATGGCAGGAAAGAAATCGCTCGCCTGGAGAAAAGTTTGCCCAACCGGACAGTTAGCGGTGACGACTACGGAAAGTTGAGAAAGAAGTTGAATGACTACTTTAAGACAAAGAAAAATAAACAACATGCAAGATATGTATTCCTCAAAATGAGACCAGCACATGGAGAAGCAACGAATGCATATGCTGCTCATTTAAGAGAGAAAGCCAATGACTGCGAATTCGAAGCCAGCTGTGATGAACAAATCTTGGAACACCTCATCCAAACAACACAGAATCAATTGCTTATCCAAAAAGCCATCAACAACAAATGGAATTTGACACAGTTTTTAACTGAAGCTGCCCAAATTGAAGATATATCAATTCAAATACGTGAAATGAAAAATCCTCAAGAAGTGAAGAAGCCTGGACGACAGTTTAAGAAGCGGCGTCAACCCAAGATTAAACAAAGTGGTCAGGGAAAACAACCCTGCGGATACTGTGGACAAACAGGCACACTCAAGGAAGGCAAGAACTGTCCAGCGTATGGGAAAAAATGTACGAAATGCCAAAAGTTCAATCCTTTCAGTTCTGTGTACAAGTCCAAGGGCTCACCCAACAGCAAGAATTAGAAATGGCAGGAGCAAAGACACAACCACAAGCCTCCAGAAAATCCAGGGCACAAGTGCCACGTCAAGAAAACCACTGAAGAAGAAGAAGATGCTGACAACGCAACAAGTTCGGATGACGAGTTCTTCTCAACTAAAAATAAGTAATCTGGACTTGTTCTTAACTTAACCTATAAAATATATCTAAATTCTTAATTTCTATTTCATATTTTTATATTTTATATTTTTATATCTATTTAATGTAATATTAGTATTTTATATTTGTTATTTGCATGTACTTTTGTTAGTGTCCCCAATTAGCTATTCATAGCTGAATACGTACCCTGACACTTAAAAAAAGTATATGACTGTATGTATGCAGGGATGTAGATAATAGCCAGGAGCTGAGAAAATACCTGGCTGTCAGCTTGACTTTCCTGGCTAATAAATCATGAACAGACTGTAAAATGGATACCTCTTTCTCCTAAATGTTACCAGACTAAATTTCTTTTCAATTATTTTCTTGTTCGTTAATTGTCCTACCTGAAGTAACATGATTGTAAATGATCCATTTTGTAGAGTTCTAACAATTGTGTGTTTGCTAAAGGCTCATTGACCAGCAGCATTTCCCTACTTCATGTATGGGAATAATGGAGGCTCACTTACCAGCGGTGTTTCTCTACTTTTTGTATGGGAATAAGGAACACCAAATCGCATATTCCTAGAAAATGTAGAGAGACATCAGTTGATATGTCGGGAAAAAGAGGAAGGAAAGATGATTCTGAGAGCCTTGAGATAAAGAATTTTTTTAAAAACCTGTTGAGAGCAGTCCACCAAGTACTAGAAGACCAAGCCCGATAAGTACTACATGTACAACACCCGAATCATGAGACAGAGAGAGCACCTGTTCAACTACTTCTTCATCTGTTTTCCTAGAACAGTCCAGAATGACCTTCCATTTTTGCCCGTACATGTAAATTAAAAGGAAAACGTATTTCCAGGAGTCTAGATTATTTTCCGGGGCCCGGACAGGACCCCCCTAGAGGGATGGTCCCTTAGGCACCATCTTCTGGGCCTGCGGCCCAGATACCCACCTGTCAAGTCCACAATACCAGATGATGTACCTGAAGCAAGCATGTTTATCAAAGGGTGAGCGTGCATTGTGCATTGTGGATTTACATGTACAAATATTTTTTTCACCCGCCATGGCAACCAACACGGTCACAACTTGGAGCGCTGGGCCTAGTCTTTTCATTGTAAAAAAATACACCCTGTTGCATGCGTACTCGAATTATCCACTTGCCTGTCATGTCTATGCAATGCATCTGGGTAGAGACTTTGCTGAATATAAGGTGCATCATTATTTTGTAACAACTCATGCTGCTGTTGTTGACAATTTCATTGTTTGCAAAAGTACAACTTCTGTTACCAGAATTTTTCTGTGAAGGCACTGTTACCGCTAAAAACCTCTAACACACCAAATCATCCACAAGTAGGACAAACACAAGTCCAGGTACATGTATCAAATGCATACACGCTCTGTACTTTTACTCAATTGCATGTTCACACGTTTGCCCCTTTGTACGGTTTCTATAAAGAAATTCAAAAAAAATACACGCTAAGAAATACTTGCAAGGGATACTGGTGAACAGGACGGGCAAGAAATACTTACGAAACACGCTGAACCTATGTAGACTTCGGTAAACAAAAAAAACTTTCCGCTCATGATGGACGCCCCCTAAACATGGCGGCCATTTACACTACCAGACTTTCCACCGCACTGCGCAGGTCTGAAACACTAAACTAGAGCATGAAACCGCTGAACAATACAAGCAAAAACTCGAGTTTACAGGCACAATGCGAACACTTTCCGTTTTTTGAAGCCTATAGATTGGCCCATGGAACAAACTTTTATGATGGGGCATTAACGTTAAAGAGAAAGAAGACAGCATTGTTCTCCTGTTAACATTAAAATGAAATGTTTTTACAATCACTGCATACAAAGTTGTGTTTTTTATTTTTCTATTCCTTTTCTGTCCATCTGCAACCAATATCGATGCCAATCGATACCAATTTATCTATTGATTGGTATTGATGATCGATACCAATCAATAACCACATGAATCTTCACCTTCAATTGGTCATCAATTACAATATCAATTGATTAATCTATATCGATTGGTAACAGTAGACACCGACTGTCATTGATTATCAATTTTATCGATTGGATACCCAGGGCGTTTCATAGGTGCGGCTTCAAGTACCAGGGTATTCTGCAGTTATTCCTTCTTCAGGCTAGGAAAAGTCACAGTAAAATGCATGGTACAAAATCACAAATGCAAAGAGCCCTGGGGCTAAACTTTAAAATACCCAGCAAAGTATCTTACTGAATAACAACAGTTTCCAATTTGCTTCAAACCGGTTAACCTTCAAACTACCTCTAATCGACCTACAATTACATGTAGCTTTAAAAAAATTATTCCTGGTTGTTGTCGAGTAGCGCAGCCCTAGTATCAACAAATCACTGTTTCAACTACCCTGCGAGATGAGTCGATTAGATTTTTTCCAGATAAGTCGCCTTTATCTTTCCCGACTTATCTAGCTAGGAATTAAGATCGATCGAAGCTACCTGTAACGAACACAAACCATGAATCTCACTGAATATTCAGTGAATTCCCTTTTCTGAAATATATGGAAATATGTAACAACACATTATTTAGACACAGTTACCTCTCTTATTTTCGTCATCAAGCTAGGCAGAAAGCCAGAAACACTTCTCTTTTAGTACTTGACACCACCGCCACCGCCAATCGCTACCATTTGAACCATGTGACCACCTTAAACTTGAGCCCTCAAATTCGTTTGAGGGAAAAACAGGTGGTGTAAGAGGAGGGTTGTGTAACTTCCGGTCACCAAAAGAAGGTATATGTTATATAGGAGGTCCTTACCAAAGCTCTGCAAAAGAAAAGTGCTAAATCTTTTTGAAGCTTTTCGCTTGTTTGACTCCAGTCAACTTACAGCTCGTACAATGATAAAGATGGCGGACTTTCACAGACTTTCAACGGCAAGGAGCAAGGACAACAAGGATCGATGGCTGAATAACAAGGCATATAATAAGAAAACTTACATGTACCATTAAATTAGTCTCTATTCCTAGCGAGACCAAATCGAGTCATGAGCTGAGAGGAAATTGTGGTTCAGAGGTTTCGAAACCTGGTTCGCTGATAGAACACGAAATACGTAACTCTAAAGAACATGTCAACCTCAATGAAGCAATCCTTGGTGGATAAAATAAGTCTTTCCTCAAGTTTTCTGCTAAAATCAGACCGGTTTATGCACTAGCTAGATGTATGACTGGAGACTGGAGTCACCTTTCGTGGCTGAATACTTTGTTGGTGATCGTGTTGCGTGACCTGTTTTGGTTCACTGATCATGCTCCCAGCCGTGAATATCAACGAGTGGTTACCATGGATTTTGGGCTTTTTGCGGTGTTACACACAGTCGAGAAATTTTGGCCTTGGCTTCTATTCGAAGTCAAAAAGTCATGTAAAAACCCATTAGACGACCAAAATGAGACAATTTTCGAAACTATGGCCAGCATAATTGCTTCTCCAGGACAAGAATTTCCCAAAAAGTTACCAGCTCTTCCACTAATCGAACATCCTGCTTTGCGAAAGTCAGAAGACAACAACACTGCTGGCTTACAAATCCGTGGGAGCTCCCGCGAAGAAAGCAAAGCAGTTTTGGAAGAACTAGACGATGCTCTTCCGCCGTTAAAGAGAAGAATAAAACAGAAAGCCCTGCACAGGCATTCCCGAGTGTTAACATGGCCTTTAGGTAAGCACTGAGAGAGAACCAAAATTAATATAGAACGACGCAATTACAAGACCGTTTCGTCTGAGTGTAAATCTCACCGGAGCCTGTACGCAGCTAGAAAGCACAAATTAGCCGAAGTAATTTATCACTCCTTATAAATAGGACAATTGACCATTTTCTTTTTAAGTCTCTTGTTTTGCACTATTTGTGTGTTGCATGAAAGCTCTACATGTATGTTGTTTTCTGAGAGTCCGCTAAACCCCTTCGTAAAACTAACAGTCACGTAAAAAAATATTCGATCTTTTCACGCGTCACACGCGAGAATAATATCCAAAATCCTTTCACGTTCACGTGAAATTTGAGACGATCGTTTCACATAAAAATAAAGAGCAAATTCGCGAATTAAAATTTTCGCTTCTAACCTGTTTATGAAGCTTTTTCTCCTCTGAGTTTGGTTCTTCGATCAAGTGTCCATCTTAGAGGACTACATGTAAATCGCGGACAGGTCTGTCAGAACAGTCTCTCCTCGTCAAAACTGGGTAACCACAGTCGTTCGAAAACAATTCGAACTTTTTCAAAACAATAAAATAGCCGGAAATTTATCACACAAATTCAACTCATCAATGACGTGAAGATGAAAAGATCTTACCACCTTTAATCAGGAATCACACATTTGTAAATTTTGTAGAACTGTCGGGCGGTACAGACGACTCAAACAATATCGGGAGCTCAATGAACACAGTCTTTATTCCTCAGCTTGACCACGAGGACTTCGTGTTACAACAACAACATGATCTGGGGAACCCGATGTAGTTTCCCTCAGGGAGGGCCTAGGTACAAGTGACAGGCCAACATCCCCCCTTCTTTGAAAAAAAAAATAGTAATAATAAATAAAACAGAATAAAGTAGGCAATATCAGCCTTATATAAGACGCTGTTCTGACTGTTATCATGGAAGGTTCTGCAACCGTGTTGTTGTGCAGCGCAAACGCTAATGGCAGGCATTACTTGAGTTAAAAGTCGTTGAACCTAGTTGGTGGTTTGATGAGTCTTGTGCGTGTTCTCACTTCGGGTTGGTGATCCCTTGGCAGTTCTTGGATTGTAGCAAGAGGTGTGTCGGTAGACGGCGCACTTTGGTCCGTGTCTGGTGTACTGGGTTCTTGTGTTTGTGGCGGGGAAGAGGTGTCGAGATCAGGG
>OMLO01001277.1_pt1 | contig 19038 bp, 6 predicted proteins | sample 1674811 | NCBI WGS metagenome assembly OMLO01 (sample SAMN06265003, study PRJEB25207) | coral metagenome | isolation source: Coral host | place: Mexico:La Bocana,Puerto Morelos, Mexico | collected 2008-11-13 | reverse complement strand
GGAAAACCGAAGTATAGAATAGTTAGAAAAGATGCTATTAACCAGGAAGAAACAGAGGTAATCCTAATAATAACAATAATCGAATATTTTCTCAGGATTGTTGTCAACGGGCTCCTGCTAAGAAGTAGAAACTAATAAACAAGAATTATTAAGATATATAAAATAAGATACATATGAAAAAACCGTTAAAAATATAATAGAAATTACAAGTAATAATGGTCTAAAGCTTTCCTAAATAAGACTCTAGACTTAATGTTTCTTAAACTTAAAGGCAATAAAATAAAAATCGAGGCACCTAAAAAATAGAAGCTACGGCGTGCAAAATCCAGTCTGACTTTTGGTAGTTTTGCAGTTTTCCCTTTGTTGCAAGTGTTTAAGGCGTTATGATGTAATCGGTGAAAGTAGTCTTTAAATGGAAAGCATGCAGTTCCATTAAGGCAGGTTGCCTTTCTAGCGCTCAAGTAAAGATAATGCAAAGAAATAAATACTAACCCTAGCCTTCCCTAATCGCTTCGAAGTTAAGAACAAAAGATGCATGTGTATACAGATAGGCAATTTTTGCATGCGTACACAGATCTTTAACCTTTCAATATGTGTTTCGTGCATGTGTGATACAAAGTTGGTGAAAGTGATTCTGATTTGGAAAACCAAGAAGATCAAGATTCAGGCAGCGCAAATCAACCGTCTGGTAAGCAAGGCTAAGGCACCATTAATTATCTTTACGAGTGGTTCTTTGCATTTCATGATACATCGAATCTGACATTGGATTCTGACTTTTATTGAAAACCTTTGTCTGGTTCATACAATATCTATTTAACCAGCTTTTGGTCCTTATATTATCAAACGGTAATGATATAAACGAATTATTTACCTTTATGAATGATGGTAGTTAAAAAAATATATTTTGTTATATATTTTATAAAACCTCGAAATAGATGAACCTCATTTACACACGCTTAAAGGTAAAATAATTCACTGAGTGTTACCCTTCATTTCAAGAGCCAGTGAACGTATTGCGGCAAATATTTTGTCATTATAGGCTATGGCCAAGAGTTCGAGTGGCCCAAGAAACACCACCGGCGCAAGCCACTTGTACTGAAACACGTACACAAAAATGTATACAAACATCGTGATACCTATGGCAGCGATCATTATCTACACGTTGGTAAGTAACGCATTTTCAATGCTTCTCCATGACATGCCGTTGTTGCGTAACAGTTTGGGTCACAGGAAGGCGATTGTTTTGATGCCGTGTCGCTGACGCGCCGAGTGCAAATGTATCCAGCTGAAATAAGACTGAGAAAGGTTTTCCAAGTGGAACTAAATCGCAATGGAACGCCCTTTAAAAACCAATAGTTTCTGTGCTGTGCAGGACAACCGCGATACTATCATTCCTATAACAAAATGGAAGAGTTTGTTTTTGATGGAAATAAAACAAACTATTTGTCATTTCGTCGAGAGAATTATGCCAGTACAAATTATGTCAGGTAAAACTACGTTTTAAATTGTGTGGTATGCTCAGTTTATTACAGGTTAGTCTTATTAGCATGTATGTGCTGCAACATTAGACAAGAGGTCTAGTGTTCCCTAGATGACCAAGCCGTGATATAAAATAGTGTTTTTCTTTATTTTCCAGATGAAGAACAGAACCCGGAAGACCAATTTCAAACCCACGTGGTTCGATACCAGGGAAAACAAGGTCAGTCACACAAAGTTATTAAAAAAACGTTAAAGCGATCATAATGAAATAAAGGATAGGAAATAATCAGAATTCCACTCTTCGCCTGAACGTTTTCGCAACCGATCATACTAACAGAAGCAGAATCGACTGAATGGAATTTGTGTAGTGTTTGGTGGAATGGGATAATTAACCTTTGTTTATTGTACGATTGTTATTTATTGATATCAGTGGCAAGGATGCAGTGTGGTCCTTCACGGCTGATGCAGTACCAAAAGAACCCACCGAACAGTGCCATGGCCTTCAAAAGATCCCCGAATCCATACAAAATGTATGATGCAGGAGAGATCGTGTATGACAAAGATGGTGTACCTGCAGATACCACTAAGAATGTCGTGCAAGCGTTTGACTCGTAAGTCATTACATTGATAGTAATGGCCAAAAAGTACAGACAAATCTCGTCGAGTTGCGGTCTTTGTTATGACCAAACAATGCGAAATGGGAACGGTTTAAAGTGTTTTGTCTCGCTCTAGGTTTTCTGTCGTCCTAGCATTATTCGGCAGCGCTTTTTCCACATATGTCAATCGCGTTTTGTAGTTTCTTTATTAGCAATTTTTTAATTTTCATAATCATGAATGCGTTATTCGGTGCAAAAGGTATTGTAATGATTCTGAATAAAGAAGAGAAGGGGCTGTGATGACCGTCGTTTAATATTGTCGGGAAAGGAGATGTTTTTCATTTCATGGCTTGCTTTGTGTGGAAAACAGAATCACAGAGCCGCATTAAAAAAAGAAGAAAAAAGAACAATTTAACAATTGCTTTCTTCTTTATAGACCCTACAAGATCATTCTCCAAAGAAACAAAAACAACGAAATGAAAGTAATGGAGCAATGCATAGAGTCAGGTGCGCCAGATTGCAATTGTTTTTTCTTGTCTCTTGAAGACAAGTGCCTACATTACGAAATACGCTTTATAGTGTCTATATGCATTTCTATTTATGTGCAACGTTTACTCGCACGTTCAAGTACTCGCCCTTTCCGCCTTTATAATATTTGAATGTAATGTAGTTTTTTCTTAATTACAGTTTCGTTTCTACACTGTTTTTGCAGATGCATCTGTGAACCCTGAAAATGATTTGAAGTATGGAGCCCAGAATTTTGGTAAGAACAGAAATGGGTACTATGTTGTGCTTCATGCGATCAACAGCATCTTAAGTAACTATTTCATTTATTTAAAACAGATCCCTCTGCATTGGCAAGCGAACAACGTTCGCTTCCTACCAATACAAGACTATCTTCGGAAGGCGGGGCTTCCAACCGTTTCACCGAAAATGGTAAGTGTCGTACCCACAGGAAGTTGCGTAACTGTAAAAATCAAATATACAAAATGCTTGAAGAAGAGTATAGTTTTCTAATTTTGGTTAGGGTAGAATTTCATTTCGTAATCAATTTGACTAGTTTGTGTCTTTTCTTTTCTGAGTAGTTTATAGTTTCTTTTTGGCGCCCTTGACCCTTGTGAAAGGGGTGTAAGAGAGTGTTGGAAGTCATTTGAGGATAAGAAAGTAATATTCTTACATTTAAATCTGTACTGATTTTAATTTTTAGTTAAAGCTCTCAGGCCATTTAAGTTTATCTCGCAAGGATACAGGTTAATTTTTAAATCTTTTCTTTCCTGAACTCGCTGTAAGGTTTATATGAGTACAAGTACCAAGACATTGGACAAGGCGACGATGAAAAGGGGCTAGGTGAGTAATGGCAGCAATTGCAGAGCTACAACATGTGGAGAACTTTGCTTGGAAAATGTCTGACTCCTTTATTAATACAACTAATTATTTTTCATTAAGCAATAGTAAATAAAAGGTAAATATATTATTTTCTGTAAGAACAAAATCTTTATGTCTATAGACTGACTAGAACGTAAAGCATTTTTTGATACAGTAAACCGGTAGTACACAACGTCTGGAAGCTGATCGATAAGAAAAGATGCTAACCCCACTGTGTTAATGATTAACTAGACAGTGATGTCACTGATCAGCTGAGGAGGGTAATCAAGAACGAAGCCGCTGAAATAAGTCAGAAGTCTTTAAGGAGTCAAGGTACTAACGTTGCTAACTCAGCATAACGTAAACAAAGGTTCAGAAACGTATACTAATTATAGCAGTTTGCTACATAACATATACTCTCTTTTACGTACAAAGTTCAGAAATGAGAAACCAGCTATATGAGTTAGTATAAATACGAACCTGTGTAAAACGATCTAACTGAGTATCATGCTTTCATGTTAATGAGAGCATGCATGTTCACGTATAAAATGATTAAATAACAAATGATAGGAAATTTGATTAGAACTGACTCAGTGTTGTTCATTTGTGTAGACCCCAAGCCTACTCTGAAAGAGGAATTGGCAGCTGAGAAAGAAGAAGCCTTGAGAGAGAAAAAATACGAAGATCTCGTTGCCAGAAGATCAAAGATGGCTTCTGGTAATAAACATCAACTGTTTTTATAAACAAACAAAACTTGAAGGGAGTTTTCGCGCTTTTACGCAAAACATTTGTTGTAAAACGAAATAACATTAAACAGTTTTAGACAATAACTTTGAAACTTTGGCAAACTCGAAGGCGAAGATATCTAAGAAATGTTTAAATGTGGCGTGTGCTAATTAGTTAATCATCTTTTCGTAGGACGTTGATTGCTACTGGAACCTGAACGACCGCTGGAGATTATATAGAGAAGATTTCCTACTAGCCGAAAGCGTTATTTTATTTCTGTCAGGCTTAAAACGTGATTGACTAACCAAATTTGTACGGGCAACTAGGTTAGTCCACTAAAAAAAATCCAGTTTTAATTCACCCTAGTGTCATCTAGAGACTGTGCGGCCTGTTAGTTAACTTGGCAAAGTAGTGAAATGAGTCACTGTCGTCTTTATAATAAATTAAAAAAAAAGCATTTGAATTAAATAATTAAAGTACAAATCTAGAGTTTGTCTACAAGTTAGTGTGTAGAACGGAGTTATTAATAACAGGAATTATTTTCAGTTAACATCTTTAGACCACGAAGTGCGATGTTCAATACGATATTATATTAGGACGCTAGTAAAACAAGATACTATGTTACACACCACTGGTATAGTGCATTATTGCAATAGCTATAGGTAAAAAAAATGTAACCATTTGAATGAAAAGCTTTAATAACAGGACTACTTCCTTAATAGCTGTTTAATATTGTGGCAATTATCACATTGACAAAAAAAGGCTATTGGTTCATTTTGAGAAAAATGTCTCGGCAATTGGAATTTGCTTTAGGAAAAGCTTATCAGTATGCTTTGAGCATGAAAGATTATTTATACTGCAGGTTAAACTGTAAAAATAAACATTCCTAGATTGACGTTCACATGCACATCATCACGGTGTAGCGTATACAGTTATTTTTAAATAATAAAGCTGAAAAATTATACAAAGGTCTAATGATTTCTCTTACTACCTGAGCCTATTCGAAAGCCTTTTCTAGGCGTTCATTTTTTTATTTATTTATTTTTTTTTTTTGGGGGGGGGGGCGCTAATGCAAAAAAAAGCGAGGAAAAAAATAATACAGTGGTAGTAGGGTATCGCCTCTCCGCGCTGTACTCCTTACTGTTTTTTCTTCGCCGTTTTTTAACTCGTAATTTGTAACTCGAGTTGTAGTGGGTGGTCAGATTATTAGCACTGCTCCTGAACCAACCGATCTAACGCCTGGAACAAGCTATCCTACTGCCCCATCTCGATTGCGCAGACTATGTCTCTTATTAGCTATACTAAGCAATCAGTAGAATTTTGCAGGTTTCATTCCCAGATAACGGAAATGAGATTTGCGAAGAGGGACATACATTGTTGTACTTATTCTCATGCTGAAGTAAGTAAGAATTTTGTTAAGAATTACCTTAAAGGTTAGAGGTGTCTCGCATTAGGAACTTTACGAAAGCAAATGTAAACATTGACAACTAACTGCGATTTTGATTCGGCATCACTGCATTATATTGACCGCTATTTGTGAGAAAGAAGACAAAAGTGGGTCACTCGTGCGCCATACGTACTGTAAGATGATCACGCTACATATGGGAAAAGCCATTCAGAAATTAAAAATAATTTCTCGAACACATTGGAGAATAATGCCGTAAAAAGACTAATTAAGTTACTATTAAGCGCTATTACGATAGGTGATTAACACAAGGTTTTTTTATCTTGTGTTAACTCTGATTTATGTAGCGCGACATATGAAGGCTCTCAAACTTGTTAGATCAGTAAAGCTGTGTGTGATGATGCAAGCAGGTGCTAGACTTGTGCGGTAGAAATACATAAAAAGCACTTCTCGCCTTCAATCTGCACTGATCCTGGGCCACACGAAATTCCCAGCTTGCAATATTGTCTGTCGGCGCTGGCCCTTTTGTCTGGAATGTATTAATGATCATTTTATTGGAACGAAACTTTGTTTTGCCGGGTAATTAGTCTCTTTAGTTTCGACGATTTTTTGCACAAGGGATGGATATTTCAAAGCTACTTTGAATTTCCAGTGGTAAAAATTATGGTGATATCCCTCAAGGCTGGCAACCATGAAGCAAATCCAGGTAGTGGACGAGTTCCGCTGTGACCACTACCTGAATTTGTTTCAGGGTAGCCTCAAGTTCAAGTCCTTGGCCACGCTTGTAAATAGCCAGCTGGTTTGTCTCCGGCCAGTTGCGATTATTAACAATGTAAAGTTCAACTTGAATCATTTGTTTCAGTTGTGTTCTCGGCCCCCCTAGCCTTTGTGCTATAAATTATGCCGAGGGTAAATAAAGGTTCTTCGCATATTTTTATATTATCATTTTTATCACCAACCGTCACCCCTACCAGCCACCCCAGCGTAAATATTTGCAAAATTGGTATTTTTATTCGCGTGGCCCGTCGCGTAAATTTCCCTCCGGTATGATGATCGGAAATTTCAAAAAATACCTTTACATGTTGCAATAAGAAGCGGTTGCTGCTTTCTCTAAAAATGGCCATGTAGGGTCACTTTCGAAACGTATCACCATGCCTGGCGTTAACCAGTTTTCTTAATGCGGGGTGCTCGGCTGTGAAGAAAGTAAGAATTGAACGCTTTGTTCCATTGCCTGTGAAGAATTACATTCATTTTTCGCCAAGCCCATAAATTTAAAAGCATCAATTCGAATTTCAATACAATTTAAATTCTGCAGAGCATTTTCAGCAACAGGTGTCTACCAGAAAGCATCCAATTTGTCGAGAAAAACTATGGAACTATAATTACGTGACCCGTTAACGACCTTTATTCATCGCCTCCCCGGGCAGGTGGCCTCTCTATGATAGTTAAGTGGAATGAATTCGTGAGACCTTCTTCTTTCGTTCCAGTTTCTTGGTCTGCTGGTCACACTTGGGATGAAGTATTCAACAAGTGTTGCTCATTTCTTTATATACGGTTTGTTTATGGTGTTACTTTCTAAAGGCAGTAAACCGCAGGACAGGAAAACGAAGGATTCGACAGGTAGGTTGTGTATCTACTGTCATATAGGCGTGATTTTAACACTAAAGCTTATGTTTATGAGTGGTTGTCAAACGTAATAGAAACCCATGTTATTATTAGAGACGAGCTGGCTCTCTGCTCGTGAATAATTGCCTCTTTTAACCTTTATCAGCTTTATCGATGTTCTGATTCTTGATTGCATACTTGACCGGCAAAGACCCTAACCTGAAAATGAAGAAAGTCAACTTAACAACGCAAAAAGGACAAAATTGAATATGTTTTGGTTATGCACATAGTTCAATGCTAGTTGCTCAAATTTCCAAGTAACATGCTAGCCACTGTGTAACGACACAAAGGTTTTACTTCCCCTAATTTTTATTGGAAAAATATCCCGTGGCGCCAGTGTTGTAATGCAAATAAACGATGACGGTGAAATAATGTCAAGACCGATCAGTAGTCTTGTTTGGGTAAGAAATTCACTTTTCAGTCTTCGGTATAAGTTAAGTGGTATCGTTGAGGTCTTCATGAACACTTGTATTCACACATGTGTTCAAAAAATGTTACCTCGGGATAGACAGGATAAAATACATAGATGATCAAATCCGATAAAAATAGTAAAGTCATTGAGAAGAAACTCGGAAAAACGTTCTACACACAGGCCAACAAACAAAGAAGGATCGAAACAAACAAACACTAGATATAGTGGGGGCGGGGAAGCTCCCCGGAACGTTATTCGTTACGTCGAGTCTCCATTTTCAATAATCAGGCGAATGAAATCTGGGAGAGACATCTGCAGCCAAACGTAGAGATAACTGTCGCAAAATCATTTAAAATGACAGCTACTGTTCTTTAAAATACAGGGGTTTTCAGTTTCTGTCAGTGACATCAGACGCATTTTGAAAACATCAACATTGTGCCTTAAGAAAGAACTTGTAAATTGGGATGCCCACTGGTTTTCGTTGTATTTCGGGTTTCGTTCTTCCTTCTTTTTCTTCCTATTCTTCGTCTCATTTCTTGTAACCCTATTCCAACAAGACCGCGAAGGTCAGTTATGTTACCTTAAATGAGTTATGATCCATGATCGCTAAGCCAATAAAAACTCTCGAACTGCATTATCAAATGATCCAGTTTTTAATAATGCTAAATAGGGAGCAGGGATAGCGCAGTGATAGCGCAGTGGTAAGAGCGCTCACCTCCCACCAATGTGTCGCGGGTTTGATTCCCGGACCAGGCGTCATATGTGGGCTGAGTTTGTTGTTGGTTCTCTTCTCTGCTCCGAGAGGTTTTTCCCCGGGTACTCCGGTTTTCCCCTCTCCTCAAAAACCAATATTTCCAAATTCCAATTCTAGCTTGGAAAGTGTCCCCGATTATGATTATTATTATTATTATTATTATTATTATTATTATTATTATTATTATTAAAGGAAGGTGAAAGTGAAGAATGAATTATTTCATATAAACTTCACATCATTATTATTATTATTATTATTATTATTATTATTATTATTACTATTATTATTATATCCTTTCCTGTTTAGTAGCAGATGGTAGACATGGATTGATTAGGAAGCGGCGAACATTTGGCAGTACAGAACCACCTTGCAACAGTAAGTGAAATAGAAATTTGTTGCAATACATCATCGGGATCCTAAGGGCTGCTAGTCGGGACGATGCTATATTATCGGGCGAAAATTTACTTCAAGAGCGGAAGACCGCCTGGGCACTTAGTCTTACCGAACCAGTTCCAGAAGTGTTTGAATTCCGTCCGGTTGATTGGCCAGAAAAATATTTTTCTGGCCGATCAGTGTGAGGTCCACCTGGGCGACTCCGTTGCCTTCTTACACGAGGTGGTTTTCTTAATTGATTCGCCATGGTTGCTTGACCTGTACAGACGGACGATTCTCGTGGAGAATTTCAGAAAAAAAGAGCAACGAAGCCGAGAAAATCGCTAGCCCTAACATGGGTGCTAGGACACAAAGCTCTTTGATCAATTTTCAGGGCGGACTTATCGAAGATATATCGTAAATTTGTATAGCTTTTGTAGCTTTTATAGCGATTTCTACACTGTTGTTTTTGGTGGCGCGCAAAGTTACTCGAGTACACAACGTTAGTTATTATTTCCACTCGCTAGTTAAACGACTACTGGAACTTTACGCGATGTGCAAATGTCCGTTGCATGGGCCAGGCAACTTTGTCGATCGAACGTGGGAAAGATCGGCCAACTATAGTGGACTCAAGTTCTAACTTTGGCGCCCAACCAAAACCCCATACCAATATTGTGCTGGCCGTAAATTCGAGGAAGACCTCCAAGAAAACTGGTGTTAGTATCCAGTGGTTGATGATCTACCACAGGAAACTGTGAAAGAGGAGCAAAGACTTATTATTCAGAAAATTTCGCCGAGAAGAGCTGTTTTCGGGCAATTATCTGGAGTATTGAAATCCTTTAATTTAATGCTAGCAAAAGCTTATGAATTCCCTGTTAACTCTGTTAATTGTTACTATTTCACCTCTTATAAAGGGGCAGGTAAGGAATGAATAAATGAATTTAGTATAAATGGGCATATTCCCCCCAAAATGTTTCTATTTGAAACATTTTCGGTAAGAATAAGTTCCCGGCTCTTCCGGTCTTGAAGTAAACTCTCGCCCAAAAATATCGCTCACCCGAAAATATGGCATCGTCTCAACTAGCAGCCCCTGGGTCTACGAGGATGGCTACATAATTGTATATGGCGATTGCAGAAATAATGAATAACACGTGATAACATAGCAGGATGTCAGACGAATCAAGTGATGGCCCAGGCTCTAGGGAAAACTTGACGTATAACTCGGATACAGAGCGACATAAAAACCTACCTACTGTACAAGAAATTCTCAGATTTTTTTTTCTCACAGACCAAATTTCAAGTTATTTCTTGCTACTTGTCCCGCAATTTTCTTAGGACAAAAATTGCTAAAAAAAATCCTTAGTCTAACACCCCATACGCTTACGGTTTTAGCAAGCACCTCACGTTTTTAGAATCCAGAAGCTGCCATTCATGTGCTTTATTCGAATCTAGCTGTATGCACTCGTTTTTAAAGTAATTGAGATACTGCGCGTGCTCTGATTGGTCAAAAGATTTGCAAAACTTCTGTTCTATTGTACCGGTAAACCACAGTTCCCGATCGCGACATCGCAGCTCTACGCGCGGAAAGTAGAAAAGTCAGAACCATAGCGATAACAATTGCAAAAAAAAACAACAACATGATCACGAAAGTACAATAAATTCTTCACTAATTGACAAACTTTTCCCATAGTTGTTTCATGAACGCAATACACCACTCTTTCTACGGTTTTACCGGCGCAATAAACCACGAGGGATGTTGAGTATACGAAAAGCTTAAATTGTAAATAACTCGTCTATCTACTTGTGATTTGCAAGCTTTACTCGTGTTCTCCAAACATCCCAACTGGTTTATTACGGCGTTAAACTCATAGAAAGAGTGGTCTGTTGATAAATATCTTTATTTTTTGTATTAATTTTATAGAATATTCTTAGCATCCATTTCTTTATATTTTAAACATATTTTGCATTGGTTCATGTTGAAGTATTTTATTAGAGTTTTCACGAACAACTTGTAGGTAGCGCAAGCGTTTAGCGATAATTTAATGATGTCCCTAATAAGCATTTTTTTTAACTGCAGTGACTCACGGCGTTTACTTGGAAAGATGGGACAGGATAGATTACAAACGCGTGAAATTTCTGCTGGCGGATCCGAGATATCCAAATCTACCCAGCCTGTCATTGTGCGTTCCAAATTTTGAACAGCCGCAACGTTGGGCACAATTCTTTGGTTCGCGTTTGAGAACGTATTTTGTTCCATTTCAGACAGGAAACCACTATTTCTTTCTTTGTAAGACGTTACGTTACCCTTACTAGCTTTATTAATGAAATGAAAGTAGGAAACCTGTTTCAGTTGTTCAAAGGGTGCATAATGTTTTCCACCGGAAAAGTTACAGTCCATTGGTCAGCATAGTTTGTCGTGTTGATACTTACATCCACTGATTAGCAATTTATCCGTCCTTTGAACAACTATAACCTTTGGGTGAAAATTTATTTAGTCTCCAGAGCCTAGGAGAAAAAATAATTGTCGTTCCCGCGAGGTATTTACACCCCACTTCCTTTCTCGCTCCTCCCGCTACGGACCTACTACAGCAAGTCTGTTTACTAGAAGATTGAAAATCTCTCGATTCCGGACTATTTACGAGAGTCTTACCTCTTACTCGCGTCAGACGTCTTCGGTTTTAAATTTGGGACAGAAAGTTAGAAGAAAAAGAAAAATGACTTTTTGTTTACGTGCAAGTGAATTCCTTTAGAAAGCAGGTCAGAAGTATAGGAAAACCGCGCGGGATTATTCTTTTCTCTCCTCGGTCCAATACTTAAGCAAATGCTGCCCAGATGAACTAGATTGGTAGTGTAATACACGTAGGCCATTGGGTCGCGGGGATTGAAGGGATCAATGAGGGTAAAGCATGGGGAGGTTAGAGAAGTGTTTTGCTGAAGATAATATTCTGCTCATGCGTGATAAAAACACGCAATCGCCCATTGGTAGGTCGCCTCTCTGAGCTGTCAGAGAGTAATTTAAACAAACAACCCGGTTATCGCAAAGTATCGTGATTTGTCAGTGTCTCGTAGATCTATTATTTGCCTCAGCCTTCAGTTTCGGTAAATAATTGATCTGCGCGCCACTGACAAATCACGATGTTTCGCCCTAGCTCGAAATAATAACTATTAAATCGTTTGTTATTAGTTAGTATATACCAAGCCAGCAGATAGCGATTTTACACAGTTGGATAGTGCGTGCAAAACTTCCTGCACGCGAGGGACAAAAGCAAAATAGAAAGCGAAATTCGGCTTGGTAGCGCTTACAAGAGCAGTTTTAATATTTTTAGCCATGGAGTTATCGGAGAAAAGATTTGCTATTGGCGATAGAACTGCTTGGTTATAGGTCTTATAGAGCCACGCGTCTCCTAATTATTGACATCTGTAAGTTTACATTCAACATTTGTTTTAGCGTCCGATGCCGGAAGCGAACTATATTTGAGCACGAATGAAAAAGAGGAGATGAAGACCTTAATCAGTACCATAGATGGCGGATTTACCTCTTACCCGTATGAGTACGATAGGTAAGAGTGCAATGTTTGATGGCCTAATGGACATAATTGGATAACTCCGTTCCTTCTTGAGAAGAAGAAGTGTAAGAATTAAAAATTCGTCGACCTTTGATATTAAGAAATGCTTCTGCTATTCATCCTTAGAGGAAAACATTAAAACTGGCAACAAACCTTTTTTTTTTCACGGAGTGAGTCTGACCTTTCTTTGTTTTTCCCTTTTATTTTTGATAGCTTGATCTTTTGGTTTTCAGTTCACTTGATTGTTTAATTGATTCGTTGATAAATGAGCATATGATATTAAGCTTATATGTATCTATAGATACACCACCCAAAAATCTCTGCCTATTTACCTAAAGAAAGGTAAGTATTACTACATGGAGGCTATATTCAAGAACGATCATCAGAATGATCACCTGGAGGCTGCAGTGCAAACACCAGACGGGACCTTTTACAAAGTGATCCCCTCCCAGTTTCTATGGACAACATTGCCAACTCCTCCTGGTAGGTTCACATTTCTTTTTTTTTTCCTTTCTAAGACTAACTAGGTACTTTATTTAAGGTTGATACAGTTGTTGCTTGGTCCGTCTCCGAGTGTCTTTGTTCAGCTTTGCTCAACAAGCTTATTCAACTGGTACTGGCTTAAACTAGCAAATATGTTAGGTGGAAGGCCGACAAAAAACTTTACCAGGAAAAATCTTCGTCATCTGCGGAATTATTAGAGTTTTCCATATTTTAGAATAAGTCAAATAGGAATTATGTTTCAAAAAGTGTCAACATCGAAGGAAAACATTGCCGAGAACAAATTGACACCAGCGTGCAACCAACTGGCAAATGGATCGAGCGTGTTAGCCAATCAGAACGCGCTGTTGTCTAAGGCTATGTTTAAAAGACAGCTTTTACTTCTGTTGAGAATACAACCTAGGATACTCAGTAGATGAGGACTTAATGACTTGAGGATAATGCGACAAGGTGAAAACAATCAATCAATACTTAATTCAATCAATACTTGATTTATCCACGCGACATCGGTATGAATTTGCGTATTCTTCGCAAAGCAGATTTTAAACATTCTTTACTGCCACTTTGAAATCTTTTGTTCCATTTATTTCAGAAAAAAATGCAACATACCTAGCCGTCTTATTAAAAACTGCGGCACGGGCCGGTGCAAGAGCCGGGTTCTCGTTTGGAGCAAAGTGGGCTCATAAAAGTGGAGCCAAAGCAGGAGCAAAGGCTGGTGCCTTGGCAGGAAGTGAGGCTGGAGCATCGGCAGGAGCTAATGCTGCCATAAAAGCTGCGATAAAGATTACTAAAAAAACCCTGGAGGACGCATTCAACAATGCTCATGGTGACACGGTTCACAAATTTAATATAGATATCAAGGATGGAAGTGTAGTTTCTGTAACAGGTCCTGGAATTGAAGGGTTTAGTGGAGGAGCGTCTACTACGGCCTCTGGAGCTGCTGCAGCCGCCGCTGGGGCTGTTGGAATGGCAGGTACTTCAGGAATTGTAGGGACAGCTGGGACCACCGGCACTGCTGGGGCTACTGGGACTGCTGGGACTTCTGGGACTGCTGGGACGTCTGGGTCAGGAGGAGCTGGAGGCAGTGGCGGAGCTGGAGGTGGCGGTGGAGGTGGCACTGGAGGGAATAAAGCAGGAAGTACTGGAGCAGGTGGAGGCACAATGATCGGAGCTGGTACGGGTGGAGGTGCAGGAGGAAGTGCAATAACAAGTACAGGAGCTGGTGCCGGAGGATCAGTAGGCGGTTCTTCGATTTCCACCGCAGGAGGTGCAGGAAGCTCTCTGGTTACGTCATCTGCAGGATCAACAAGCAGTAGCGGCGTTGGTGGAGGCGTTGGAATTGGTGGGGCTGGTGAAGGAGGGATGATTGGAAGTGAATCTCCTTTAAGACGACTGACCATTATTCCAAAACCGGGAGAAGACGCACAGACCCTTGCTAAGGGGCTGGTTTGGAAAGTGGGAGGTGCAAAAGCAAGTAAGCTATTTCGTTACCCCGTTAGCGGATAGGATGACTTAAATCATATGATTGGTTACTAGAGCATACAAGGTGGCGCTATCTTCTCCATAAGGGATTATGTCCAGAACCTGGACACCGTCTCCGTCAAGAAACACGAAGAAAAAGAAATTCAATATCCCATATGAATTTAAGGACGCTTCACGTCAAACCAGTAATCGAAAAAATGGTCCAGTTTTTTATTTTGTCTGTTTTACTTTAACCCTTTCACTGCCGAATTTTCCCAAGAAAACGCCAATTTTTGGGTTACGATACCAGTTTTGGCCAAAATTTGTCACAAGTGGTTCAATGACCACTACTCCAAATGTCGACAAAAGTCGACTGTGGCACCGAAAGGGTTAAAATAAAATTACCCAAATCGCTTCTCACGCAAAATTTTGCTGATTTCAGATTGATTTTGCTCCGTAGACCATATTTATATGAAAAAAGCCCATTTTGAAAGAAATCTTCCTTTTCAAATTAATCCTCGACTAGGTTCTTTCTTCCTCGACAGTTGCAATCCTCATTTGTCAAATTCCCAGCACATTGGGTTCGTAAAGCAGTAACATTGTTTCTTTTTTCTTAGTTGTAGGAAATGCAATGTACACAATTCATTCATTTCACCTACCATACTCACAGGAGGACTTTACACTTAACTGGTGCTGGCGGTCAATAAATGGTCGATTATTCTTGAGACAATTCTGTCATGTGTTTATTGCTCGTGTACCTTCACTATATGACAAAGGCTATAAAACCTACAGTGTGTCTTTTGAGTCTGCGTGCCTTCCCGGTCATTTCATAAGGCAAAAGAATTACCATTTTCACCTTCAGAAGAGAGACGGAACAGAGCTGTTTGGTAAGATACGAGATTTGTTGATTGCTTAGATATTTCATATGCATATAGCCACCGCAGGCACTGCGGCTTCATAACGTCGGCGTTTTGAAGCAACGTTGCATTTTCGTTCGGGCCCCACAAAAACCAGACATCATACATATTCAAACGCTGTTAGTATGTCACGTCTGTTTTCTTTTTTCTTTTGTTTTATTGACTCAATATTAGAGAGACCTGTGTCTTTTTTTTTTTTTTTTTGGGGGGGGGGGGGCGAATCAGCCTGCCTTTAGAGGATATGGATTTAACATGTCTGTTAAATAGTGGAACAATGTTTAATAACAGATGCTGGTGACATGCATATGTCATCCTTCCGATCCTTTGACAGTTTAGTGTCGACATACCTCATATCTGGATTCCTAGTGATGACCACGCAAACAAGGGAGTTTCCAATGATGTCGATGATGGCTAATATAGAAAGGACTGCGACTATGGTAGCCTGACCCGACTCAGATATCATGACTTAAAGAGTCCAATGTACACTCCAAGACAATTCGTTATCTACAAAAAAAACAAACAATGAAATGAGCCCCATGAGTGTTAACTGTTTAAGGAGATGATGAATGAGAGATACGGTGAAGGGCTAAACCTTGATGCCGGATGATCAATTGGGTGAAAAGCCGCCCCTTTATCACGGTCTTTATTAGAATGAAACATTTGCTTGTTTTTGTTTTGCTTCCATAACAGATCTCAGTTGTCAACTAAATACTTAGTGTCAGCGTTCAATTCCGAAACAAATTACGTAAAATTAGCCGTCAGGCCTTACGTTCTCCAATCGTTTATAGCTATTGTGATTCTTTTTTCTTTTTTTTTTTTTATTATAAAAACAGGAACATTAGTCTCTTTGATTTTCGGTAAGTTAAGACACTAATAATGGCCCAAGATATCTACAGCAAGATAGTGTTCGCCATACCGTATAGTTCTAAACGTAGTACTACAAAGTCGATATTCCGCGGGGAGTTACGCAGAGCTTTTGCGGACAAATAGATCGGAAACGCAATCAGGTACAAGACCATGGTCAATACTTTTGTTTGGTGTTCGATGCTCAACGGAAACTTGATGCAGTGCCATTAAGTATTACTCATAATCTATTTATAAAAACCGATTGAAGATAAAAGGATAGAGCTCCTAATGTAAGAGCTGCAGTGTAACCGAGTGTAACTTGATTTTTAGTAGTAACTTCAGGGCGCGTCGAGATTGTTGAAGACAAAAAGCTGCTGAATCAATTGAAAATTTTGGCCTGTTTATCAAAACAAAAATAGAACGAGTCCCAATTATCACAGCTTGATCTGTTAACAAAAGCATTATTTTATTTTCAGTTGCTTTGCATACATGACATGTATAAATTAAATATTTCAAAACGAAACAGTGATAAAATCTAGCCCGGAAAAAACGGATCAAAATATCAGGAACAGAAAAATAATTAACTGATCTTCAATGTTTTACAACGCGGCGTTAAAACAAGAGTGACTTCAACAACACGGATAGTGATAAAATGTGCCGCGAAAAAGCTGATCGAATTACAGCAAAAGAAAAAAAAGCGTGCAGCATTTGTGAACATGTCGTCAAAAATAGTGATACTTGAATCAAGTTAATTTCAACTAAAATTAAGCAATGGAACATGAACTCGGTATACACTTCAAGCTTCGGTAACATTATTTTCACAGGTTATTCGTAATAAGTTAAACACATCATCTTACAATGACTTCATGCAGTAGCTAACATCAAGGCTGCGAGAAGCGTAGGTGGATGGTGTTTGCCAACTAAATACCGTATATTAGAACCAATTCCAAAACTTCAATTTTGGGTTAAGGTGTTCCCTGCTTGCCGCTTACTGCTTCAGGATGACGTTTGTCTCGTCTCAAAGAGGAGGGGTTATCCCTAAAACATTTCACTGAACCATATTATATTGATAGAAATAAGCAAACAGCAATTTCTCGCTGAAAGATTTAATCAGTGGAGAGGTTTGCGTATCCCCAGCTTTTATGACATAGGTGGTCATGTTTCTTAACATTGAGGTATAGATAAAGAACCGAATGCTTATCCAATGTTTGCATTGCTTTTTTCTAAAATATACTGACTAGTTCAACTTAATTAGCACTGCTCAAATAAATGAACTTTTCCATCGCCATTTCAGTTCGTGTGTCAAGTTCTTAAACAACCAAAACTATGTCCTCAAATGACAAGGAGGCAAAGTTTTTTAAGTTAGCCATACAGTTTGCTGGCAGACTCAAAAAAACCGGGCATCAACAGTAAACATTGACCTGGTAAGTAATTACAAAGAAACCGACCCACTTACTAAAAGCAATATATAATATTCCTGTTCCTTTGATCATGGTTTATTTTTTTTCAGGAAATGAACCATGTTATTTATAGTTCAAATTTGTATAATTTTCAGAGGTGAATATAAGAATTAGACATTCGGATTGAACAAAAAGCTTATGACGCTATATTATTTACTGCGCTAGGCGGCGAATATAACATTCAGTGACCTTGTTTTTCTTAGCTCACTACTTTTGCCATCTCGCCAAATAAACATGGCGGACAGTTGCTGAACTATTATGATTTCCGTCTTAATTATGAAAACAGTATGTTGGCGATAGTTTTTGCATCCTTCCATAATCTGCTACTGCAATTAGTTTATTGATACATATTTTTTCCCATTTCATTACAATCTTTTATAGTCGCACCTATTTTTGTATATTTTTGTAGTTGTCAATTTTTCCATTTTTGGTCATCGAAGCCTGTAGTCTGACAGCCTAAAGATCAGTTTTGAACTTTATATTATCTGTTCAGTTAACGTTGTTTTTTAATGCATTTTAAATATTTTCTTCTGGCTACGGTTTTTCTTTTTTTAAAAGTTATAAAATCCGATTGTAAATTTTAAGGATGCAAACTTGTGCCAGCCCTGAAATAGAGGTTGGAAAGGAGAAAAAAAAAATCTAAATTAAGGTTTGAAAAATACCCCTGTTATCACCCTTTAACATTAAAACCTAGAGAGGAAATTAAGGACAAGACCAGGTACCCCCTTATAAACTCTATTTCAGACAAAATCTTTGATTTTCAATGCCAATCCGAGCGAAAAATCAATATCAATCACATTTCAAGCCTTTAAAATTAGTGCACAGTTCTAAATATGACTGCAGCTAGACAGACTGGCTACCGTTTACGTAAACATTTCTTCACCTTTACCAGTATCGATGACGAAAAAAGTTCCTTTAAACAAAGTACCCAGTGCTAACTGAGCCGAGTGAAAACCATACCCTTATTCAGACCAAAACCATTAAAAAAACATATCCTTCGGGGCGGCACATACCTACTCCAGTGGGATTTGAATCCACGACCCCCCGACAGATATTCACATGCATATGCATACACTCCATTCACACATAATCCTTCTCCATGCGGCTTCCCAGAAACGGTAGATTTAAATGAGTTTTTAAGATAGATAGAATTGATAATGTACATCAAAGGCAAAGATATACAATTAAATTTAAGAACTGAGCTTCAATGCCAGTATCAAACTGAAAAACTCAACGAATAGTGCGCTCATGCAGTGAGATTAGGTTCTAAGGTACGTGTAATATATAAGGTACGGAAGTTGTGAAATTGTTTAAAATTTCAATCTTATCCTTTAATTAGTATGGGTAATCAAATGGTGACGAGTGAAATTAGGAAATAATTTCACGCGAGGGAAATTATTAGAATTTTGACAAAACGCAAGTGAAATTATTTCCTGATTTCACGAGTATACCATTTGGTTACCTTTTAATATCATGGGTGACAAATTACGCTCACAATCCTGGGTTACGGAAG
>OMLO01001276.1_pt1 | contig 19042 bp, 13 predicted proteins | sample 1674811 | NCBI WGS metagenome assembly OMLO01 (sample SAMN06265003, study PRJEB25207) | coral metagenome | isolation source: Coral host | place: Mexico:La Bocana,Puerto Morelos, Mexico | collected 2008-11-13 | reverse complement strand
GTGCTCCATAACTCGATAGTGCACAGCTAAAAGCATGAACCAATTGTTTTATAACATAGCCGGTGGAATTGTGCATCCAATCTGACGCGATTTCTGGCGAAGCGATTTGCTCACGCTATCAACGTGCACTATCGGGATTTGGAGCACGCTTACGTATACTGAATTTGATTGCGCAGCTCTGCTAGCTATGTTATAATATTATCTGGCTTAATAGTTTCAACATTCAATTGAAAACCACTCTGTTGGGTGCCTTTTAACTATTGTCCAGTGTCAGAAAGTTGGTATCAATTCAACCTTTAGTTAATTATATGATATATTTTGTTCTTTCTTAGAAGCTCTTTATTTCTGACCTATATTGGCCAAATGAATTCAGATCAAATACCAGTATACTGGAGAATGTAACCAAACTTGTTCTTTTTCTTTTAATACAGAACAGAGAACCAAGTTTGCCTTCTCCAACATACACTAAAGCGTATTTGGAATCTTTTTGCAATGGTAAGTTACAAAGACCCTACTGCAGTAATTGCATTTCATAGCAAATGTTGTTTTTTTCTCCTCTTTTTTTGTGTTCGCTGCAGGCTCACTATGCCATAAGTAGGATTTCAAAGTGACCACGAAATAAAAAATAATTTTGACAAATTAAAGCAGAACCTGTGCCAACAGCATATCCTTAGGAGGTTTGGTTTTCAAAATATGACAGTTGGCAGCAAAATCGTGAGCAATTGATGTTGTGATGTTAAGAAGGACCCTCTTAAAGTGATCAACCTTTATTCATGCGACTGCCTGCAAGACCCCTGTGACAGTGTTATGAGCTATTCAATCTAACTTAGTTACAAGATTGTATTTAATTCTGTTTTGTTTTAGATGACACATTGGAAATTCATTCTGAGGAAGAGTTGCCTGAGGATTCGCCGTTTCTCGAAGCTGTCAAACAAATGAAAGAAAAGAAATATGATAGCATAGTGGACCTGTGCACCCAGCAAATTGAAAAAGGTGTGGTGCAGCTCCTACAAATTTTCCATTTCACCTTAACATATTTTCAGTATGCATGCCAGTACAGTGGAACCTTTGATATTTAATAATTGATATTTAATCAAATGTAGGTAACATGGAAGCTGCCAAAATTCAAGGTGGCCGAATTATTAGTCTACTCACAATTAGCACAGACTCACAATTAGCAAAAGTGCAGCAGAGGAAAGAAAAATAGCTCATAGCAAAAAAATTAAACATTTGTGGGAAGACTACTGTTCTCATTTACATCCTTGGTATTGTTACTCACCCTGGCCTCACTTCTTAATGAGGTCCGCTTCTCACACACCTGTGAAGCCATTGTCAAGCCTACTGCTGCCAACTGACTCTTCTATTTCTCAAACCAATTCAGCCTAACATCATACACAATGTACATTCCGATAGGTATAAATACAATACTAGGAAGCAACAGATATAAGCTTAGTAAGACTCTACTCACAATCTTAATGAAAAGTATCTCACCAACAGAGTGGATGTTATCAACTCAAACGAAGCGTTCGGAGGGAACTGGGGCTCTGAAATATTCGTCAGCAATGGCAGGCAGCAAACCAGCAACTGACAAACAACACTGAGCATGTGTCTCAAAATATGACCCCTTGGGCCCACAATCAGGTCCCAGCAGTGTGTGAGAAAACATTTTCCACTTATTTCTTCCTCAGCCAGTAGAAAATACAACTTATTTCTGCAGTGTGATTCTACATTATTATTTTTTAGCATTGCTAAATCTAATTGCCCTGGTCCTCTTAAGCAGTGTATCCCACCATTCATAGCAAAAACAAAAACCTTCTATTGAGCATAATTTATTATGAATACTTTCATTAGTCTGCAGAAAATATGAGATATCTGCACATACTATAGTGGACGCTACATGTACTCTTGCTCAGAAGCTGAGCTGCAAAAGCCAAGCTCAGAGCGAGAAGAAAACATTCACTACTCTCGCAACTGGACTGGGGAAGAGCGCAAAGTGGGATAGATTGAATATTATTGCAGTCATACATTGGTGACAACCAATCCCTCAGCTTCTTAATAATTTCTGTAAATTGTGTTTGTTGTAGGACCTGGGCCGCTGTACATAAAAGCTTTTGCATTAAGAGGGACTCTATACACCTTGATATCAAAAGTGGATGAAGCTGTCCATGACTTGACGCAAGTGATAAATTCTGATGATGAGCAAGCATCAACCAAGGTAGACCGTATATTTTGCATGTTCCTTTATTAAAATGCTTTGAATAATTAACAGTGAAGACACTTGACCATGATGTTCATATTAATTACATGTAAGGAGGCTGGCAAAAGTTTCAGCACTTTTCTAATACCTATACTTTGAAGGATGAATACTACCACTGTTAAACAAATGATGTTACAGTGATGTTATCATACTAATGCCCAATCATTGGTAAACAATTTGAGATCATCCTTTTTATAGAACAGGTTACTATAGCAACAATATGACCTGCTAAAATACCCTTAATTTAAGCTTGAAGTGCTGATAACTGTGATAATCACAATACAATGCAACTGTATGCAAAGTTTAAAAAATTCTGTGCTGTACGGTGAACCAACTCTAAAGAATGTTTTAAACTTTGCAAAAAGTTTCATCTTATTATGCTATCGCAGAAACATAACACATCCTTTTTGAGTTCTTCATAACTTTCACAAGTGTATCTTTAACTTGAGAGACATAAGGAGGCCATGTTTTATATTTCTTTAAGAAAATTCCACAACGAAAAAAAAAAACAATTTTTTTTCTTTGATCATCAAAAATAATGTAAACGCTCTTTGCTTGCGTCATCATTGCGTCAACAGTTCATGTTAGTTCTATGTTGCTATCGGGTTTTAGGGACACGATTTTAAACCAATCAGTGTGTGTATTTTCTTTGGGCCATTTTCTAAATGATGAAGTTAAAGAATAACTACTGTACCTTACACTAACAAAACTTTTCGTTTCCATTTTAGCTGAAAGTTAATTGTTTGATCAAACGTGGAAGCATGCAACTTCAGGCTGGTAATGTCATGGAATGTTTTCAAGACTTCACCAAGGCCGTTTCGCTTGACCCTGATAACTCCGATATTTATCATCATCGAGGTCAGGTATGTAAACCTTTAACTGTCTGGAGATTAAAATAAATACCTTATTCAAGAAGAGGGTAAGCTGTCAGAAATGTTCCTTCCCCACCTAAACCAAGAAACCCCAACCCTCCCCCCTTCCCCCCACCTAGAAAGAGGCACCCTGAAATACCCCACTCTTTACCCTCTGAATAAAAAGATATTTGGTTGGATCCAAACGGCTCTCTGACAATAACTTCGAAAACATCCCCAAATATATGCCTGTTGTGTTAGGCTTCTTATGGTTATAAGCCGTGCACTGTGTAGTATTTCACATCATTTACTCCATGCTGCCGGACCTCTAATGTTCATTTTGACGGTTGAAAGGTTGTCTTGTGTTCCATGGCTATATCCTTAGCGAATATTTGATGTGAACCAAGATTTTTCATATGCACAATCTGTGAACAGGTTCCGGCTGACAGGCTCTGATCGCGAATGAGGAGGAACTGGTTAAGAGTGGCCGAGGGGGGAATAGGGTGGTCAGGTGATTTGTGGTGTCCTCTCTCTTAGCCTTTCAACAAGCTCTCTAGTTCAGGACGGGGCGAAGGAAAAGCTGGAAGAAGGAGAAAAAACCCACTTGCGTGTCTTCTTTGTATTTGTTACATGTAGATACACTTCCTCTCAGAGAAACTTCACGAAGCCAAGGAAGATTTTGAGAAGTGCATATCCCTAAACGACAGCTTCATCCCGGCAAGAATTCAGTTGGCGTATTGTATTTACAAGTCCGCTGCCCTTCAGCAGTCTCCGATCTTGGCCCACGGGGCTGTGGACATGCTGCAGAAAACAGTGGAGAAGTATCCAGAGTCAGCGGACGCACACAGTCTATATGCACAGGTTTGTGTCGCGTAAGGGTGAATCTTGCTAATCTTGTGACGCATGCGTCGATTGCTCGTCGACTGTCCTTCAAGTGCGCACATTCGAGGATAGGAGTACAACAGATTTGACAAAAATCACGCAATGCACATGCAAAAAACCTAGATGACTCTCTTCGAAATTCGTGCGCATTCAAATTTGGTGAGAGTAACGGGTAACTTGGCGTCGCTTTCGAGGGATTGCCTTGTCATTCAAGAAAGGTGTCAAGTGAAAAAACATTGAATAGAAAGTCTTCACTCTTTTAACACGCTCGCTATTTGCGGAAGAAGTTCAGGTCGTAGTAAAAAAGATATTTTGCCCTGCAAACGCCTTCATCAGTTGAGTAAAAACTAATCATGTTATTTGACCTCATGTCTTCTTTAAATTCACCACAGGTACTTCAGGAAATGCAGCAATTCCCTAAAGCAGAGGAGCATTTTGACATTGCGATAAAACTTGAGCCAAAAAACCCTGTCCACCGAGTTTATAAAGGGTCGGTACCACTTATCTCAGTTATTTTTATATCTACTAGTAGTTGATGAATTTCTGCTTTCTCCATACCTGCGTGCTTTGCGATCTATCGATGTTATAAAGAGGAGATAGAATTTGATCTTTTTCATTTACAGCATGCTGATGCTGCAGTCACGACAAGACGTGGAGAAAGCAGTTGAGCTTGTGAACGAGGCTTTAGTGATCGATGAAAAATGCGACTTCGCTTACGAAACACTTGCTACGCTTGAAGTTCAAAGGTAATTAGGGTGGGCGAAGGAGATCTTACTGATTAAGGTCAGGATCGAGCGTATTGCAAGGGATTGGAAGGGAGTTCTTTACGGGCCTGGGGCCCTTTTCTCTAAGGTCCCGAATAAGTTTTCACATCCGGAAAGCCTTAGTAAAAAGTCAAACCTTCTAATTACAGATCTGTTTTATTCACATGTTTTTAATATGAACAGAGGTTCTCTTTATACCAGGAGTTTAACGCATATGCACCTCTATGATATTAGATACAGATTAACTAAAAATGACTTTGCGTTGCCAGAATGTTTTCTGTGCCTTCGAGAAACGGGCCGTTTATTCATGGTCTGATTACCCTAGCATCTGTTAGAAACTATTTAGTTCTGCGACTGTGGTGAATGCGTCCTTTCAAATTGACAATGAGGCAATGATTCAGTTCATTGTTGAAAACTCCGTAAGTTTCGGTTTCCCTCCATCAACGGGGACAGCCGTCGTACTAAGCGCTACTGACAGGATCTGTGATGTTCTTCGTTTACTGTAACGGTACTTTTTTTCCACCCAGATGTGTAAGTGGGCTCCGTCGAACTTTAAGGTCAAATCGGAGGGGTAGCCTGCGATAGACTAACATCTTAACATAGTATACTAGCATCTCAACGACTTCCTCTTAATCGCTCAATCAACAAAAAAGGATCTTTTTTTCTAAGCCTCAACACGACGTGCTACTTTGGCCTGTGAACTGGACCATACTTCAAGCATCAGTTTCCAGCTCCTCGTAATTTTTTTGTGTGTTCGGTAGCACATGTTCTAGACTATTATGAATGCTACCGTATCTTTTATTGAGGAACATTTTCGATCCTGGTTGGTCCTCTCTATTTGTCACCCAATCTGCACGCGAGAGCAGGAGAAAATTTTTTTTCTGTGTGTGCATAACTGCACGTACTCACTGTAGTCTTTCGTATTTTCTTTACTCCAGGGGAAACTTGGACAGAGCAATCGAGCTGTTCAACAAAGCCATCGCTCTTGTGAGAACGGAGACAGAACTTGCGCAGACGTTTTCACTCCGTGAAGCAGCAAAAGCACAAAAATATGTCACCGAAACACTGGGTCTCACTCCACCAACTATGCCTTTGATGCCTTAGAAACTCTGCGAAAAGAAAACATCCCTCGATCGTAGAACCGGTCTGCGAAAAAATGGCTTCATTAGAAGAAGTTTTTTTATCCAATTATTTTCTGCTGATAGAGCAGAAATGGAAAACGTCTTCAAGCTGATGAGGTAGTTAAAAATAGGAAGTGAGAAAGTTAAGAATATGATGTGAATTTAAGTTGCCTTGGACGTGTAGTCGTTATGAGTTCCTGTCCACATTAATTCACGCCATTAATTTTGTATGAATTTTAACCCGCGGTACCGGACGCGATATTTCTCGCTTACAGGTGTCTCAAAGAAAGTATACCCAAATAACGACTCTGCTTTTGAGCTGAATGCTCGGCAGTGCAAACGCCATCTTTGTTCGAATGCTCGTCGGATGTGTCTATGCATTGCTTTCGCATAACGTCATGGAAGCAATATCGGTGTTACAAACCAGTGAAACGGCGGACATGTTGGTATCTCAAAGCAAACCTGTGAGAGTTGGACTCAGTTCTTGTTAATCTACCAAAAATAGCTTTTGGAAGCTTCTTTAGTGTTGGGTCGTGGTCTGTCATCACATGATGTACATGAGTGACGAAATAAATTTTCATAATGTTTCAGTGCGAATTGTTTCTTTGTTATCGTTGGAGGCATCTAAGTGTGATCCTGATGCAAATGAATATATGAAAGTCATATATTTGAACTGCGGAGAAAGATATGGATTTGTGATCATCGCAGTTACACTCACAACTTAAGCAGTTGTGAAATTAAAGCCTGAAAAAAATTCAGGCCTGAACGGGATTCGAACCATGACCTCTACGATACCGGTACAGTGCTCTACCGACTGAGCTATCAAGCCATCTGGGAGCTGGTCACTTTGTGAGTTCGTAATATACCCGTAGAAGGTGAAAGATGCAAATGAATATATGAAAGTCATATATTTGAACTGCGGAGAAAGATATGGATTTGTCATCATCGTAGTTACACTCACAACTTAACGGGTATATTACGAACGGTCTGCTTAAGTTGTGAGTGTAACTGCGATGATCACAAATCCATAAGTGTGATCATGTCGTGAAAAGAATTGTATAGCTTCTTGTCTATAATAACGAAACTAAGTGTCGTGATTGGGTGTAATAGTCAGTCTTTCAGTCTAAATCACACGCCTTAGGATCCCGGCTTTAAGTTTGTACTTGCTATAGTTTATGGATAGAAATGGTTATGAAGCCCAACAAACATCAAAGGAGACAACGGATTCCAAGGTCCACGGCTGTGCACAATCTTTAGTTTTGCGCACATACATTATGCATGATAACGTAACCAAAACAAAAACCATCAACAAATAAATTTGTCGGGTTTCATAGCCATTTTCCCTCTATTTCCCTCTACATGTATTAACTATGTCTTAAGCTGCAAGACGGGGGAAGCAAGAGAAGGCGGAGAAATAGATTTGAGGAAAATTTTCTCCTGCCTTAGTCTCCGCGTAGTTTGTCTTCGGGCGTGGACCTAACGTCCAATACAGAGCTATTTCAAGCTACGTCATGGGGCTGGAGGGGTGGGGGGGCATCAGGCCTACGCGACAAGACCGAATGGTAGTCTGGTTATTCACCGGGATTTTTGAACAGCGGCGTAGACACAATCTACGGTTACGTGGTGTCTCAGGACATATATTGGTTTGAGACCATATATGGTAAATGTTTACATAAAAGAACGAATCAACGATCAAACCACTATATACACAGAGGGGGGGGGGGGGGGGGGGGGGAGTCACCGGTAACACCACGTATCTAGGCAATCTACAAAATATAATTGTATTTTCGCACGGGGAAATATTAGCATATTCTACTCTTAAGACCATTTTTCTACAGCTTTTCTTTCGTCGTTGCAGTACAGTGCGGCGATAAGAACCTCGAGTCCGTAAGGAAACCGTGTGGAATGACTTATATCCGAATAGGTATTCAGCGCGCATGGCAGTTCTATTTCTACCCACACTGCCTTTTGGTCTTGTCTCTTGTCGCGTAAACATGGGGCATTCAATTGACGTCAACGGGACACATTCGATTTATGAATATTCAAACATCGCACCGGCGCTTTCAAGACAACCCGTCTATAGCTGGAGTGTTTTCTTTGCTTTTTTAGGTATTCAGGGAATGATAACATGACAATTTCAGTCCGGGATCACACCCTTCGCGATTTAAGGAAACTGGAAAATTCGCAAATTTGCCCTCAAAGCCTAAAGCCATGTTAGAATATTGAGAATATTGATTGTTTTTGCTTAAATGAAGACCCGTCCACACAAAATTAAGGTACTAAAATGTCATATTTATTAGCCAAATCCCTATGTGCTTTCCAACTTTCAAAGCCCCTTTTGAACGTTTGTCAGATTACAGCACATTGCACAATTTTACTGGTATTAATTTTTACGCTTAAAGAAGTTACAATGGTTTACTTTAAGTATTTAAAAGGTTATCAAACAATGAAAAGTGCCTACAGTTATAGCATTTGCTAAACATGACTACAAGCTCTATTTTCCTATTGCTGCTGCTGTTGTTGCTGCTGTTGTTGCTGCTGCTATTGTTGTTGTTGTTGTTGTTACGGCTGTTGTTGTTGTTACGGCTGTTGTTGATGATGATGTTTCTGCTACAGTTGTTTTTTGTTGCTGATCATGCTGCTGCTTCTGTGGGTAAAGATTTTTGGTGGTCTTTCTACTCGTGTTGTTGTTTTTGCACCTGTTGTTGTCGCTGCTGTTGTTACCCCTCTTCTTGAGGTTGTCTATGTTGATGATACCAGTGCGGATGCTGACTTCACAATACAAATCCGTCCAAGTTTAGTATTCTTTCGACCAACAAGGCACCTCGCAGATATAGGTCTCGTTTTTTACAAATACCCGGCCGTTCGAGCTGGCTCAAAGGATTGATTTTCAATACTCCATCGCCTTCGAGACGCGTTCCTGACGCAGGTCATGCTAGATCATTTCAAAAGCGCGGCTCGAAGTGGGGTCTACATACTATACAGAAAGCTGTCGCCGCAGCCGTTGACGGGATGAAAGATAACTCACGATTGTTTTCACGGCTTTCTGTCCAATAAATACTGTTATGTTTTCAAAGAAAGCACTGGGTTTAAATATTATTACATCTACTTTTACTTTACATCCCAGACTACTGCTATAAAATCTACAGTCATTAACACGAGAGGGTTTCATTCATCAAATTGCAGGTAACGACTTTGTGTAGTTGATTCCATGCCAAACATTGGAGAAAAGCTGGACGTGCAAACATACCTTAGCAAAGTTAATGATATTTAAGTACTGGTACAGACGCCCGAGAACTTTGAAACAAGTTTAACGCGGCAATACGAAATGACGAGTCTGTACTGCCTGGAAGTCAAATACCGTATCCGTTTACCTCAAAACAAATGCCGTTCTTTGCTTACGAAGCGAAACCCTCTCGCGAAATGGCACTGGAGAAATATTATGGTTATAAAAAGTGACTTTACCTTGAAGTACTAAACACGCTACACTCGTGCTCTGAAACGCTCTGCTACATCCTCTAGCAAAATGCATCATGTATAAATACTATCAGTAAATCCCGAACGCAGTCTAAAACCGATCATCGCTTATCAAAGATGTTATTGAAACAAGTTCAATACCAGCTACAAGAATTGCGTAAATCCCTACAAGTAGGCGCAACTGGTAGCCAGCATGTTCAATAATCGTAAAACTTGTAGGTGGGATTCTCGTAGCCATTCTCTTGCATATCGACGAGGTGGCTCTTTTCTGATGCGCCCTCGGTGTCCGTGTCGACGAGCACCGTCTTGGTGTTGTTGTTAGAGCGCGGCCGGCGCATAGCCATGGCAACCACAATGATGATCATGATGACAAGGGCCCCGCAGCTGAGTCCAATCACGGCGGAGAAAGTGGCCCGCGAATGGGTCTTCCTGAACACGGCTGCCTCGTTCTCAGACACATCTTCGTCATCGTCTTCATCATCGTCCATCTTCTTAGCACCAAGTTTCCCTGCAGAGAAGACAGACAAGACAGATCACCATATTAAGTTTGTCCACCTTTGTCTTAAAACACTGCAGTTATGTTCGCTGTAACCATCCATTCTGAACAGTTGCCATCGTTTAGATCACTGTTCTCCTATATACTATTCAGAACCATTTGTCATTTGTAAAAAAGCATGCCTACTTGAAGACCCACTGCCTGGGCCACCAAGGACGACAGTCTTCTATTGTAAATAATGTGTTATCCAAGACTTAATTAGTCCTTCCCAACATAAGGTTTTGGGTACTGGAATGTGCCATTTCAAACCTTCTAAATCCACAACTGAATTGCAAGACTTAACCTCTGGAAAGCACTTGGCTGCTGGTTACTAACGGCAGTCCTGTTCAAGAACTATTGCTATACACTCACCTGGAAGTTTCAGGTCATCGTCGTTCTTGTACTCTTCAAAAGGTAAATCTGTCGCGCCTGTGTTATCTTCTGGTTGACTTGGTGGGTCGGTAGGGTCCTTGGCAGCAGAGCTTTTCTCTACTGTTGGTGCCTCGGTTGGCTGTTCATGAACAAAGCAATCAGAATTGGCATACTTTAGGGCACATAGTATAAGCAGTTGGTTCTCTCCCCAATTGCCCTTTCATAAATGCGAACAAAATATACAAAATGTAAATGTGTACATTCAAATGTATACATAATTATGTAGGTACATTTAACAACTGAGAGATATGTCCAAAGGTCCAACTGCCTTGATAATTGTAGTGTTTCAGACATTGCGTACAATGTCTCACAAGAGCTGCCATTTTGATGTCTGTTTTATTTTAAGTTCTATCTTTGTTATTTAGCAATGTGTGGGGTCAGATAACCATTATCATAAAGATTGATCAACATAACAACAAAATGTTACAATGTAGCAACTTTATATTGGATAGACAATAAAACAATGACTGGATATGAATCTATGCAGGACAAGGAAAAAACACCACATTTTGGACAAAAAATATCCCAAATACAGCAATGGGAAAATAGAGCAGCTTAAATAACAAATCCCTATTTATTAATGGTTTTAAAGATGGTTGCAGAAATGTTTTTTCATCACCCACAAGTCCCTTTGGACTCTAGAATGCATGCGCTAACACTTGTTTACAGGACATCTGAAAATATGATCTTATACATAATTACTGAGCTATATTGAATTTCATTATTTACCAAGGCAGGTGGTTTTGGAATCCAGTCAGGTAAATCAAACTGAAATTGGCGAGCAATCTCTGGCAGTTTGTACAGCAGAATCATGGACTCGTTGACAAGGTTGTTGATGTTCTTGAGGTGGTTTTGCAGTGCCTCTCTTGACTCTTCAGCCTTGTCTGGGTGGTGCTTTTGCACATACTCAAAGTAACGCAAGCTGAAATGTCACAAGAGAATCATCAATTAGTACAAACATTTCAGTTGCTGGATACAAAATAAATTACTGTGCTTGCAAAACAGGACTTAAAGTGAAGGAATCTTATACAGGAACTGTCAATCTTTAAACAAACATGATGTACCCTGGGTGAATTTTGTAGCTGGAACATAATGAACCATAAGAGTTTTCCCTTGTGAGTATTTTGTATTCATGTAATTGAATGTGTTGCTCTATGTGTACATGTACCAGTATATACATGTACATGTATGCCATAACACTGTAAAGGTAACAAACTCTAAAGAGTAAATACAAGATGTTGTAAAAGAAATTAAAGTTGCCTGGCCTCTCAAGTGCCATTGCAACAAAAAAAAATTAAAATTTATTGATAATCTTTTAGTTTTGTTAAGCGCCTAAGTTGTTAACATTGATCACAATTCATAACAAGTTGTCTACAACGAATCTCTCTTATCACCAACGTACTTGTGCAAGCGATCCTGAGTGCATGTTCTTATAAAGCGCTGCTCAGCTTCCAAAATCTTGTTCCCATCCCTGGGCACCTCCTGCAAGGCAGCAACAAAGTCGCGCAATGCTTGATTCTTCTTGTCATTCAGGTCAATCTGCATACACTGATGATGTTCCTCTTTCAGCCGGGCACGTTCCAGCTTGGCCTGCTCATCATATGTGTTCAGTGACTTCTTGAAGTTCTCAAGTTCTTCTGCAAGTAAACAAAAATAGATATAGATGGTATTATTATTATTATCATTATTATTATTATTATTATTATTATTGTTATTATTATTATGTTATTATTATGGGAGGTTGAACAACAGAACTTTATCAATGATAAACCTTATGGAAAATTTATAATAATGCCACAGTATGCTTTCTAGTATTGCTACATTTTCCAATTTTGGTCAGGTCAATCTTTTGTAGCCTAAACTTTTAAACTTCAAAAAGAAAAACTACCATAGACATCCTATAGAAACACTAACTCCTGCTGTGTGTTGCCTGCCTATCAAGATGGCTATAGGGTATATGAGGAGCACAAGTTGACAACTTTCTATATTCTCAACTTAGTGTGCTAGTCAATATTACGGCATTGCAATGCGAACTTGATTCACAGCACTTATCATTAAATCTCTAATGACTATTAATAACTATTAAGAGACTTGTAAACCCCACTGCAAGACAAGAAATGACTTGCTCTAATGCTTAACACAAAAACAAGACTGAACACAAATATTGCATGTCAAGAAAACAAGAATGAAAAACTCACCAGATATTGAACTTGCTGCCTGATCTTCATCACTAGCTTTCAGCAGCTTGTACCGCTTCTCTGCCTGCTCCCAGTGTTCAATTAGTGTCTGAACTTTCCCACGGTGAGTGTCGTCCAGTTTTTCACGGAGATCACGATACTTCTTTTTGTCACAGCCTACACAGAACATCAACAAGACAATGTTAATAAAATGAAAGAACTATTAATTCAACCTGTGACAAGCATGGACATGTACATTGTACATGTCATAGTGATCAAGACAAACAATACATGAAATAAATGTACATGTAAAATTGGGCTTGTATATGCACATTTGGTATTTAGACCAGCCTCTTTGGCTCATAAAAATAGCTTAGAATTCTTACAATACTGCATGAAAATCAAGGCGAGCGACATGCAAGTTACACCGTTACAGTATTCAGTGAAAACTTTTATCAGTCATGCAGAGTATTTGTTGCAGGAGTCCAGAAAAATATGTTGTTCTTTATCATTGAACGAGCTCTAACACCAAAAAAAAACATACCAACAGAAGTTCCTTCCACATGCTTTGCAAATTTGCTAATCTCCATCTTCAAGTGCTCCAAAACACTCAGTGGCTCAGAAGTGCTTGCAGCTTCTGAAACAGGTACAATCTTTACAGCATCAGTGGCATCTTCACTGACATCATCGGGGCAGCACACAAACTCCACACCAGTGAATGTTCCCACACCACATGGAATTAGGACACCATAGTCCTTCACAATCATGCCCTCTTCATTACACTTTTTCACGGCCCGTTCATGCCACTGGTCATGAGTTTGGCATTCAGTGGTAAAATGCATGTGTTCAAAGCGACATCTTGGAGGCACCAATAAGGCATCAGACTCAAAATTGCCCACTAGTGAATATAAAAAATCAAAGACCAATTCATAACATGCATTGCTATTTGAAAGGCCAAGCAATATACAACTCACCAAGACAGCGATATGGAGTAACCATACTATTGTCCACCAAAACACGATTGTTCCCTTCAACAACATTCCTGACATCCTTTGAAGGGTAGACAGCTTTACAGTACCTATCCAAAAAAATAATTTTTGAAATTAAATCTCTTTCCCATTTCACTCACTGCCATTTAATTCCACAAAATAAATTATGTAAACAGTTCTTACTCCAAGATTTTAGTCTTGTCAGTAGTACAAAGCCTGGTGGAATTTTTGTCTGCAATCCAGTCTCCAGAGTTGATATCAACATGCCGTGTCACTTTATCACAAGTAATAGCTACTTGTGGATTGTAATCCAGATCATCATCGAGGTTAGATTCCACCAGAGCACTACCAACCTGTCACAATGGGAGACAAAACCTATTACAAGTTGCTAAAAAAGGAAGGAATTAAGCATTTGTGTGGATTTATTTTTTTTTACAGGATTTATGCCTCAGCATAATTTCTAGCATCCAATCTAGAAAAAATCTTACCAATGCAAACTGATTGTGCATGTATTCATACCAGACAAACTCTAGGGAACTTCAATAAAAAGTGAGAATTTCTTGAAGAAAACTGTTATTTTGCACACATGTATGTGTACACTGTATAAGGAGAAAAAAACAAAAACAAACAAATTCTTTACGTGAAACTGGTCAACATTAAGTAATTTATGTGTCAGAAGTCTCCAAACTTCTAATAAGAACTCAGAACTGCAATATGGCTTGTTTTAAGAAACATTGTTTTAAGATGAAAGTTATATTTTGTTATTACAATTATGATTTGGTTTGCAATATTACAAAAAAAGTACAAGTATGATAACTTAAAAAGAATACTTGAAAGTTTACAAAATGCAGATTGTCTCTGAATTGCAACTTTCTGAAGATAAATACATGTAAATATTAAATGTGACTAGCTGATGTCCTCAAAATTGTGAAGAGCCTAAATGCCAGTATTTTCAACAGCAGACACTAAAGTACTGTTATGCAAAATTTGCAGACAGGACTACTACTGCAGCTGAATTGAATATTATGCCAAACAAACTGTTATAGAGTTTTCTACACATGTAGATGCCGCTTTGAAAAGAAAGTTTGTGAAAAACAGTAATAATTTAAAGAGATGGAGCTCAGATCAATAATTTATTACACCCCAAAACAAAATAACAACAGGGGATGAGAGGGGATTGCATAATAATATAACACCTCAAAAATAAAAATTGCTGTTTGGATTATAGCAAGATTTTCCTCTTTCAGTAGCTTCACAACTCATATTCACACTTATGACTTTAAAGAGTCAATTAACTGGACATGGTATTAAAATTACAAATACACTCTTTGAATGTTAATAACGAGAACATGCTGTAAACATACTGTAGCCTATAAAGACAAAGTTGCATGCATAAGCACCACAGGACTCAATTCTATAAGTACATCCAACTGGTAAAAAAATTAAACTGATCTCAAAAATTCAGACTAGTGCACAACAAAATAATGAAGGAGAATAAAATTAATGCAACAAATCCCGAACCACACAACATTCATGAATAAACCAACCTATGTTTGTTAAACAATACAACACATTAGGCACATGATTTATGATTTTCCAACATATCTGTTATGTGAAAAGACTGCAAGACTTCAGAATAACTGTAAAAGGGAACAACATCAATATCACCTGGAATATTATCAATCTAAAGCGAATGAAACTATCATAGATATACGCTCCTGTTCAATATAATGGCTTTAGTTTTAAAAAGCCCAAAAATTATGCTTTTTTTTGTTTAGACAAATCAATGCCAAGTTCTATATGTATATCTAAAGCACTAGTACATGTATATGCATACAAAATACTCAGTTTGCTTCGGTTCAAGATATAAAATACTGTACTGCATACACGACCAATTTAGAAAATTATTTTGGTAAAAATATATATGTTTTAGTAGTGCTTTAAAACTAAAAAAGAAAATTAGAGAAGCCCTGTTAAATATCTAACTGTAAATCTCTAGTCTATACTGTACTATTAAATGTTTTGTCTTGAATTTAATTTGAAGTTTTAAAGCAGTTAAAACTTAGACACTACTATGTTTTATTTTTTCACCAGGCAATATTGCCGATTCAATATAACACTGAAAATGCGGGCTGTTTGAAGATATTTGAAAATGGAATGGAAGTGTAATATGATACACAAAATACGGGCCGACTGAATGTAAACACAATTAGCTTTTAGGGAGCACAAGTTTTTCGCTTCAAACCAAAGGTTTTTCAATATAAACTTTATGCCCGCAAGTAGTTATTCACAGAGTAGTCAGACCAATGTGCACTTAGCTTGATATTGACAGTAAGCTTATTCTACAAGTTTCGTCACTGCACTGTTGAGGACAAGTACGGTATGCCCAAGTTGTAAGCTTATAAACTTGATTCAAAAATCCTTTTGGTCAAAAAGGAATTCAAGAACTTGGCGTCGCTTAAAATATTCCCTATATTTCCCTCAAAGTGGCCTTAGTTGGACGAACATCACGCACTGACTGAGGAAGGTGCCGAGTACATTTAAAGCACTGTTTGCCTCGGGCACCAAAGGAAAACGGGAACATTTAAGCTTGATATAGACTTAAAATACAGCCTATATTTGGCTTTGAAACAGGCCAAATTGTTCGAATAACAATCCCACGACTCCTAATTAACGTTTTTCATAAATCTGTTTGTCCCGTTTCGAGTGACGAACACCAAAACGACGTTTCTTTGCCACAATCGCTTAAGCGTAGTTCGTTTATTTCAACTGTTTGCGTCAGCGTTTTGTTACCTCTAAACCCGATGCCAACGAGATATTACCTCAGAATACTCACCCGTAGGAAGGTTATACACACAAAAATCGTTTCCAGAAAACTCCACTTCATCCTGGAGTCCCAATGAACTTCAAAACCTCAGTTAAAATCGAAAACAAAACTCAAAATGGCTGATAAAGCTCTTTGAACCACAGAACATGCACCGAGTGCGAAATAGATGTGGTCACGTGATATGCAAATAAGGTTATATTTGCATGACAAAAGTTTGCGGTGATCTGATTGGTTGCTGGGTGAGATATTTGTCGCTGTTGGCGGTTTTTACAGCAGTTTCTTTGTGGCTTCCCAAATAAACCGCCACAAATATTGTATGCTAAATGCTAATTTATTTATGTATTCAGAACTCTACTTTCAATTTGGCAATGTCGTCACTGACGCCTTCATAAATGTCTTCATTCCGTACAAGTATTGCACGTGTGCAGGAAGTCGGCCTTTGTGACGGGCCTTACCCCCTCTGGGCGATGAAATTTAAATAAAGAAAAAGACATCGGGACTTATTTTACCTCTATGACATCTTCGCGCCACAGAGAGCTTAAAATAAAAGTAAAAAAATACAACAAGCTACATAGAGAGTTAACCAGAACTGGTTCTCCGATCCTAGCGAGGAAACATTTACATGTATACCGACAGCTCAGAAACTTTCTGTGACAGGAAATGTCTGGCACTTTGGGATTGCCCCTCCACTTGGGGGCTCTTGAAATTCAAATTAATTAAAATATCAGTATGTGCATTTTTAATTTTTTTTTCGTTCAGCTAATGCGTCAATATATCGGTTCCGTAAATCGTCTACCGTAATCAGAAGTGTCGCTAACGGAAGAAGGGGAATATTGTAACTCCTGATTCGTGGTTCAATTATTTTAATGCAGTTTCAGTCGATTTGTCATAAATGTTTTCATAATAGCACCAAGTATATATTCACCAGTCAGAAGGCCAGCTTAATTTCAGGCTTACGCCGCGTGAGTTTTTGTACGGGACCTCTATTTTTTTTTTTGTAGCTGCGCCTCTGTCAGTTAGACATTTTTGCTGCATAGTCCAGCATAGTTCAGCGCGCGGTAAAACCCTTAAAACTTAACGCTACAATACGACGCACAAAATAGTTCTTAAGTGATAAAATGGCAACTTTTTCTAAACTATGATACTTTAAAACCGGATAGAATGAACAAGAGTAGCAGCCAAATTATCGTTTTAGGCTGATTTACATCGCAACAATGCAAATGCAGCACCTGCTGAAATTGGTGCTAACGTGTTAATGGAAAGACAGGAAACCAGCGTTTCTATGAGGTCGCCGAGGGGCCGCGTAAACGGCCGCCGCAGGATGTAACGGGGTATATTCCCAGACTAATAAAATGTACTGGAAAGTTCCGTCTAAATGGGTTACCTTTGCTTTTAATGCTGTAGGTACATACTTGTATAAAAAAGTAAGCCTTTACCAAACCAAGACGGCTACGGTAGATAACACGATGAAAACGCTCACTCAGAAATTTAAGAGGACTCTCGCGAGATATTTAGACACATCTAAGGGTTTTGAGCCCATGGGCTCCTGAAGGGCTAAACCTCTCTTTGTGTTGTAACTGACAAAGGATATCCAAGGAAAAAACAAGTTACAAGGGTATCAAAAGGGATAATAATTGAAATTTAAAACTGATCCTTACTGTACGGAGGAAAAATGAGGGCAGAAATAAGTAAAGGATGATATATGTCACTGACAAAGTGACCAGGCAAGTTGAAGTGTTTTCAGAGAGGAGAAGGGGAAGTTTGGTGTTGATTCCTCTATCAGAAGGCACTCTGTCACAAAACATGAGTCTCGTCCTTTTGGAACTCATACACATTTGATTGCCACACCAACAACAGTAGCTTTATTTATCCCTTATTTTGTCATAAATTAATTACATGAAGTATGATAATTAAATTAAAATAAGGGTACTGAAAATCTCTTTCCTTGTTGACGGGGGTGCAACCCGAATACTAGATCACGCATAGAAGTACCGAAGCAAGTGAATGATCAATAGTTTTTTAATTAATTGACTAGAAGTATAAAATTTTATCTAAGCGCTCTTTACAGTCACTAAAAATTCAATTCAATTCTATTATTTATAGCATAATGGGGATTTTTAATACAATTCACAGGTGAAGTAAATGAAAATAGCAAAAACGGTAAGAAATATAAAGCCGCAAGAAGATTAAACTCATATGTAGCAGTGGTCAAGCAAATGACAGCAAAAAAAAAATGAGTTCAGCTAAAGGAAAGAAGCGGCTGCCATTTTGTTAACAATTAATTTAAATGCACAGCAACCGGCGGTAAGATGAGAGACCCTGGGAACGAGGTTGAATGCACGGCTGCTAGGTTACTTGCTATCTACGATAGCATAGATAATGAGTAGCGTAGTTAATAATTAATTTGTCATCAGTTGTCATCGAATTCTGGAAACCCCGCGGGCCGGTTTCCAAATGGCCAGGAAAAGAAAACCTTTCTTTTCAAGTATTTCTAGGAATTAATTGAATGTTTTTAAACCTAATATCAGCTATGTGGCCAGCTCTTCCGTAAAAGAGACAGCTAAGTTGTCAAAAATCGCTGCATAGAGAAACTAGCACCTGGGGAATGAATTACAGTCACTCCGTGTAACCGCACCTGAAGTGACACTGAACGAATAAGTAGCTTCGTAACTTCGCGGGCAAAATAACACATTTGCATTGTTTAAAATTCAAAATACACGACGCCATTTT
>OMLO01001275.1_pt1 | contig 19048 bp, 12 predicted proteins | sample 1674811 | NCBI WGS metagenome assembly OMLO01 (sample SAMN06265003, study PRJEB25207) | coral metagenome | isolation source: Coral host | place: Mexico:La Bocana,Puerto Morelos, Mexico | collected 2008-11-13 | reverse complement strand
TTTTGGTCAGATCATAAATAGGGTAGGGAAAATTGCAAATTTTGGTCATAAATAGGGTAAGGGTTTTGGGAAGCGGGCCGCACACCCTTACCCAACTTTTCTGGGAGTAACCCCCCTCCCCCCCCCACCTGGGCCTAGACCCTACTGGGACTTGTGATGCTTGAGTGTTGTTGACCCAAGAGGGATTAGCATAGGAATAAGGCCTATATGGGGGATTAAACTCTCCCACCCTTCTTCCTCTCTTCTGCTTCTGTTTTGGATCTGATTATTCTCACTTTTATCTCTTTTATCCTTTTCTGGCTCCTGGTCACTAGAGCCCTTAGTGTCCTTAGTCATTTATTCACCTCTCTGCCTCATTGAATATGTTAGGTTTTTCCAGATGTAAGCTCAACCAGCCTGTTAATAAATATATGTCCTCCCTTCTAACACATAAGCTTATAAGCTTTTGTCTTTTGGAGTTTTGAGTTGACCCTGGTTTCAGCCTTAAAAAGCGAATTTAACATTGTGACTTATCGTGAAGTTTGTTGTTTACTAAGCATATACTCGCTTGGATGTGGGCTTTTATTACATGTACGCGTTCCTTTGAATATAGTAATAAATTAAAATAAATTGTTGACTCAACTATTTAACGACATTTTTGTGACCGTCTTGTCTTGTCGTCAGCAACGCCGCCAACGCGTGTTCGCGGTTAACGAGTCGGGACGCTGACAATACAGACCTTGATGGGGTGGGCATGGAATAGCAGAAAGACATTTCGAGCTCACTAAGCAATTTTTCTGTCCATCTAAATGTGATGAAATTAATGCAAAGAATTTTCGACGAACGAAATATCAGAGGCAAAAACCTTCTTCTTATTTGGTAAGAAATCGATATCCTCCCTCCACGTCGAGATGTCCCCTCTATCCCCTCCCATCTGGTATCAACTTATTCCCAGTGTCGGACTTGCCTGAACTCATCCCTCGGGAGTCCCTTGTGTGTCGGGTATTTTTATAGACCATGTCATCTCTCTGATGAAGAGTTAAACTTGGCGGTGGATCTATGACAGAAACTGCCGAAGAGTTTCTTGATGGGGTAAGAAATTGTATAGATTTTCTATTTGTTCTTGGATTAAATTTACAACGAGAAATACAACGGTCGCTTTGAATAACGTGTTGAAGACACTTTCGATTTATCCGCAGACTGTATTTAGCGTGTTTTAACACGTTTTTCTTCATTCAAAACAATGTTCAAAATGACCCCTTTCCTTACAGAGTTTGAACTGTACTATGTTAGATTCAGATAACTCAGTTAGTATTGTTAAACACGAGCTTATTACATCACTGACCTTCCGTGGTTCACGGGCCGCCAAAACTGCATTTGCGCTAGAAAAGTAATTATCACACAAAAGGGATTTTTAAATGGTCCGAATAATCTTTGTTTGAAGCTTTGAAGTTGAAATTTTACTTAAATTGCAGATAACTTGTCGATATTCTGTTAAGAACGTAATATACTGAGAAAGACGGCCTGTAATGTGTTAAAATTCGTCGAATCCCTTTTTCCCTAGGGTGCCATCATCATAGAATATATCTGGCACAAATTAGGATTTTATAAGCATTTAGTCCTATTTTTGGTTATAAATTAAAACTGCTATTTCCTCAGGTACTCGTAGAGAATTTCGTTGGACATTTTCAAACGTGAAAAAGGATTGTTCTTTTTTTTTTTGGCATACGCATGCTTAATCAACTTCAAATTTCAGGTCTCCATGGGTATAAATTATAGTCGTAAGAGAAAACATTGTGTCACGAAAGTGTCAACAGCTTCCAAATTCTGCTAATTAATGTAGAATTATTAAATAATATTCAAGAGGTTTCACTTCAAAAAACATTCATCTGTACAGGGAAGTTAAAAAATGGATATCCTCGAAATTATTCTGTAGCCAATCAGATGACGTCTTAAAATTCTGCCGTAAATGTTTGCGTTTTTTGTGAATTGTATTATTAAGCATATATGTAGCAATTAATGTAGGAGTACCCTCTCTTAAGTTATCACCTCAATGTTTAAAACCTTAATAGCACTTAAGGTTTCATCGTCTTTACAAACCCACAGTATATACAACGTCACGCATCGCAATGTTGTGATTGGCTGATGCTGGTAGATATTTATTTACCCTGTAACCGCATGGCTCAAAAAATTAATCCACTTCCTTTTTTCCGAAGTAGCTGTGCCGCCAGTGTATGACATTTTCAGACTGCAGACTACATTTAGGCCTAAATAGCTCTGCAGTTAGCCCTAAGGAGCACTCTGCTTAGGCTGTTTACAGTGAGGTATTGATAATGGAAATGGGAATACAATATTAGTTTAAAATTCTGCAGTCTGCAATTGTCATATACTGCTGTGCCGCATCATTACGCAAAGATTATATTCACGTTGTGTAGAATATTTGTGGTTTCAAACTAACATACCCCAAGTACTATTATGACATGCCAGTTGTTCTTAAAATCCTAATTCTATTCATTGTAATCCATGTTTTTCAATCTGAAATCATTGTTGTGGGTACAGCTACCCATTCAACTAACCAATTTTTTTCAAACGTGTTCTTCTGTTTTCCAATCAATTCCATGCCGTAATTTCTTCAATGTATCAAAAGCATCCTAGGGCTCTGATTAAGAGTAATGGTTATATACTCTGAAACCCAGAAAATAGGTTTTCTTTGTGGTTACCGAGCGCGTAGTTCACATAGTGTGTTTATGTTTATTCGTCTAGCTGGTATTAGGCAAAACAATGCTGGCGCTTTTACATAGACGTTAAATTGGTTATTTCATGTTAATACTTCCTTTAGCTTAATCTGGAAATTGGATTTTCTTTTTCAACCTTAATGATGTTGTCTCTATATAATATTATCTCCTTCCAATATTGTTTTTCCATGCGGTTGCTGTATTCTTTATATATACATACTTTTTGTCATTGTTTTTGAATGATAATCAAGGACATTTGTTTTGCGCAAAATAGATTGTCGGTCAGGTTACAAATGGGAATTGTCAGTGAACTGAATTACCCCATGAATTTTTTATTAGGTACATTTCATTTTTTTACGAATGATGCCAAAGAAATGGCACAAATTGTGGTAGAAATCGACAAACGTCTGATGTTTACTTATTATGTACATCATGGGTGGTGTGAGCTATTTGATAGCATCTATCTTTATGCCGAATCTCAAGTGCTTATTGAGATGGTAATTAGATAGCAATGTGGCTTGACCTCATTCTAAAAGATTATATTTCCATTGTGGTTCAAAATTTAGCATAGTTGAGCAATTTTGTTTTTACAAGCCGAGGGGCACATTACATAGAAAAGACCAATGTTGTGTTCCCATACACAAACTCTGAGGTGTCCAATTAAGTTATTTATTATCCACAAAAATTTTAAATGACCTTTTGAACACTTTTGAAGGACGTGATTAGTAAATCTCAGGGAGAGATAAAGCTTATCTGTTATTGATTAACTTTCAACAGTCTTGATTGTGGCTGATGTACAGTCGTTGATCCCAGTTCAAGATGAGATTCCCTCATTGATCAAATACGCTCACTCAGGTTAACAAGCTGTTTAATGACAGTTGACCGTGAAGCTGATCTATCATTCAAAACGTAATAAAGGGAAAACCACTAGTAGATTACATGCAATGTCTTTTGTAAAAAGTTATCATGTTAAGGTTGCAGTAAAATGCTTCGTTTTTTGGCAATTACATGCTCCATTTGCTTTTTGACACACCCATTCCCGGCTCAAGATTATCATGGCATCAATCTTGATAAGAAGTTTAATTAACCACAAAGAAAGGTACAGAAATGACACACAGAATATCAGAAGAAAACTGATTTTTCTTTTAAAAACAGTATATGATGAATTTTTTATATAAACTACAAACACAATGTATTTGGTCTTGATCAATGGCTGGAACATATGATGGCAGCTGTTAAAGATTAGTGGAAAATTATAGACGTGTTGATTGTTTGCTGTCAAGTTTTATGGATGATCGGTTGTTATTGTTATCTTGTTCAGTGCTATTACTAATCAATTCCGTCTAACTATGTAAAAGGTTCCTCTGTTTCCAAAGTGTTCATGAGTTAATCATAATTTACATTGAAGCTGTGATTGATAAATTTATACACCTATGTATGTAGGTTGCTGAATTTGTTTTGTTAATTTCAATTGTTGGGTAATTATTAGCATTCCATAAATGTTATCTAGTCTATAAAAAAATAGATTAGGGGTCAAATTCTAGATCAAATGTTCATTAGCAAATACACTGTATTTGTCTTCTTTATTTCTTCTTTTCGTTCGATAAAACCAACATTAAAAAATTTGAAGAATGATATAGAGCTTTCCTGCATATTTAACTGAGAAGAGAGTAAATATTATGTACTTATTGAATGAGTGGGAAGACTGGGTGGGAAAATATTTTGCTTGAGATCAGGACATATGGACTGAGTGCCCTGGGTCCATACGTCCTGACCGAGAGTCAAATTCCCATCCAGCCCGACTTCGCTCAGTCAAGAAGCATTTTTAATCATATGACCACTTAAGTGTTGAAAATTCTGTTTGAACCAAAATATGATGCGACTACATAACATCAGATGGTTGCGAGTGGGACAACAACAAAAAAGTTTCCACAATAAAAGTTTGTCATTTATTTCTTCACTTCAAATTCCAACCAGAAATGGCTCATGTCATTGAATAACAAGACTCATTGTCTCATTTCCGTTTTTCTTTAAATTTACTGAGTACACAATTGCAATTCATGTCAAAATAAACATGAGTTGTGAAAATGATCTGAAAATGTGAATTGCAATGTGAAGTGCGAACAGTCCCTGGTTTGCATTGCTTACTTTGCTATGTAGTGGAAATAACACTAAAGGGATCGGAATCTTATCTAAAGAGGGAGTGTTGATTATCTATTATCTGAATGAACTGCATGGTAATGAACTTGTGTTTGCACTCTTCAAAGAACGCTACAGAGTAGTATATTCTTATGAACAGGTAAGATATTTTTGTGATTTTTCTTGTTATTTCAACTTCTCCCAAAGGTTCATTTCGTAGGTCTACCTTTGTTTCCTTCACGGTTGTCACACAGTGTTTTCTTGCTGTTGACCCACGATGAATTATTTGATGCTTTCCACTGAAAGAAGTTAAGTCTGTTTGCCTGTCCTAAAAGTTCATTATCCAACGGTTCATCTGGATATCTTGTTTTCTTGGTGGCATTTGCTTGTTGTTGGCTTCTCTAAGATAAACTTGTGAACTTCTGCATTCATTTGTGAAGAGTGTCTTTCTTTCTGCACTTAACTAGGCAAGTTTAGTACTTCTGTAAAGGACAGTTGTGTCTGCCAATGTAGAAAAATTTGCTGTCAGAATTTTTACTTTCATTACTCAAGTTGAAGAAAATAAAATTTTGCATTCTGTCATTAACTTGCATCCATTTTGCTGAGGGAGTTTCTAGTTGAGTCGTATACATTTCCAGTAGGGCCATACATGTTTTTCCAGACCGATCACTTTAATGCGTATGGCCCTCATGCAGAACCTTTTTTCTTATGTTTTTCAATGTAAATGGCACACAAGGCCATACAGGTCAAATGATACAGTAAATACATGTTTTCATTGTTGAAATGTTAATCTAGTCTTGATTGCTTTTTGCCCATACATGCAGTGATCAAGTTATGATTTTTTTTTCATCCTTTTGATCTTTTCCATCTGTTTCAATCTTTTCCAGCTTATTGTAATGCAAGGTTTCCTTGCTCTCCAAGAGCCTTTTTATTTGCTCACATTCAATTAATTTCATTGGTAAAAGTGACATCTGTGCAACATGTTGTTCTCAATACTAGCTTCCTGGAAGGAACCTCCTGTTAAATTACTCTCAATATTTTGTTTTGTTTGTTTTTTTGGTCATCCTTTAGCGTTAAAAAATTTTATTTCAGCAGCTTTAGCTAGATTACCAAGTCCTGTTTCATGATAACAAAGAGAACATTTTATTTACCGGTATGTTAAGAAATTTATCCCAATTTATCATGAATTGCAATTTGTTGTTAGATTTTTTGCAAACTGGCTGGTTTGGAGTAAGAGACATGTTATTGCTTTTCCATTCAGTTTGATATTGTTGTATAATAGAAGCTCAAATATTTCCCAAATGATATAAAAGAAAATAAGCTGATTGTTTAATGTTCATGTTTGTGGAATTTGAACATTGTGGCCTTATTAACATAATAATATTATAACATTGTCAAAGGTTTTTTGTCATTTTTGTTATGTAATATCTTGCTCAACAAAAAAGCTTACAATGGGGGATTTCAGTTTTAATTTCTATACTGAAAAGTAAAGTTTCCAAAAAAAAAATAAATTAGATCAACAAACTGTGGTGCCCATTAAAGGAAAATTTTAAAGTAAGCATGAACTGATTTGGTTCAAACACTGATGATACACATGCAAAATAAATGAATGAAAATAAATTAAAATTGTAGTCTTTATATTTATAACAATTGTAATTTGTAATTTAATTTTGAAATAAAAAATTAAGTGATATGGTAGCAGCCTGAGGGAACTTCACAGGTGAAACATTCTTGCCTCAGTAGTCAAACACCTATTTAAATAGCCAGTGTCTCCTAAGTTTTCATTTTTTGGTTTACTGAGCATTTTCAGACAAGTGATTACCATTTAAAGTTGTGACAATCAGGAATTTAGTATCATGATAAAATTTTGGAATATGTTTCCATCTGGGACTACTTATTGTGAATGCAAGATCTTGTCAACTCTTTCACAAACCAAAATCTGATACATATGTTTCAGATTGCAAGACTTTTTTGGTTTAAATTTCATTTACCACAGAATAACTATTAATATTGGAAAGATTCTTAAAATCTTTTTCCCCGTCAAAATACTGCACTAGGTGGTGTTAAATATTCCTTTCATTTTACATGTGCAAGAGTTTGTATATGAATGATTAATTTACTCCTTCTGAAGAATTTTTCTTATTGGAGGTACTTTCATTGCTTAATTTCTAGTGATAATATTATACTTATAGATGAAGTTTTAGAGTAGGAAGATGTAATTGATTGAAATAAACACACAGTTAATTTAATATCTTTTTTACACTTTTCTTGAACTCTTGCAGCTAGGGCTGCAGAGGTGAATGATATGAATTGATGTGATGAAATCCAAATATTCAAAATAACCAAACTCAGATATTCTTTTCAATTAACCAATGATATACATCTGCTCTTTGCATGAGTCACATTTTGTTATCTGTTGTAACAAATTAAAATATTATATCTTTCAACTGAAAATGTTTACTCTTCTATCCATTGGCTATTCAAGATATTCAGAGCTAAAAATTTGGGATTTGTTATCAGCTTTTGTGAACAAAGAGAGGTAGTAAATTTGTAATTTTCCTCTAATGTTTTTGACATGGAGTTTATTGCTATTTTTTTATTATTTCAGAACACTGCTGACATTATTGTTAATTTATAGGTTGTACTGTGACTCCTCAGATGTGAGATATTTTTAGTAACAATTCCATGTTATGTTGTGTCTGATCGGGCAAGTGTTTGAAACTGAAATGTCTTTAATGTAATGCTTTATGAATGCTTGGTATAAGTGGTGCAGTTGAGGCTGTCATGATAGTCAATTTTTGTTTTTCTGTTGTAGGAGGGGAAAAATGGACAACCAAAAGTTAAACGACTCAAAGCAATAAAAGATGTAGGTATGACATCGAGTGATAAAGATGAAAAAGACAGTATTTATGGTGCGCTTGTGGTTCTTGGGTAAGTGTGATCAACCAAGTCTCTAAATGAAGGAGTCTGTCATTCAGGAATAAATGTTTTCACAACTGTGTTGTTTACATTTTGTGGTAAATGTGTGTGGTTTTGTAATTCTTGGTCAGTTACAATGGTTCTCTGCCCGACGGAGGAGAACTCAAGCGCCGTCACCGAAGCTCGTATATTTTGAGAAAGAAGGGATCCCCCTCAGGAGTGCAACCCTACAAATTGCACCTGGCTTCTTCAAACACTGGAATGCAGGTGTGTGCAGATTATGCTTAATCGCACATGTGTGATTCCAGAAAATACCCAGTACCATTCAATCATGTAAGATTTTTTCAATTGGTAACTAGGCCTGACTTTCCCCACCTCAAGGAGTTTTCATTTCATGTTTTTCTGTATCAATATCTTCTCCTTTGGTGGAGGTTCCACGGTCAATAAATGAGCCCAAAATAATTATTATACACTGTAATTTTTTTCAATGTTTCAAAGTTATCTCTTCTATTTATGTACAGTACTGCAACAACTTAAAGCACAGCTGCTGGCAAATGAAGGTCAGGCGAGTCCAAAATCTTTTCCCCTTTTATGCTTTGTGTTGTCTGTTACTGACCCTGTTGACTGCTCCTGGCAAGAAAGTCTGGATTTATTCCTTTTCTGTTTTGTACAAGTCATGTAACTTAGTGCTCAGGGAGAATAATGAGTCTAAAATGGACCAATTGTAGCAAACCAACATGAAACAGATAGCCTCAACTAAACACCTAAACTTGTCAGCAGGCGAAGGTTACAAATGTACATCGAGCAGTATTGTCAGAAATAGAAACACTGTATTCAGTAACTCCAATCTTGAGACAAAAAAATGAACCTTCATATTCCTACTCTGGAAAATATTCAGTTTTTACATTTGTACATTTGCTACTGGAAGTGTATGCCCCTTAACCCTGCCACTCGGAATTTTGTGAAGTATGGGTATTTTATGGAATCACATTTAAAATAACAATGCATGCATGTTTATATCCTGAGGGGTGCCACAGGGTTGCCAGTTTCTTAGGAATTTTTTTTCGGTGACTTAGCTAAGTAACAGCCAATCTTGTGCAAGTGCTGAAAGTAAATTTTGAATAATTATAAATGATCTAACTTCTAGGGTTTTTTTTGTCCTTCCGTCCATCTGTTCATTCTTTTGTTTGTTCATTCATTCGTTTGTTGCTCAATTTCAATTATATTTGTTTCACATTTCTCTCAGTTTTTTACTCAACAGAACAATATCAGCAAAAGAGTTGATTTCATAGTTGTAGCATTCACAAAAAGCGCCATTGCGGGTAAATACAAGTTTTATTTTGACAAAGAACATGATACTAATGGATGGTTAATCAAACAGATTGTTAATTCAGAAGCCCACAGTGTATCATACACATTATCCCGTGGTAATGCAGTCGTTGTTGAATATAGTAGAGACCCTACAACTGATATGTTTCAGGTAGGAAATTATAAAACTTAATTCGTACAGGTTGTGATGTTAAGCCTAGCTGTTTAGTTCAGTTTTCATAGCCTGAATTTCAGCCAACACACTCCAATGTGGAATGTCTCTTTTGATGATGTCATCTGATGATGCACTACTTAAAATGATTGGTTGAATTTTGAAACATTTATACGTTTATTATTATGTGTGATTTTGAGTACATTTTTACCTGGACAGCAATACGACAACATTAGTGGCCCAGCACACTGTTCTGTTTCAGATGTCTCTGTCACAAGTTTGTGACTCAAGCAGATGGCTGAATTCATTGTACGCTTTTTGGCGAAGGTACAAAACCTGGATTCCCCTCCAACACTTCTGCACACATTTATCTACCCACACAGACACATGCAAGATGCTGATCTGCAAAATGATGCAGACAATATTCCTTAAAAAGACCTCCCTTCAAAATTGAATGTCATTTCTGGAGGGTTTCAAGTGAATGAGGATTACTGCACCTGCCAGTGTGTTAAAATTGAAATCTGAGCATCCTGGATAGAAAATTGGACTTGATAGTATAACTTTGCAACCAATGGAGAAGTTTCATGAATGATAATTTATTTGCTTCTTGCTCTTGACAGATTGGCCGTTCAGCTGATTCTAAAATAGACTTCATTGTGATGGACACAGTCCCTGGGAACAAACGAGATGAAGTCAATCAAGAGACGCAAAAAAGTACCATTTCCAGGTACTCGTGTCGGATTGTTGTTGATAGAAGTCCACCTCACACAGCCAGAGTGTTTGCTGCTGGGTTTGACAAATCTAGTAATATATTTTTAGGGGTAAGTGGTCATAATAAGGTTTTCTCTCTAAAAACTAGATAGCCTCCGGTAGACGAGGTAATGGTCTTTTGGTTTGTGTGTACTTTAAGCTTAGCTCATGAACACATAAATTTCCAGTTATTTCTAGTCCAGATTTGAGTTTGACAGTGTTCTTTATATGTTGTCCTTGACAGGAAAAAGCGCCAAAGTGGCAAAATGAGGAAAACATGATGGATGGTTTAACAACAAATGGAGTTCTTTTAATGAATCCTAAGGGTGGCCCATCTTGTCAGCCAACAATATGGCGGGAAATTTCAGTTTGTGGTAACGTATATGGACTTCGCAAAACAAGGTCAACTACTGAAAGAGGAAAGACTGTAAGTGGTTTTGTTCCTTTCTTGCCGTAAGTTTACTATCATTGACAAGTTTTCTATAGTTCAGATTGATTAGAATTTGCTAATGTAATACTTAATAAGCTGTGGGAGCCAGAGAAACTTGACAAGCCACTCGTACAAAAAGTAAACTTACGATAGATGAATGTGAACCCAAAAGTAATGATGAGTTGCATTAATATTACTGGATTAAACATTCAGTATTTTAAAGAATTTAATTCCTTTTTCTTGCTGTTTTGTTTGTTTGTTTTTGTTAGGTTGAGGATGAGTCAAATGTTCTTCTTGATGGATCGTTAATTGATCTTTGTGGAGCTGTTTTGCTCTGGCGATCTGCTGAAGCACTGAAGGAAATGGCAGTATGTTGTTTTTCTGTTTCATTTGATTGAATTCATACACTGTGAATAGGTCAGGTCATGTGGTACGAATTCAGCCATGCAGCGGGACATCCAAACAAAGGCAATTCAACCTGGAGTGGACTGGTGCAAGTTGCTTTATTTTTACGACTATTTTGCAGAATGTGAAATAGGAGTTTAGTGAACGAGCGCGAATTCACTCGCTTGGTCGATCAATCCTTCCTTGGGTCGTAAACTTTTGTTTGTATTTCCACTGACCAATGCACAACTTCACTCAACGAAGAGAAAAATGTCGTCAAATGGTTCAGCAAGTGTGAAACATAGCGAAGCAATGAGTGATGAGATAGTTACTGCTATGTCAACAGCATGTGGTGCTAGCATTTTCTTATTTGAATTGTTTAGAAAAAATGTAGAAAGTATTTGTTGTCCTAGTTACGAAATGAATGCGGGCTCCTGGCAAACATGGGTTTTCATAACATGATGCATGCAATACATGAATATCAAGCAAAATAATAAATTATTGTAAATGGAAAGCACTTATTAGCTTCATGAGAGGTGCGGTGGCCTCATGGTTAGTGCGCTCGTCCCCAGAGTGCGCGGTCCGGGTTCAAGCCCTGGCCGGAGACATTGTGTTGTGTTCTTGGGCAAGACACTTAACTCTCACAGTACCTCTCTCCACCCAGGTGTATAAATGGGTACCGGTAAATTGTTGGGAAAACCTAACAAATTGCGGGGGAATGACCTGCGATGGACTAGCGTCCTGTCCAGGGGGAGTAGAAATACTCCTAGCCGCTTCATGCTACAGAAACCAGGGATAAGCTCCGGCAGCTAAGGTCCACTAGGATCGAAAGGCTTCATTTTTCTTTTATTAGCTTCATGGGGGAGAGAAAAAGAAAGAAAAGACAGGTCGGAGAGAAAAAAGAAAAGAAAAAAAATTCTTGCGTTGGGAACCCCAAAACTCGAACTCTCGCCCTTCACGCTTTCCCAGCTTTCCAATACAGTATACCAACGCATTGAGCTAAGTTAACACATAGGTCCACAAAGCGTTATGTGTCTAGAGCGTTATGCATTATTGTATTGCAGAGTTAGGGCAGTGATTAAAGCGTGATTTTAAGAGGTTTAAATAAGAGACAGAAGAAAGAAATTTATTTTTGCAACAAAGCCAAAATATTTTCATCTTTTCTGCTTATACTGATGCATGTATTTCATCATGCAAAATAGTCGTAGCCTCAAAGAGACCGTTGATATGGTTACAATGTGGCTTATTGCTATGTTGCTTGTACAAGCAATTCCTTTGTTATACAGTTAAGACAGCAGGAAGACCTTAGTTAGCCAATCAGTTCAGCATTTTCCCTTGACAAAAGTTTTTTTCAGCACTATTTCAATCATAACATTATATAGTAAACTTCTTATCAATCACGTTTGTCCAGGATCATATTGGGAGAATATTGACCCTTGGTCTTTTCTGTAAACTTTGCAGTCCCCAGTATACTATGGAAACCTAGGCTAGGGCTGGTATTCTTGCACTTCAATGGCCATACAATCTTGTGTTCTGAATAATAGTTTGTGGACTTCAATGAAACAATAATAATTATTGTGCAAAAATGTTGCTTATAAGGGTTAGTACAATGTGACTTCGTACGTAGTCTGAAATAAGAGTAACCATGATCGTTTTTATTTGTAGACTTTGGAAACCATTGACAAAATGAGAGAGGGTCTTAATGCGTCTAGACCACAATGTCCTGTTGGTCTCACAACACTGAGATTTCCTAGTCAGTTAGAGGTAAGTTTACTGCTAAGGTTGTTGTCTTGCATAGTGAAAACTTGTAAAAACTAATCAGCATTCACTGAAATGCCATACTAATGAGGCACATTAGAGGATTAAGAATTCTGTGAACTTGAAATCCTCTTCATTCAATTCAATATTCTCTGAAACCAACTGAAATTAAAATGTTTTATCAGTGGTAGTCGCTAGAAAATGTAGATTTTAAGACAGCTGTTTATGGTTTGCTTAATTGTAACATGATTGGAAGCTTGTGGTGATCTTGAACATTATTTTTTGCAGCATCCCTGTTACACCAGAATTTATCGTTCAATATTTTTACAGAGATATGTTTTATTTTTGTTTGCAGCAGCCTGGCAGCAGTGTGGCCAGTGCTCAGCCATACGTATACCTAAAGTGTGGCCATGTGCATGGTCTTCACACATGGAATTCACCTGAGAGAAATGCTGCTGATAAACGAACATGTCCAGTCTGTTTACAGGTAGGACGGGTATCTGCATTTTCAATAACCAAAATCCTACAAAGAAGAATTTTTGGAGGATGTGTGGTCACCTCATGGTGTTCTTGTATGGTGCCCAGGGTACTTAAGATCAAGAGGCCTGAATTCATGCACTTGTCAGGGTCATTGTGCTGTGCTTTAGCACCTTATTAATCCAGAAACATAAATAGACACTGTGAAATTGTTAGGGCAGCCTCCAACAAGATGCTATGGGATGGGGTGCCTGCAATACACCAGCATCTCTTCTAGGGGAGATGGGAAATACCTGGTAGTAATAAATGCACTATAATTATTGCTCCATGTAGCTCCAGAGGCAGGAAGGGCCGCTAAGCAGAGCCCCATACCCATATAGGAAAGCAATGGAAACTCATGAATTGATTTTCTCTTGGTTATCGTGACTAGCAGTATTGCTTGTGGGCGCATACACATGACAACGACAATGACAACAGGGTCGTGCAAGATGGTAGCCATACTCCAGCTAATTGGTTAAAAATCATACGGCCTGTCAAAAACAAAGTAACATGTTATCATATTGCAAGCTCGCGCTCAAAGCTCATTGAGGTCGCATTTTTTGAAGTGGACTGCTGACGAAGTGCTGGGTTTTCATTGGATCGCAGGCTCATGACGGGTTAACTTGTTTTTAATGAAAATGGGTTGTTTGGAAATGTGTTGACCCTAACCCAAGATTTAAAATTTACTGAATAATAAATTTTTCTTGTTTTTCACTGCCTTTGTTTTGTGTATTACATAAATATAATTTATTGCATAGATGTCAAGTTTACATATACTAGCTGAGATAACCTGTGGTTTAACATTAATCAATCCTTTAAAATAGCAGGGCCATACTGTAGCTGGTGCCCAGTATTTTTATTTTAATCCAGGAAACAAAATTTTTATGTTCCTCAAAGTTGATTACTCTTAAAATCAGGCCAGCAGCTATGTGCCATTGAGCCTTGGAAGAGAGCCAGCATTCTACCAAGGAGAACCTGCAGCAACTCATGCTTTTGTACCATGTGGACATGTTTGTTCTGAAGAGACAGTCGGGTACATTTAATTTGCTTTAGTGAACTGTTTTTTCTCTGAATTTATAAAATCGCTGTAGAAATCTGATTGGGTGAAGTTTAGTTTGGAATATTTTAACGAGAGTAGGAATAGGCATTTCCAGAATCGTTAGGATATGTTTTTTGATTTCAAGATGTTTTCAGATATTTAGAAAATATTAAGATGTTTAAATATATTTAGATTTAGAAAATGACCCAATGCAAATATACCCGCCGATTGGTTTAAAACCATGTTTCTATAACTTGATAGAAACACAGATGAACTAGCACAAGCTGTTGACGTAATAATGGCACAAGCAAAGAGAATTTACATTTTGATTATCAAAGTAAACAAGTGTATTTTCTTTTTTGTGTCGCGGTATCTTCTAAAAGAAATAGAAAACATGTTCTCTGTGTTTCTATTGAGTTGTAGAAACACTCATGAAAGTTTGGGAGAACTTAAAAAAGCTGTGGAAACACTCATCCACGGCTCATGTTCCCACAGCATTTCTTGTTCTCCCGAACTTTCACTTGTGTTTCTATAACTCAATAGAAACATGGTCCATGTTTTCTATTTCTTAAATATATTTAGGGATATTTACAAATATTCGCAGCTTTTTTGGCTGAGCCCTGTGTCTTCTTCAATGTCATCTTGAAACAATTTTTAGTGTTATGCCAGAAACAATCCATTTCAGCAGTTTCCCAATTGAAAAATAAATACCATATCACTAAAAACACCAAAGCAGCAATTTTCCAAAATGGACAAGCTGGTAACATCAATGCACCTGAATCGACTTCCTCTTCTTCCTCTGCTACTGTGAGAAAGTGTTAAAAATCTTGAAATATTTGGCCTAAGGGATTCAAAATAGGTTTATTTTTAGAAAATATATTTAGAGGTTTTTAGATATTTAGAGAATTTTTTGTGATAGGTAGAAAATTCCCAGGAAGACATTTACTAGGTGATTTTATGTGATATTTGTAAAAATGCCTAGGTAGGAACCAGAGGTTAGGTCTAATCTTGGATGTCCTGTGAACAGACTAGATTTGGGCTGTGTAGAGGCCTTTTGTGTGTAGCTAACAAAAATGAAGTGAAAGCTACAACTTAAAACTTTTAATACCCAAATTCACAAAACTAGCATAATTGAAAAATGTTGATTTAGTAAGGTGAACTGTTATTGAATGTATTTTTCTTGGTGATTTAGGTTCTGGCAGCAGGTACCCATTCCCCACGGATGTGATGCTTTCCAGGCCATTTGTCCATTCTGTGCTCAGCCCCTGGAAGGTGAAGATGGCTTTGTCAAACTCATATTCTCAACCGATGAATAAGCTTACCTAATAATACACTTGAAAAAACATTATTCCTTTCTGATTGGCTATGAACAGTGCAGTTGAAATAAAACTCAAGTATAAAGTGTGTACACAAGTGCAAAATTGCAATTCGGTACAAATAACAAGATTAATACAAACTGAAAACTGTCATCTGGAGTATTTTAAAGGCAGTCAAAGTTTCCCCTGGGTCTTTGAAAGATAGCTGAAGATAAATGCATGATTTTGAACTCTCCCAAAGATCATTGGACCCTTTCAAATATTGCAAATATCACCTGAACATTTTTTTTCCAAAGATTTCTGAATAGCTCTGAAGATAATCCAAAGATTCTCAAATATTTTCTTTTTTTGAAATTTCCAAAGAGGGACGCTGCACTCTTCCTTAGTGATCAATTCATGTACATTAAAGGGCTGCATAGCTTGTTTTTCAAGTGTGTTATTAACAAGTCATCATATGATTTTTCTCATACAGTTTGGAATAATTTTTTTGGAAACTACAAATATTAACTAAATTATTGGATTAAATTGCTAGTGCTTATTTATTCCAAATTGTACTCAAAATCATCTCATTATCTATACAAATAAAACAAATAGTGTACAGCGGTCTTGCAATTTTTCACATAAATTAATAAGTTTAAAGAAAAATTTATTGGTGAAATAGTTTATGGGTAAATATTGTGTCACGTGTTTCGTGTTGAGATACTGCCGAACAAATGAAAATGCTGGTCATATTATGATTGAAGGCAAGGTCATTTAGAACTTGGGACTAAAATTGTACAGTAGTTGTGTCTAGCTTCAAGACATTTCTTCTTCACCAACATAAAGAAGAGTTCTGTTCAGTAATAATTTGAAACTTAACCTGTAAGCAGGCTCACCTTGTGAGTCAAATGCGAGTGGCAAAGAGCAAAATGATCCAGCAGGAAAGGGGAGGTACCAAGAAAGCGAGCCTTCCTTGATCTCTGTAATATTTTCATTTCAACTTCGCCTGAGCAAAGTGAAATACCATTGGTAGAAAAGCAGGAAAAGTGAGAAAACTGTTGATCTATTATGTTTGATAAGGAGCAATAAGATCCCCATGGAGTCAGTACTTTACTGCACATTCTCACCAAAAATACGCCCTTCATATTTGGAGTCAAAGTTTCAGTCTATTTCTGTTTAAAATTCAAACTAAAGAGGGAGCAGGAAGTGGCAGTAGAAAGTATTAACGAATCAAGATGTATATATTGTGTTGCTGACTGCATTTGGGAAGAATATTGCAAACATACATATGATTGCAAGGGAGCAATGAAACAACACAAAGCCACTTGCCCATTTACCTGTATCATCAAAGACCAGATTGACAAAGCAAGATCACTTTGAAGCAAGTGTGTGTCCTTACTAGACTTAAAAGTTTGACAGCTTTTCTTCAGCAAAACTTTGTCAACAACAGATATCGCACCATCATGATGTTGTTAAGAAGATTTACATGTATAATTTTCTTGAGAAATATGAGCTGCTAAAGTTCATACTTCCATTGAAAATTGATTGACTTATTCTTTTCTGCAGTTTCCGGGGTGGAAATAAAAATTTTGCAGAGGTCAGAGCAGCCTCACTTTCTTGTCTTGGAGCTTTGCCACTCCATTTCATGCTTGTGGCTCATAGCTCCAACCTGCTCACAGGCTATGTGGAATTAGTATATACCACACAAGTGAATAGTGCTTTTTGCATGCGCTGATTGGCTAGCTCGGAGGTGATTAGCCAAGTACTATTCACCTCCGAGCAGCCGAAGAAAAACAAAATGGCTTTCCATTTCAAATAAAGTTACTCTAAACAAGTAAAGTTACTCTTTGGTCTGCTAGTTATTCAGTTTGTGTGGTATATACTAAAACAATTATTCACCTCAGTGTTGGTGAAAGTGGTGGATATTTACCTCCTCTTTGGTGAATAATTGTTAACTATGTCTGCAATTTTGATATCTAGAGGTCTGGGTCTTAAGAATGTCACTCATAGTGCCTTACCTGCAATGGACTTTGTGTTTAGCAGGAGTGTGTGAGACACAAAATTGATTAGCCATCATTGTTTTTCTATATTGTAAGTTGATATAAACATAATTCCTTGCATGCTACAAATTAGCCAAAAATAACTGAAAACTTGATTTTTGCTTAAAATATTTGTTTAAAGTTGAATTTACATACCTTTCATTAACATTTACTGATTCTGAGTTTCTTAATTTGTAGTTTAGTTGATACTGTTCATGATGAAATTGTCTTTTACTTGTCATTTTAACTGACTTAGGGTAGGTTATTATTGTGTGGTATATAACGGGAAACTCATAACAGCATTGAAATGTGGAATATTGAAGGGAAGAAAGAAAGAAAGAAAAAAAGGAAAGGACTACCCAAAACAAATCGGTATATTATTGTGCATCATTGTGACATTTTGCTGATAAGTTGCACTTACTGGCAGAAAGTGATGTGTGCCTGCCTCAATATGGTGGCTTGAATCAGCCTGAATCGGCGAATATGTGTTCCATGTTTCAAATCCCTTATGAGATTCTGACAGGCTATACATTTGTGCACAGATTTTACTTTGTAACAAAGATCTGTCAGGTCTTGCCGTGTTTCCATAGAAACCATTTTTGTACTGCTTTTGGCAGGGTTAAATACTAATGGGGATATTAACCAATAAGAGGTTTTGAAGGGGGCATAAGTAAATTAACTCTGTTGGAACTGTTTTTAAATTTACACGTAGCTAGCCTAAAGAATTTGGGGTCATGTTTGCTTACCTCAGACAACTTGGAAACCGGAGGAAACATCTTTGAAAATTCCTTCAAACTGCACTTGCCTTAAAGTTTGTGCGATTTTCTGGGAATTTTCAAATATCATTGCAATTGGTTGTGTAAATCCTTGTTCTCACGACGTGTTGGTTAACTAGTAATATCACTCATATCTAAGCCTTTTTGTGCTGTGCAAAAAAAATTGGGTTTACATGTAATGTTGACGGCAATATTACTAGTAAGCTCTATTGTTACAAACAATTTACATAGTAAGAAAATTCCGAGGTTAGCGATACATTGTTGACATGTAGATCCATGTAGCAGTTTTACCTGTAAGGTTGCGCAATGCAAGAGCTTACAATTAAAGACAAGGTAAACTATTTAGTCGTCTGTTTACTTTCTTCCTACTCAACAAGACTGTGTGCTCCCTGTGGTAATAGATCAAATACGAAAGAGAGAGATTGGGGAGGACTCCCATATAAAAATGACGTACTCGAGTACCTAGAGGGCTGGTTCACACTAGCTACGGAAGCGGAGTCGTAAGCTTAGTCGGAATCGGAAGAAAGTTCTGATCTAGTGTGAATCGGTACGACGGAAGCGGAAGCGGAATCCGAAGAAAAAAAAACCCTTCTGATCCTTCTGACTCCGATTCCGTCGAGCTTCCGACTCCGCTTCTGATTCCGCTTTTTGATTTACACTGGATCGTAACGCTCCTTGCGCTTCCGATTCCGTTGCCAGTGTGAACCAGCCGTTATGGGGTTTAAACAAACGTGTAGCGCTTTCGGCGACCAAAGCAAATCTGAGACACGAAGGGGTGTCGCTCCAATACGCGGTTAACGAGGTGTTTG
>OMLO01001274.1_pt1 | contig 19048 bp, 17 predicted proteins | sample 1674811 | NCBI WGS metagenome assembly OMLO01 (sample SAMN06265003, study PRJEB25207) | coral metagenome | isolation source: Coral host | place: Mexico:La Bocana,Puerto Morelos, Mexico | collected 2008-11-13 | reverse complement strand
TCGTAACTTGTCTGTTAAAGATGTCTCCATTTACAGTGAATACATGTCAGTTTTCATTCCGAAACGCAAGAATGATCAGTATAGGGAGGGGCATACATCCCTCCTAGCAAGGTCTCATAAGGCTACTTGCCCGGTTTCTATTACCGAGAGGTTACTCAAGCTTCTTCCTTCATCTAGTGAGTCACATTCCCCTCTCGTTAGACGAATTGTTAAATCTAGGTCTAAGGAGTATTTTCATGCTACTAAAGGCGTTTCATACACGACGCTTAGAGAGGAATTTAGGAAATACGTTAAACCATTTGTAGATGACATTGCTAGTTACGGCACGCATAGTATCAAGTCTGGCGCTGCTTCAAATCCTGCGTGCAAGAGTATTTCTGCTGATCTCCTGGACATGCACGCCGGCTGGAAATGCGCCACTTCAAAGAACAGATACATTAAGCACACTGTTAGTGATCGCTTAAAAGTTGCTAGATCTATTGCTCTTTAGTTTCAGATTTCATTTGTTTACGATGAATTATTTAATTAGTAGTCTCGGCGGGGGACTAAGTCGTGCCTGGCCCGCCCCAGATTTCCTATCCGTTTTTCCCGCAGGGTTTTTTAGGGTAGGTTTTTTCTGGCCCCCCTGGCACGGCTTTCTCTAATTTACATTTTCAGTTTCTATTTTGTAGACATTGTTAGTATCTGCTTTAATAAAGTGGCGTTATGGCGTTACACCCAGGCCATAATCCAATATTCTCCATGAATTGCTGTTTTGCTCTATGTCGTTCCATAGACTAGGTTAGTGCAGAATTCCTGAGTTAGGCGTCAACTGATTTTTTCTTCCGCAAACAGAAAGGGGTAGTGATGAAATCAAGTCTGTGCTACAATTCTTTTTTTACTACTCCCGAAAATGAGCCCTATCTGTAGTCTATAGCCATGCATATTGCATTAACGAAGCAGTCCCCAAAAATGGACAAACGACAGCATTGAAGGAAAAATAATTTTACGCCTTTAATGATAGTACTCCAAACGAGTCGTACAAAAGATATTGCCGGCTATGCTTAAAATTCAATTACATTTTTCCGCAGGACCTAAAAAAATCCATGAGGGGGCGTGCTCCTAACTTTTTTATTTTTAAGTACCCAGAGTAACCAAGAATGTTCCTGTGTCGAGAACTTGACATGCTTGTGGAACACCCAGGATTGCGTCGTCACACGTGTGGGGTTTTAATTGGCCTTCTATCGAGAAAAACGCGATCCCAGGCCCTTGTCGCAGACTTCAGTGGCTTCATCACAAAACAAATAAAGAAACCTCGATTGTGCTCTGTTCTAAAGCACGCAGGAAGCGGTTGGTCACTGAAGAAGTGGGGAAAACCACTCTCGTGTTTTTCCCTACACTTCTTAGCTTTTATGCTCTACCGCTTCCTGCGTGCTTTACAACAGAACAGAGCACAGTCGAGGTTTCTTTATGTGTTAATTATTTCATCCAGTGATTCTTAAGAAACTGCGATGTTAACACTATCTAAGCCAAGTATCTACGTTGTTAAATCAAAGAGGGAAACGTGACATGTCCCCGAGTAAACCAGAAGGACCAGAAAGTTAAAGAAGCTATGTCACGGCTTGCGCATCTTGGAAACTTTAGCGGAAAATTTTGAAGTTCGTCGTTTGTAATCCGTGTTAATCTTTCCCATCCTTAACTATCCATGTTCCTTTTTTTTGTTTCTTATTATTTCTATCTTAGCTACTATTTTCGCGTTTCCTTCGATTTAAATGTGATTTTGTGCAAGGCCAAATAACTCAAAATATCTTGACTGAGCTCCTTTGATTCGTGTGTGTAGTGTGCGAGTTGAAAACGATCGGTTATTTTTCACATGAAAAGAACGTTTTACATGTGATCACTTTTAGGATTAGATTGAATAAATAAAAGATGAAATGTCACGTCTCTTCGTTAACAAATATAGTTTTATTCATTTCAATTGAGAAACATTCAGTTGGTGTTCTCTATATAATATTTCCGAATAACAACAAAGTGAACATTCAATTAGTGTAGCTAACTGTGATATTTTCTGTGTCGTATTTTGCTTCTTTTGACTTTATGATGGCTCACCGATGGAACTTCTTTAACTGGGGCTCGGGAATGTTCTAGAAATGGTGTCCCTATCTGACTGTATTTCTGAGCATTAACTTGTAATTTCCCTTCTTTATTGTGACTCCCTTGTATATTTGTCTTTGCTTGCACTGGCGGCAGGCCTGGTTTTTGAGCAACCTTCATCGGCATTATTTTTTGTTTAGTTGGGATTTGTGATTTTTTGCAACAATTCTTTGTAGGACAAATTCCAACACATAGCTTATCGCAAATGGCCGGACATGTGAATGGAGATGGAGGAGGTGTCATAGCCGGTAACCCGGGGGGACCTGGTGGCCCAGGTGGTCCGGCTGGCCCGGCAGGTCCGGCTGGTCCGGCATCGCCGGGTCTTCCCATGGCTCCCATCGCTCCCTGCGACCCTTGTTCTCCTTGAAGACCTGAAGAAAAGATATAGATATGGGTTATTGACCAAGCGTGAGGTCAAGATGGCTGAATATTGGCCAAGTTCAATAAAGGATTTATTATATGAGATAAAACACCAAAACATGATAAATTTTACTTGCGGGACAAAGCCCGTATCCCGAGCAGGCAAAATAGCTCCACCTTGCCCGCTCGGGTAGCCAATCACAGCGCGAGATTCGGTTCATCTTGCACGCTCGCGGAGCTAGTCATATAATAATTACAAGTATATTCGGCTTCAAGGTTTTAATATATACTCCGAAAATTTGGATACCTAGTAGATACTTAGTATTTTTGGTAATCGAGGTTTCACCCCTAATATTCATTTTATTAGTAAAATACACGGAAAAGCATATTTGCTCGTGCTTCATGCCGTAGGAGACAATCATATCATGACATAGGTCAGTTAGATATAGTAAATATCTTAAACCCAGGAGTTCCAGTAGTTCGTGAAGTTTTAAATAACAGGAATTAAGAAAGATGAATTTGAATGAGCTCAGAAAAGTTGTGGAAAGTTATGGAAAACGCTGATAACTACGTAGTAAGCGTACGAGCATTTTCATTGTTGTTCTGATTTTTTACAGAGGGAAGCATTGGCGGTCTCCTACATCAATGTATTTTATATATAATCATAGCCAGCTGTTTATATTTTTTATGTTTTCCAACCTCATCCAATAAAACGCTTGAAAGAGTTTCGTAATTTGAAAAAGTGAGAATTCCAAACCTAGTATTTTCGAGTTAGTATTCAAGAGACCAAAGCAGCTTGAGAATGGTCTTTTGTTTGTTGCGGAATAAGGCTATTATAGTGTTGTAGGACACCTTGGAGTGGACAGTCAAACTGCTAGCGCAGCCACCAAATCCAGCTTACATAACTACAGTCACAACTTAATCGCCATGACCGTGATTGTTGCCACAATCTTTGCCCATGGAAGACAGGCATGCATGTTTCTAGGTGTAATTACTGTTGTTTTTGTTGCAGCAACATAAATCTTACCTGCCGGGCCTCGTGCACCGGTCGGGCCTGCATATGCTGCCGGTTGAGCTGCTGCTGGAGGTCCCGGCGGTCCCGGTGGGCCCGGGGCCCCTGCTGGCCCGGCTGCTCCTGGGTCGCCCTGTTTTCCCATGGCTCCCATAGCTCCCATAGTGCCTTGCGGACCTTTAGGTCCTTCCAACCCTGTCGAAATAGATTAAGGCGTGGGTGAATTAAAGTGACATTTTTAAAATTTTAAGAAAGGATTAAAAGAATGAAAAGTCTTGGAACACCACCAGACAGTTGAACGCCCCTGAAAGGGCACCCCAGGTTGATGGGCAACTGCTTGGTGTACGTCTACCAATTTTTAACTTCAAACTGTAATTTTAATCAAATCTTCCAAAACATATGAACGTATGAAATTGAAGCCATATTTGTTTGTAATTGCAGCAACATGGATCTTACCTGTCGGGCCTGGTGCGCCAGCCGGGGCTGCATATGTTGCAGGCTGAGGTGCTGGAGGTCCCGGAGGTCCAGGTGGTCCCGGGGCCCCGGCTAGTCCGGCTGCTCCTGGGTCGCCCTGTTTTCCCATGGCACCCATAGCTCCCATAGGGCCTTGCGGACCTTTAGGTCCTTCCAAACCTGTCGTAAAAGAATGAAATATTTTTCAAGGTCTGATTCATGATATCATGCAAATTACAAATTAATGCAAATTAAGTCTTTAATTTGTGATCAGGCTGAGACAACAGGCTTAAGGATACGAAAAGTTCCTGTTCGTTTTATTAAGTGTTCCATCTTTAAATTCCATTTGGCTTCTTAGGTAAACACATTTTATTGACAACAAATGTTAAAGAATTCCTTTTCTTTTTATTTGGAGACGGAGATATAAGCTTTGACTTTGCTCACATGGGTATATTTTGTTCCATCAAAGTGACCGACTTCAGTGTATAAAACAACAGTCCAACCCAGTCGCCACAAGCAGGACTATTGCCATACAAAACGTAATTATTGCTCTTGGAAGACAGGCACGTTTGTAGATATACAATGCCCTGAATACGCCTGGCGTGCCAAAAATTTACAATGTGCCAATCAGGATACAGAAGACAGGAAAAACTGTACAGTCCTGACGGCAATGTTTTAGGAATTGTAGTGGGACAACTTTTCTCAGTAGAGAAGGCATAGAGTATTCACGAAAAAAGATTTATTATTCATAAAGCCAAATCAGATTGTAAAACATTTTGCCGCTCCAAGCTTTTTATTTTTTGCCAATCATGGTTCGCCGGCGTCCGGCATCACGCTCGTAGTTCGTCGAGTGTTGCTAGGTAAGAAAATAGTTGTGCTATTTTGAACAAAATATATTTTTCCTCTTCAAATTACCCCCAGAATTCTCGAGTTAAGCATTAGTAGAAGCCAAATCAACTTTTTTTATCAGCAAAGAAAAATACTCTTGTCGTGTCGTTTCGGTGGGAGGAGTGGCGTCGTATGTAAAGCTGTACATACAAAACGCAACAATTTTTATTGAAGCAACATGGATCTTACCTGTCGGGCCTGGTGCACCAGCTGGAGCTGCATATGCTGCGAGTTGAGCTGCTGCTGGAGGTCCCGGGGGTCCTGGTGGGCCCGGGGCCCCTGCTGGTCCGGCTGCTCCTGGGTCGCCCTGTTTTCCCATGGATCCTATAGCTCCCATAGGGCCTTGCGGACCTTTAGGTCCTTCTAAACCTGTCGTGATCGAATGAAACTGGTTTCAAGATTTCTGCTAATAAGAATGGAGAGCTACTAAATGAGTATTTGGCAGTGTTTCCATGGTACCAGACTTCCCTTACGACAAATAAAAAGCTCTTAGGGGCATTTTAAATTGACAACAAACCACAAAGAATTACTCTTTCCGCTTATATAGTGACAGACAATTTGAATTTGGGTAACATTTGGTTCCACCAATAATCCTAATCGCAGTTTCAAGAATAAGTCCAGTGTGCAGACGTATCCTCAACTTATTCTCTTCTTTTTTAATTTTAAAGAGAATCAATTGGGGTATAAAATCACAACCACTGCACGGATTCTCGCAACTTCGACTTGGCTTATAAAACGGACTTCAGCATTTAAACCACGTACAGTGCCACTTTATTGTCATGAAGAAGACGGAAATGCATGTTTCTAGGAGTAATTCTTAACATAATAACGTATATTTATTGCAACAACATGGATCTTACCTGTCGGGCCTGGTGCACCAGCCGGGGCTGCATATGCTGCGGGTTGAGCTGCTGCTGGAGGTCCCGGGGGTCCCGGCAGTCCCGGAGCTCCTGCTGGCCCGGCTGCTCCTGGGTCGCCCTGTTTTCCCATGGCCCCCATAGCTCCCATAGGACCTTGCGGACCTTTAGGTCCTTCCAAACCTGTCGTGATCGAATGAAATATATTTCAGGATCTGATTCGTGAACTCTTACTGATTTCCAAAAGCGGTCGAATTCTAGGTATTTCATCTGTTATCAGGGTTTGTCAACTTGCAAAGAAGAGTCTGACCGCAGGCTATGAAAAAAGTCATCGATCGTTTTATTGGGTGTTCACTCTTTAGATTACAATACGTAGCTTAAACAAACTTTTTTTTTACTAGACAACAAACGGGAGCTCAAAGCATTGTGATAAAGGTTTCTGTTAATAAAATGGGGAGCTACTAAATGAGTACTTTGCAGTGTTTCCTTGATACCAGACTTCACTGATGACAGCCAAAAAACGATCAGGGATGTTTTTAATTGATAACAGACCATAAACACTTTTTTCGGCTCCTATGGTCACAGAGAATTTGAATTTGGGTAAAATTTGACTGCAGCAATAATTCAAATCTTAGATTTAAGAATTAATGCGTTGTGCGTGCCGTTTTTATCCTTAATTTTTCCTCTTCTTTTATAATTTAAGAGAGAATAAATTGCGGATATAAAGCCGAAACACTGCACTGATTCTTACAACTCCGATTTGGCTTACATGACAAATTTCAGTATTTAAACTACTTACCGAGTGTAACGTAATCGTCATGTGCATAATTTCTATCATAATTTTGTCATTAGAAGTTTTTAGGTGTAATTACTGAACATATAAAACAAAAGCCATATTTGTTTTTTAATTGAAGCAACATCAATCTTACCTGTCGGGCCTGGTGCACCAGTCGGGGCTGCATATGCTACGGGTTGAGCTGCTGCTGGAGGTCCCGGGGGTCCCGGCGGCCCCGGTGCCCCTGCTGGCCCGGCTGCTCCTGGGTCGCCCTGTTTTCCCATGGCTCCCATAGCTCCCATAGTGCCTTGCGGACCTTTAGGTCCTTCCAAACCTGTCGTGATCGAATGAAATATATTTCAGGATCTGATTCCTGATCTCTTACTACTTTCCATTAGAGGTCGAATTTCAGGTATTTAATCTGTGATCAGGGTGCGACAACAGACAAAGAGATGTCTGGCCGCAGGTTACGAACAGAAAAATCACTTTTCGTTTTGTTGTATGTTCACTTTTTAAATTTTGTTGTTTTTATTAAAGCAACATAGATCTTACCTGTTGGGCCTGGTGCACCAGCCGGGGCTGCATATGCTGCGTGTTGAGCTGCTGCTGGAGGTCCCGGCGGTCCCGGTGGGCCTGGAGCCCCTGCTAGCCCGGCTGCTCCTGGGTCGCCCTGTTTTCCCATGGCTCCCATAGCTCCCATAGGGCCTTGCGGACCTTTGGGGCCTTCTAATCCTGTCGTAATCGAATGAGAAATGTTTCAGGGTCTGATTCCTGATCTCTAACTAATTTTAAATAGCGGTCGAATTCCAAGTATTTCATCTGTGACCAGGGTGTGTCAACATGCAAAGAAGAGTCTGACCGCAGGCTATGGAAAAAGGTTATCGATCATTTTATTGGGTGTTCACCCTTTGGATTACAATACGTAGCTTAAGCAAACATTTTTTTTTATTTGACAAGAAACGGGAGCTCAAAGCATTGTGATAAACCGGTCACAAGGTTTCTTCTAATAAGAATGGAGAGCTACTAAGCTAGAATGGTGTATTTTCGGTGTTTCCATGGTATCAAACTTTCCTGACGAAAGTCAAAAAACTGTCAGGGATGTTTTTAATTGATAACAGACCATAAATATTTTTTTCGGCTCCTATTGTGACAGAGAATTTGAATTTAAGTAAAATTTGGTTCCAGAAATAATCCAAATCTTAGTTTTAAGAAGTAATGCGTTGTACGTGCCTTTTTATCCTTAATTTATTCTCTTCTTTTGTAATTTAAGAGAAAATTAATTGGGGATATAAAACCCGAAACACTGCCCAGATTCTTGCAACTCTAATTTCAAACAAAGTTCAGTATTAATAGGTGTAATTACTGAACATATGAAATAAAAGTCATATTTTTTTTTAATTGCAGTGACATGGACCTTATATTACCTGTCGGGCCTGGTGAACCAGCCGGGGATGCATATGTTGTAGGCTGAGCAGCTGGAGGTCCTGAGGGTCCCGGCGGGCCCGGTGCCCCTGCTGGCCCGGCTGCTCCTGGGTCGCCCTGTTTTCCCATAGCCCCCATAGCTCCCATAGGACCTTGCGGACCTTTAGGCCCTTCCAAACCTGTCGTGATCGAATGAAATATGTTTCAGGGTCTGATTCATGATATCTTGCTGATTTCTGCTAGCGATAGATGTTTCAGGCTTCAGTTGATGGCACTTCAGTTGATGGGGTCCCGGCAAACTCCGAAAACCTACTGCCCCCGGGCTCCCTGATCACCCGATCTACCCATCCAAACGGACCTCCAAATCAGAGTACTGTTAATAAATCTCTAGATCATAACATAAATTAAAAGAGATGCATAAATTTCGCTTATCAGTCATCTAGTTTCACGCAATATTTTTTTCACAGAAGGCCGCCAGAACGTTTATCAGGTTTATTAGATGAATGACGTAAGAGATCGATTACTCTATCTATGTAATAAAGCAAGAGCTGACGGACACTATTTGGCCGCGGTCTAACATCACAAGCTCACCGTCAGGTCCTGGTACACCTGCTCTGGAGGAACAACATGTGCTCGGGCATATGCTAACACAGACTGTCTCACAAATCTCGGGGCATGATGGCGGAGGTGCAGTGGCTGGTACTCCAGGAGGTCCGGGCGGTCCCGGAGGGCCCGGTAGGCCCGCAGCACCGGGGTCCCCTTCGCTGCCGGGTTCTCCCATGTTTCCTGGGGGGCCGCTATCACCGCTTGGTCCTTTCATTCCTGATAAGGTCAAATAGATTACTGCACTGCCAATTATATGCCAAATATTTGTGGATGATGATAATAAATAACGATTATGATAAAGTTGTCGATCATAATGACGGTGAGGCTGACAATTGTAATAACGATGATAATGAGAGCGGTGATAAAAGTAATGATAATCACGACGATGACGATGACGATGACGGTGATGATAATGGCGATGATAATGGTGATGGCAATGATAACAAAAGAAAACATTTAAGTCAAGTTTACCTGGTGGTCCTGGTGGAGCTGGCGGTCCGGGGGGTCCAGGAAGTCCAACAGATCCCATATCCCCTGGTTCCCCTAAACTTCCTGGCTGTCCTGGAATTCCTGGAGGTCCTGAAGCACCTGTAGGGATGGAAACATAATTTCGTATCCTTATACAGCTAAAGTAAGCCCCAGCCAACTGCTAAGACTGCCTCCTGTGATGAAGCAGAAAAGATGAACAATAGGAACAACGGTAGAGTTTAATCAAATGGTGTACGTTCTGTTCATTTTTGATTTCTTAACCCTTGGACTCTCATGTGAATCGCCACCCAGTTTCTTCTTCTAAATTATAAAAAAATAACTTATTTACTAAATCGTAAAACGCTCTTTAAACAAACGATTTCTTATTGCTCTCGATTTTGTTTTCACGTCGTTAGTATAGAACTATCCACAGTATGCATACCAGGGGGTCCGGCTACACTTCCAGGAGGTCCAGGAACTCCCGGAGGCCCCTGTAGTCCGGGAGGTCCAGGTATACCCTTTGGTCCATCAGGTCCCGGAGGTCCAGGGGGTCCGATCAGGCCGTCAGGCCCGGGAGGTCCGGGTTGCGGGGGAGGAGGAGGTGGTGGAGGAGGCTGCGCATAGTATGCCGGGTAATTGCAGCAACCGGGATAACATTCTGGATAACAGTAATCCGGGCAGTCGTTACCACATGTATAGTCCTCGCGTTTAAATTCTGGAATTAAGGAAATAGTAGTTTGTCTATCTTTAGTGGGTGATAAAAGCGTCTCATTTATTCTTAAAGTTTTGGTATACTTAAGTAAACTAGCATTGAGATCACTTTGAATGTTCAAATATATCTAAGATATAGTCTTGATATATCACTAAGAATATGTGAGAATGTATCTAAGATGGAAGAAATGTATGCTGTTTAGTGAAAATATTTAATTGGATTTTACAAATTAAATAATTAAAAAAAATAACTAAAAACCTAAGTAATTATCGTATTGCTTTAAAGATTGAATTTTGTCTTGCAAGATCAACGAAATGATATTAAATATGAATGACAGACCCCCAGTTAGTCTTAACCTAGACGTGGGCAGTATTGTTCACATATTTGTCTTATACGTTCTGTAAATTTATAAAACTCCTTCCGACTTGCATCATTGCTTGCTTCTATCTCAGCTTACTTCGGCATTTTTTCAATTTTCCCCAACGATTCACGCTTCCCATTCATCGGCACAGAGGCAAATTAAATGTCTGTCAGTTTTAGGCTCTCATATCCAACAAATCTAGACGTAGTTATGGACCGTCTGGTACAACCACGGATTCATTTGCTACACCGTAGGAGTATAAATGGGACCTTTCTATTTGAGACCATCAGGGCCAAACTTTCTTCTTGATACCATCAAGACTAAGAAGGCTAGGCTCTGATGGTCTCAAATAGAATGGTCCCATCTGTGAGCGTGGGTTTACTTTATGCCTTAAAATATCCGAAAATTTAACTGAGTGGGAATGAGTCCTGTAAATCTTGGGATATTTCAGTTCGGGGGCAATTCTGAGAGGAGGTATTAACAGAACTAAATCGTTACTGATTAACAATTACAATTCCCTTTCATGCCAAGATTAGGTCTTGCTCTTCTCCTAAAGGGCTAAGAGACAGAAAAGGGGTATTTTAAAATATCAGCCGCAAAGGAGCGATTAGAAGTAGTTTATTGTCACTATTTCATTTCACCTTTTTTTAGGGCCAAATGACCAGCAATAGATGTACAAACCGTCAACCATACCCCAAGGCAATATATAAATGACCAATATTTCCAATCCATACGTTGGTAGTTGCTCTAGAAACAGTAAAAAAAACATAAAATATATTAATTTCTATTATCAGTAACTTGAAAACTTGCTTCCCGCCTTTTGGGAGCTTATTGCATTTATTTAACCGCAGAGGACTGATTTTTGGCTAGAAAATAACAAAATGGCAATAAATACTGATACAATGAAACAAAATATGGAAAATGGCACCGACAGAGATCTTAACAAATCGTTCAACAGAAAAAATTTGGTCAAGGTTGGATGTGTAGGGAATTAATTCAGCAATACGATTGAAATAATCCAATATTCCGTAAAAATGCAGTGAAATAAATATGAAAACTGTAAGAGCTATGATAGGTTTTTTTGAAGTGTGACCGTATTACTGTAAAGTGGAAAAGAAGTTGCCTATAAAAGTTTCGACACGACATCTGTCCGTAGTGATGTTAACGACGAAAGTCTTTCAACAGGCTGTCTTTTAAACAGGCAACAGGCTCGCGACCTAGATGTTGATTATGTTTTGTTGTGAAATGCTGAGACAGTGAAACGAAATGTTTTCATAACATTGTCTGCTGAGGATGACCTCTTTAAATACACCAGAATCACAGCATAGGGAAAACACACTTACTTTCCTCCGAAATTATTTTCGCAAATCCGTGATACCCGGCAGATTTCAATCTTTCTTTTCAAGCCAGTTTAACTGAAAATTCTCTCGATCGACTAGCCAAGTTTTTGTTTCACTCCTCGACCTTTTAATATTTAACAAACACCAGGATATATCCTTTTGTACCACGAAAGGCATTAATAGTGTTTCTGTTTGTCTTATCCAGGTACCCGAAAACAGGTAACCAAATCAAGAACTTCTCCCTACCAGTTTCCATATAGAGTTAACATATTTGCTTCGAGAACTGAGTGACTGATCACTTTATATATGCACTTTTGGCGAGGTCATTCCCTATCTCTGTATTGCTACTGAATTACTTGACGCTTTCAGAGGTGACTTGATAGAACAACAAGTAGTTTTCGATTAACAAGCTTTCGTGAGTCTTTCAAGGCATAAATGCTGTAATTATGCCATACGTTCTAAAATGTGGAGGCAATATAACAAAAGTTTAAAAGTCTAATTCGCACTGGTAATTGATTTCCATACTATTCAGTTCAGTGACTCTCATTTCTCGCACAATGTTACAAGAAGCTGGTGCATGAACAGAGGGGAATGGAGGGGAACTTCATGTCGAAAAAGCAGAAAGTCTAAAACCCCTCTGATTTTTATTTATTCTGATAGATTTAGCTTTCTGTAAAAAGACAAACTTATAAATATCTTGGAGATTCTCTCCATTCTAAGTTTGTTCTACAGGGCACATGCATGACCTAGGGGTGTTGACAGATTTTACATAAAATTACGAGCTCAGTTTTGATTCAATTAGGGAAGTAGTGCTGATAAGTATTTGCCCTGGTCTACATGTCATCATTTTCTGTAGGACTTTTATTTATTGAGTGACGTCCACTCACAAGTTTACATATAGCGATATTGCACATCAATTTGTAGGAAAAGCTAAGGGTGCATCTTAATAGAAGTAGGCTGAAGAAGCACAACTATACCAGTTACAGAGCATGGCATAGTACAGAACTGTCTTCTGAAAAATGGTATCCTGCAAATGCTTTTGAATTGGTTGTCATGTTTCTTATTTTTCTTTTAGAAAACTTTCACTTTCAAAGGAAGATATTGCCTTGCATAGGCAGGTAAAACACAGCGTCCAGTTCTTTAAAGGGAAGATAACGCTGACCACTTGATAATATACTGTTCATGGAATAGCACAGTTTTTTTGGTAGAACTCAGTTATCCACCGGATAGTGATTTGTTACCCACTCGTGGAAGAACTTGACCCATACCAGTTATATTTATCAGCCTGAAGTCCTCGTTGGAACAAAATAAAGGACGGTAGATCAGCGTTCTTGAGGGTGGGGTAGGTAGGTCCCGAGTCTCGTGTTCAGCACAAGTGTAATCAATATTTTGCGAACTAAACATCGTTTTCCTCCTTGAGTCCACCGCTAATTTTACCCCCGATTTCTCGAGCTAATTAACCGGTTCTTCAAACCAAGCTTCAGTTTCGTTCGAGGTTCAAAAAATCTACTGAATACAAAAATGTATAAAGGGTCAAATAGTAACTAGAAAGCGTGCATCGTTCCTTTGCTAAGAAACAGTTTTAATTTTAACGAATAATAGCCTGTATTGTTCGATGTAAAGTTGACAAATTCGACAATACGGGCAATTTCTAATGACTACCCTTTTTATGGTTTCCCTCAACAGTCTACGATCTCAGGTACTAAATAACGATAACAACCCTGCACGGTCGATTGGTCACGTATCTCTTCAGTCTTGTTTCCGAATTTTTTTATTCCATCTTTCATTAGCGCTGCGGATTCTGTGTTTTCCGCACAATCTTTGAGTATCAATTAAATCTTTCGAAAACTAATCTAATTTAAAACGCTAGATTTTCCCTATGGATTCCCCGCCAAAATGTGATTAATTTAGCGAGATTTTTTCTTGTGCTTTAGAGCTTTCGGCAAGAGTTTTTCGTCTGGTGAATAAAGTACTAGAAAAGACAATTTCCGTTAATTTTTTTGGTACACTTTTTATATTTTCAAATTAATACCACGCCACGCAAAATGAAAGAAAGACATCTTCTAAGTAATATCCCATTGAGCTTGGTTCAAGATGCATGCGGTGTTTTGAAGGAAGCGGAGCACATTCTACATTTTCGATTGTAGTCTCCGCACGCGATAACTTGAAGGGTTTCTACGCGGGATGGTAAAATGCAAAAAATATGGAAGATTGAGATACGTTTGTCACATAAACGCAATTTATCACCAAAGTGGTTCGAACTCACTCTAAAAAGATACAAATTAAACCAAATGTAAATTTGGGTTGATAGCGGGGTTTTTTTTCTGTCCAGACTAAAATAAATAGCGACTAATATAATTCCCCGGAGTGCCCAGTTAGACAAAGGTCGGAACTGAACAAATCCAAGATTACAGCAATACCGACAAATTTTACGCTCTGAAATTGTTTGATCATGGTAATTACTTTATTTTTTTTATCTCAGATATTAGCAAAAAATTGGACGCCGTCGAAAGCACACTTGTGTCTTCTGTGCAGGCAAGAAATACTTTTTTCTCGGTTTGTACATGTTGTTCCTAGAGGAAAACCATTCAACAAAGATTGGAGGCATTGTTTCATTCGGGTTTTAAAATTAACATCAATGGCATTTTTATTTAATCGTGTTATCTTGTGCGGAGCTACTGTTTGTGCCTTATGTTACGGTAAGTCTGGAACACCTATCTACCATAGTCTGCATTTTTCAGTGACACGTTTCACAAAAGGTATCAACTCTTTAGTTTCTGGTTACAGTGTGCAAATGCTGTCCATATTGTCGTTGTGTTTATTTACAATGAAAGCTTTGATTTTCACGTCTGATCATTCGCTATTTTCTCTTTATCTTCACAAGGCAAATGTACGCAAGAAGGGCTTAAGAATTGCGTATGCGATCATTAGAAATCAAAACTATCTGTAATCAGAATCATAATCAGATCCGTAACGGACGGCGTGGGTTGAAAAGCTTTCATCCGAGATCAAATATAATGTCTGCGAAAACAGATGAACCGACTGAGATTAAATCATGTTCTACGAGCAAGTTAAACATATTACAGCAAGCATTTGTGCTTCATGAATTTGAGATGAGAGAGAAAGAAAAAATGGTATCCTAACAAGTCAAATCATGAATGTTTTTAAGCAGATCTAAGAGGCCTTCGTGCCGTATAGCACGAATCAGACAATTCATGAATAAACAGAGGGCTTGATCTGTAATTTCACCACTGTGTGAATACTGTATCCAATAACGGTTTCATTATACGCATAAAACTGTATGTTTTACTTTCATTTGTGGGTTTTGTTTCATAACATTCAGGGCGTTTCATTTTGATCCTATCGCGAAAGCGGTGGATTGAGCGAAGGATTTATGACCCGGTCAAGAATATGCGAAACATCTGCCGCATTTCAAAAGTCCTTTCAAAAATTATAGTCATCTTCGATTACATTAAAGCCGGGTTCGTGATATTAAACAATCATTTCCAATTTTCTGTAGTGCGTAAACATTTTTAAAAAATTACCTCTTTATTAAAGATGAGTATATTTCTATTCTGCAAATGAATCAGTCCTTTTTTTTACTTAAAAAAAACAGCAACAAACGTGATCCACATAAGGTCTAAATTAATTCCAGTCAGATGGCCTGTCCTTCAGAGAAAAGTAAGCAGTTACCTCAACACAAATCTAGATCGATTTAAAATGTAAGTTTTTCTTTACTCGAACGCTTTCAGAATTCTACCTTTGACCGCCATGCACTTTAGTTAATGTTAGTCCTGATAATTTAATATCTTCACCTCCACACCTGCTTACTGACAATTACTTCATAATGTACGAAGAATTTTATAACGTTAGTAAAGACTGAAACTCGTAAGTCGAGAATTCAACATTTTCTTTTGGAGGTGTTATGTGAACAGCTTTGAGGGATTTGAAATAATTCTTGTCAAAAAAATTCTTTTTTCTATCCATTGATCCATGCATCCATTCATTCGTGCACATGTTATTTTTTGACCCAGTCTGCATTTAATATTAGATACTTCAAATCATGATAATGCAAATGAAACAACTGATGTTAAATAAAGAGAGAAGCTTTAGAAAACCACTCTGATTACGAACAATTCCAACCTCGGGTGACAGCTCCGATATCTTTTTCATTAGGTTTAGACGGTGGGAAAATCTCGTGCAAAATACAGAATCACGCCTTTCAAGGGAATGAATTATCTGTAAATTCCAGTGAAACAGTTTCCCTAAACTGTTCCGTCGTCCAAGGAGGACCAGCAAAGCAGATCACGTGGACGAAAAAAGGAACTAAAGCGAACAGTCAGCGGCTATTCCCAGTATCATCGACATCGGTTCCAGGTCTCTGGTCGAGTTTACAATTAGGCATTATCAGCGTAGAGGACTCTGGGAGATATCAATGTGATGTGAAGAAAGACAGTAAACGACATGTTTGCGAAGTCGTTCTCCATGTATATTGTAAGTCACATATGTTCAATCCCACCACACCAAGTTATATTCTCCAGATGATATGCACTCCTATTGAAACGGAATTTTAAATTCAATTCATAAACAGAAGCTAGCAGGCATCGTAAGCTCCAGATTGACAGATTCGTCGCGCATGACACAGACACAGGCACGGGGCAAAGAGAGAGTAATCATACACTTTGAGTTGAGAATTTATTACTTTTATTTCTTCGCTTCACATAACCTACTAAAAGGATTTTGATGGTATATTTCTTGAATTTTAACTATTAAACGACAAACGTAGGTAGTTTTATAGTCCTCGACCAGATCTCAATTAAAAAAAAATAGATTTAGCCATTTACCGACAAAATGTGGTGAGAATACATTTTTTATTGCAAACCAAATCACTAGAGAAGGGCCCTTAGGAATTGACCTGTGACAGCTAAACAACGTCAAAGTCATAGCCAGCTCCTTTTCAATTGCCGTATACACTGAATCTATTAAACCCCGAAACCTTTTTTGATTCACAAAGCCATGTTTAGTTAATCTTTATCTCAAAACAGAAGGGTGTATACGCCTGAAACTTCTTGTTTATATTACGAATGTGTGAACAGTGCTGTTATCATAACGTTTGAGATTTTGCTGTGGCTTTCTGGTTGCGACAACGTTGCGAGCCCCGGTAAGCGCTTGCTAAATTTATAGGCTCTTATTCGAGGTGGGCTCTTAATCGAATAACTACGATAAGTCATTCTAACATAATATTTTCCACCTCATCAAGCCCGCCCACGTATTTTGACAACGAAGGGATTCTTCACTACGACACCACAGATTATGTCTGAAGGGCGTAATCCTGTTTTCCATTGTTACGCGAGTGGTTGGCCGAAGCCTTCTTTCTCCTGGTTCAAAGGCGAAACGGAGATTCAAGATGGCGATGCTCAGCACTCGTACGTGTTAACAGAGAGAGCACAAGGCCTTGATCCAGGCCTTGATTTGGACATTCTTTATGTCAGAGCGGAGCATGCTGGTCGATACAGCTGTGTGGCAAGGAACAAATTTGGCGAAGAACGACATGACATTAATCTCTTCCTTGAAAGTAAGCGTCCAGCTCTTTTACTTATCTGTCATTCGGCTCCGTCCTTAGTTTTATGGCTAGCCCATTATCCTCAACATTCCCAGCGTCTCGTGCTTCAATTTTTTTCGTTAAGTTTTTCTTAACTTACTTTTCTAAAACTGACATTGTTAGATACAGGTAAAACATTTGTGTTCTTTTTCATTTAAACTTCCTTTTCAATTTTTGGTGAAAACCTCATGCTCAAACGTAAGAAAACGCCAGGCCGTGGTTGTAAGGGTTTTTTTTATCGCTGAGCATCCTCAATCATGCAATAAATCTCGTAGTAACTAAGCTTACTCGGGACGTTACTAGGAGAATTTCAACCCTCGCTCTTTTTCGTGCGGACGTTGATGCGCTCTTGGCACGACCATTAAGACCTCGGGTCCATCGACACTCTCTCACTTCGGGCCTTAATAAATAAAATAAAATTATCAGGAAACACAATAGAACGCGCTGGTTTTCAAGCTAAAACATTCACTACTGTTCCTTAGATAAAGTAAGAGAGGGGTCCGCTTGGATACCAAGACAAATTTTTCATGAATGGACGAGTTTCAATATGATTTAAACGGTAAGTTCTCTTTCTATTCTACCGTTTAGGAAAACATCCAGGAAAACCTCCTAAAGTTCATCCATACGCTTCCAAACATCAAGTGGTCATCCATAAAAGCGGTGATGCACTACTGGCGTGCGTTGGAGAAAATACTCCAGACAGAGACACGTTTGTTTTCTGGGATTTCAATGGAACCTCTCTTCCACTGGACAATAATAAAGATTTTCATCACCAGTCAGACTTTGAGTATTTTCAGGAACAGGAGACGCTTAAAGTAAACTTCTCTCTCCTTATAAGGAACGTGACGGAACGCGATACTGGGGCTTATCATTGCGGAGTTCGTACTCTTAAAGGGAATGACTCGGACACAATCTACCTGAGCCTTGTTACACCAGGTATTTGCATGAATGATTACACATCGCGCCCGAGTCTATGTGTAAGAGCTTTGTTACAGAAAGAACGAACGAGTTCTACTTGCGTATCATGTTGCCACACTGTATGGGTATTCAGTGTTCTTTATCATGCTTTGGCATGTATAGCACCAGGGTTGCTCAAATAGTGTCTCATTTGGCACAACAGCGATACGTTCACAACAAAAAACGCCACGAAACTACCACGCGTGTAATGCTTTATTACGCCTAATGGAGTCTAATGACTCCAAGACCCATGAAGCTCACTGGCCTATGAACCAGTTTTATTCGCTCTTCGGAAACGTTTATTTATTTTGGTTTATCTTAGATGCGATCCTCTGCCTAGGCTAATCCGACCACCCATATGTTAGCTTGTTAGCTCCGTGTGGGTACTTACCCCCTCCTGGGCGTCAAGTGGCTACCGTGCAGGGAACATGGCTTACGTTAGTCTTTAGGTCGACCTTAAATGAACTTGGAGGGTTGAAGAATGCCTAACTTTTGTTTTTCTCATGGGTGGCGTCTGATCTAGATTCTCAGCACGAGAGGCAAAAGGCATCCTTAACGGAAATCCTTCTTGTGGGTGCAGGGATCTTTTGTGGTCTGGTGATGGCAGCCATTGTTCACCGTCAATGGAGTAGGAGACGAAAGCATTGGAAACGCAAGTTGCTAAGTTATTTTCTTTTGTTTGCTTGTCTTGCGGTTTGTTTACGTATTGCGAAAAGCCCGGGAACGGCCTCCTAGCTAGAAAAAAATTGAAACGATCAGAAGCAAGGACCAAACAAAATCAATGAACATGTAAGAATTCAAATTAGATCCAGAGAAGATAGAGTATTAAAATAAACATGAGAACACTGCCTAAAACGGACTTAAGTTATAGAGGACCGAGGCTAGACCGCATGGACCACAAAAAAATGTTCAGGTTTTTTGTAAGACATTGGAGCAATTTTTCGATGTCACTACTATGTGCTACTATGTGCTACTATGACCAAAATTTTTGTTTTTCTTTTCGACTTTTTCTAAAGTCAATTTGATCAATAAGTCTATATTTAACTAGCACGCTAGAATTTAGAACGTTGCGAGCGATATAAGCCTTGAAATAGCTTGCCGA
>OMLO01001273.1_pt1 | contig 19068 bp, 9 predicted proteins | sample 1674811 | NCBI WGS metagenome assembly OMLO01 (sample SAMN06265003, study PRJEB25207) | coral metagenome | isolation source: Coral host | place: Mexico:La Bocana,Puerto Morelos, Mexico | collected 2008-11-13 | reverse complement strand
TTTCCCTCGCCTAAAGGCTCGGGAAATTATTAGAATTTTGACAAAACGCAAGTGAAATTATTTCCTAATTTCACTCGGCACCATTTGATTACCCATACTAAACCACTTGATTTGAATCTACTATCAACTAAGTCAGACATGGAAAGCAATTCCTAATTTGCAATACGGGCTATAGAAGCACGAAGTTTGAGAGAGAAGCTGTGAGAACGCGAACCCTGAACGAATGCTTCCGCAGATATTTCAAATTTTGAAATATAATGAAATGTTACCCTGAAGTTTCCAAGAGCTGTTTGAACATTTTCTCTGAGATCTGTGCCGTCTCTAAGTGGTTGAATAGCCAGCTATATAGACAGAAACCATTTACAATTAGCATAATGAAAAATGCGATAGCTGATTATTTACAGTACAATAGAAAGAAATCGTTATTCAGCTTCAAAACTAGCTTCCTTTGTTAACTACGTTTACTGCAAAACGGTTCTTTCCGATCGATGAGTTTTTCTTAGTGCTTTGCTTATGTTCCAGTTGGTTTACCAAACTTGACAACTGACACAAGAACCAAATATCGCACATGCTCTTACAAACTCCACGTTGTTACTTTTCATACTCCATCTTTCAGACTACACTGGTTCGTGGTAATACCCTTTGTCAACAACGCTCGCACTTTACTGTCCACAAAACCAACATATGCTGGTATTTGTCAGACTTTGAAGACTGTATTTACACACTGTTTGCTTTCTGTTGACAGCGTTTGAAGTGGCTGCCAAGGCTGATGTGGAACACACTGCATACAATATAACTGCAAAATAAAATTATATTTCAGAAACTCCTTCATGTAAGCTCACCTTAAACGTATCGTCCACCGCTTTGACACCCACAGTTTTCATACTTGTGTACTGAAATGAGTAAACGGAAACACAAATAATCAATTTTTTTATTGTTTTTTTTTTTATCATTTACAACAAAGACAAAATAGAGACTACTTACAATACAAGACTTCTTACTTTCACTGCTTACTTTACTATATTTTACTCTGACACTTTTTACATTTACAGATGAGTGAAATATTGGACATAGAAAACAAATAACTATGTCACCTACAAAAGGATAGTGTAATTATTTCTTTTCATTCTTTTCTCTTTTTTGAAAATTATATTTACACACATAATCAATCATAAGCCGAAATACAAAACCCGACACGGTAACTCCGCAACAGACAATAGCAGTAGAAACGTGCAGTAGAATAGGAAAGTAGAGAAGATTACCTCCCTCGCTTTTTTCGACTTCCTCAAAGACGTTTTTCTCGGTTTTTGCTGAAACATGAGAGAAAACGTCTTCACGTCATATCAAGCAGACAACTTTACCAACAGTTTCTATTGGAGACCGACTTTTTTTCCTGGTTTAATTGCAAGATTAGTCAAAGTCAAATTTCTCAACACAGTTACACCGCCCTGTCATAGATATAGGTCAAGAGAAGAAATCAAATCATCAACTATGAATAGTATAGTATAGTATAGTATTTATTTAAAGTCGCTGACGTAGGGAGTGGTTGCCCAATCTTCCGAGTCAGGGGATCATGTTACAAACGTGCGACTATTTAACAGCACAATGGATAAAGACCAGACCACAACACCGGGAACTACACGCCCAATACTGTCTTCATGTGAAGCCAGATTCTTAGAGCTAACATCAAGGGCAACGTATGGAGATTAGTAGGGAGAATAGTCAATTTGATCACGGTTCGGGTTGAACTAACCAGGTGTCATACTTACAGCTGCAGCGTCGTTGAGATTTGTAATAGTCACGTGCACAAACAACGTGGCTGAGTCCAGCTCCTCTCCATGTGATGACAAAAGACGCACATGCCGGTAGCCTGGGAACGAGCCAGAAAATTGGCTTAAATCGAATTTATGTGGGTTTTTTTTATAGTTCCAAACAATTCGTTTTCAATCGCTAAGTAACCCAGCCAATGACCATGGAGTGATGATAATAAACACACCATACGAAAGCATTCTTACACGACAAAATGAGCTAAGTTCAAAAAACATGGTGCCGACTGGCACTAAGATTAGTTCTGAATCTTCACTCCAATTTGGTTCTAGTGCCAACCGGAATTAATCAGATAAACAATAAATATTTTTTTATACGAAGTTTCGACCTTCTGGTAAAAATATGGCAAGGAAATCCAGGTCTGTATTTGACGTGTATATAGCGGTATTCAACTGAGGGTCGTAAAACTAAACCAAACAAATTACAAAACCAATTAGACTAACTAAGCCAATCTCAAAGTGTAGTAAAACCACAACCAAAGTAATTACCTGATTACTTGCCAAACTAAATTAAAAACTGTTCTATGGGTCAGTGTTAACTTTTCAACTACAGTCAACTCTCCACTAACGGACACTCTCGTAAGCGGACAAGCTCTGTTTTTAATTCTTTTCTGTATCCTTTTTCCCTTTTTTCTTATGGAAATAACTCTCGTAAGCGGACAGCTGTACCAACGGACACTTTTTCCAATTCCAGAGGGTGTCTGCTTACGGGAGAGTTGACTATAGTTAACAACTTTTCAAACTGTGATCCCTTTTTCATCTTAGGCATACACCCCCCTGGGTGAGGAAGGACAGTCAGTGCTAATTTTTTTCTTCTGTGATCCCCCGCCATTTGTTGAGTTACCTGGTTGGATACAGTTGAGAGGAATAGTGTATTGTCCAATGAACCCATCACCAATAAAGTCATCATCTTGTACAACGAACCGCACTAGAGCCAGATCAGGGAGGTTGATGTGAAACTCGAAGGTTTCGTCGAAGACTGGGTTAAAACCTACCAAGAAAAAAAAACGGAGAAAGCAAGTTTAATTATTTCCGTAGAATGTGCTCAGCAAACACAAATCGTACCAAGAAATATATTTTTACCATTGTGAGGAACCGTTCTTGTTCTTTCTTGTGAAATGTCAGCTGGGATGCCAAACACTTCGATAGTGACGAACGGATCGATCACCTGCACAAAATAACAGTGAACAAAACATCAGTCCACGGCAAAAGAATATCAAAGTAGGTTCTCAGCAACAACTACGGTCACACTTACGTCACCCTTAGCTGTGGAGCCCTTTGGCTTAGGAAACTGCTGACCGCTAATGACCTGCGAGAGAAGGGAATTCCATGAAGAAATCTGAATCTCTGTATGTGATTGGAAAAAATAAAACATCTCTTGCAGACAGGAAATTCATTTATTCGTTAAGTCAAAAAAAACTAAAGAAAATTAATTTGTTAATAATTTGACTCGACATTTAAGGTAAAACCTTGAGGAACCGTATTTGGCCCAATAAATCGAGTTGTAATGATTACGTTTTTAAAATTTGTCAGAATACAATGAAAAGGTTCTTGTACCTTGATTTGCAGAATTTGAGGTGAGACGCCTGGAATAACATCCTTCGTGTTTGGATTAAAATATGCTATTTCTAAAGAAGAAACGGTGCGGAGGTTAGGTTAGATATAATTGTAATATTCATCATAAAACAAAACTTGACAAAAGTGAAACATTGTAAGCAGTTCAAAGCACGGGAAAACATATTACCGGTAGAAAACGCAGGAAACATACAAAAGAAAGCAAGAGAGAGCACATAGCCGAGGAAAAGCGCGGCAGAACATGCCACTGGTGTAAATAGCTAGAAAACAAGTAAACGAAGATACCGTACAATTATCCTCCAACCCACTCCCCGGAAAAGAGCTCAACTAATTTCCTTGGGTAAGTCTTTAGAATATAAAACAATGGGTTAAGATTTTTGAGAAAACAAGTACAGTGTAGCCGACAGTAAACGAGGGGGGAAAAGTATCCGGCACTCGCAGAACGCGAGGCAAGACCGCTTGCAATCATTAGTAGGCGCCAGAAAAAGATACTAATCTTTGATGGAACCAAAGCAAGCAATAGTACTATAGTAATTTATTAAAAACGTCTGCACGGAACAGTCATTCTTTTGCACTGCCGTTTCTTTTTCTTTTCAGTGCAAGACAAGTACAAAGAGATGTGATGTTTTACCTTCTCTCATCACAGCGGGTTTTAGAACATATCCACAGCCTCCGTTCTCGAGAAATTTTCCTGTGTTTAGGTTCATCATGACGCCCGGTGTCTGGTAATTCAATGCCACTGACAAAATAAAAACCGCGTTCTTATTAACCAGCAATTCTCTAATATGTTCATAAAATTCTAGTTATATAAGGTGTGTTCTGATTGGATGGCTTAGCGTTTTACATGTACGTAAACAAAATTTTGTGGACCATGATTGACAGCCATGATAAAGTGGCTGACATCCAGTGACCACCTTGCTGAATAGGGAAGTTATTTCACTGAGTGTCACAAAAGCAAAACTCAAAGCAAATACCAGTAGAAAGTGCGAAGGTCTGGAAAACATGAGCGAGTCACGACTGCTTTTGGTTTCACTTATGATTGGATGAAAAAGTGGCGCGAGATTATTTGAGCCAATCACACAGGGTAGTACTGGCAACCCAAAGCAAACGCGAACCTCTTTGGATGGGGACTCAGATATTGCAACCAATATGCAGCGCTAAACAAATGAAAAGGTTCCGGGAAGGCGATTTCAATGGACCTCCTTACCAATGCCACGCAATAACAATAATTAAATTTAGTAATTATACATTGTTTCATAAGAACCAGTTGTAAAGTTATGAAAATATGGGATCTCAAAGTTGCCAATTGTTACAAAGAAATGTATGGCATACATTTCTTTGTAAAAATTGGTAAGTTTGGCGATATTTTTATGACTTTCTAACTTTGCATGTGATACATCGAGCGTGATACAACGAGCGGTCAGGCTTATTTTTTATTTGTACGAAAATATCGAAGAGCGTGACATCGGTAAAAACAGGGCTCGAAAAAAAAATTGAATTCCAGCTTGCCCTTGGGACAAGAAGCTTTCAAATATTGCTTGCCCTGGGCAAGTCTTAGTTTGTTCTTTTTATGACTTAGTTGGCAGACAACTTTCCTGATCCCTTGCCCAGCAGGAAAACCTCACCTGTGCGGGAAAACTGAATGGTACTTTTTTTTCGATCTGTGTAAAAAGATCCATTTAACATACAATATACATGTATTACGCGCTATTACAATCAAAGTCTGTCATTTCGCTCAGAACTTACCAAGTTGACAGCCACAGTTCCACATCTCCTGAGGATTGTAGTTACTGGAGTCCACTCTTTTTCCAGCAGGGTAAACTCTGCTTAAAAATGTCTTGTTATAATTTACAAACTCCTCAGGAAATGTCTGCGTCAACCGTCTAGCGACGTTTTCGCTAAACGAGCACATTTCCCAGCATTTTTCTAAAGCAAACGGGAAAGTAGCATATATCACTACAGGTTAGGCTTACCTTTCGGAAATTACTAGACAGGAACAAAACTTCATAATTTTTTTGTGAGGGTGTTCGCTACAGTGAAAACTCGAACATATCTATGCTATTTTTTCGTTTATTACGAAACACGCACTTTGCTGCTAATTTAAAATTCTTTAAATTAAAATTCTTTAAATTAGCCTCACTACCTCGTGTAAGAGTATAAATTCAGCAAGACAAATTTTAATTATTAATACTTGCAAAAGAACAAACAGTTAGCAGCTAGTTATGACAAGGGTGTATTGAGCGTTATTTTAAGCAGAAGCAGAAGCAGAAAAACGAGGTGGTATAATTTGATGTGTGGTCTAAGTATTTCCCTAGGATTACGCAAAATATTTCATTTTCCCAACATAAATCAAGTTACACTTCGTTCGTTCGTTCGTCCGTGCTTCCGTGCGCCAGTTAATTCGTTCGTTCATCTGTTCAAACGTTCGTTCGTTCCCTCGCGCGTTCGTTCATTCATTCCTTCATTCGTTGGTTCGTTCCCCCGTGTGTAGCCCGTGCAGTCCGGCCTAAAATTAAATACAATCAGTTGCCCTTTTTTCTGAAGATCTCACTTTCAGTGTGGCGACTCTCTGTTGTTCTACTTACGGTTTTCGGTGGAATTCTGGAAGTCTTGGAAAGCAACCGATTTACAATACGTGACCAGGTCAGATAGCTCCCTTGCCAGCTTCGTCGTCTTCTTTGGTTTCTTGTTAGGATCCTGTGGAGAGATACAGCTTCAAGTTAACTCAACTCACCGTCTTGTTAGCAAACAACGAATGAAACTCGTTAATAAAGATAAGGCGGATAAAGTGAAAACACATTTTTTTCCAACATGGCGACAAAACTAGATGGCTAAAATTGCAAGGCAATGTACAGCAGTGGCCAATTGCAAGGCCTGCGGGCGTTGTCAGAGCATGGTGTTGTGAAACGCTTCGTCGTACCAACTCGGCAAATTTCGGAATGCTTGTGAGTATTCGCGTTATTTTTTGATTGGGTAGAAAAAAATGCCTGCACATCGCAGAGGTTTCGAATCCTGTTCAAGTCCGAAATTTTTCAGGCTTTATACGATGATCAATCATATCTTGATATCTTTCTCCTCAGTTCAGATACATGATATATGATATACGTTACTATGTTCAGTTGTATCTTCGCCATCTACATGTACGGGCATATTAAGGACTCACAACGTGACTGGCTCCAGTTAGTTTGACAGCTCAGTTGGCAGAGCAATGCATCAGAATTGCAGAAGTCATTGGGTTTCATCCTGTTCAAGCTAGAGGTTTTTCAGCCTTTATTTTCGCTTTTGCGTAAAGTGCATACATAACTGTGACGGTCTGTCCTGTGCAATTAAAAAATGTCCTCTTTTGCAAGCTGAACATTGATTTCAAACATGAACGTACCTTGCCTATTTGCCGTTTTAAACTTCCTTGTTTGCTATTTTGTCTCTCCAGTTTACAGTCGCCGTTCATTACCGAGGTATCTTCTTGTTCTTCATCGTCATCACTGACCTCACCACTGTCTGTCTTCACATCTGATGGAAGCTTCTTGTTCTAGAAGTGGAGAAACACCATACATTGTCACAGGATAACACGAGTTATAGTTACTGAAGTAGCTATAGATAAACCGTCTCTGGAGCTAGAAATCATACTCGTGAAAAACAAGTTAGACTCCCGTTCCGTCGTTTTGTAACAAAGGAAAACCAAACAATAATGGCTGAAAGTGTACGGCAGCTCTGCCAATCATGTTTCAGCATTTGCAATAGTATTCGAGTGGAATTCTAAACAGGGAAATAAGTTGACTTCGCTTACTTTGACAAGAATTTTCTCCTTGAGCGCCTCTGGTGATGGTAGGTAAGACTCGTTTTCTCCTGGTTGGATTGTATAAAGTTTATCTACAAGGCAAGTTAAATAAAATATGGTCAAAACAACGCACTGTCAAAAATGTAGTATCGGAGCGGCTCTTATAATGCGTGTACATATAATTTTCATCCTAAAACAGCTTTTCTCATTGGTTGGTTTTGTAGTTTGTTTGTTTTTTTCACGAGGCTATATACACATGGTTGTAACGTGTCGATCTATTTTCTTTGGTTTACTTTGCAAAAAAAAAAAAATAAAACTAATATTAGAGCTACACTCTTAGTTTGCAAAAAAATTCGAATTAACTTAACATCTTCCCATGTTTGAGAGAGAAAATGAAATACAAATACCTAATAAGAGCGATTTTAAATGAGTGTTGCAAGCCAATATTTAGCTTGGTTTTGCTTCACTGTGCTTTACAATTGGCTTAAAATATCTATCTATATCTATAGGCTTACATCAACTTTTGGAAACTCGTGCTCCTCTTAAACTAAGAACGTCAACAATTTCAGTAACTGTTTTTAAAAAGGCTGCAATGGCGCAATCTTTTATATGAAGACATGACTGATCATCGTTGTTATACAAACAACTTAAAATTTAAGCCTGAAAAAAAAAAATATCATAATTAACAACTGCTTAAGTTGTATGCATAACTGTGACGATCAGCCATGTCTTCAATCGTTCTCCGCTGTTCAAATATATGTTCTTACAATTATTTTATACTTCTTAAAAATTACTTGTTCACGGACAAAATGACAGCATAACGTTAATACATCCTTCACATTGTTTGCAATACTAAAGAGCTACCTTCGAAACTTACCTTGTAAAATTTCTTTCAGATACTTTGCCATTACCTCCTGCTGTTTGACACTACAATGGTTTTCTATGGATAATATAAGTGGGTATCTAAAAGAAAAATTACAAAAAAAGTCGCACATGAATCCCTGTTGCCTCTGAAATTAACGCAAATTGAGAATGAAGCATTTCAGTCATTAATACAGCTACATCTTTAGAAAGGGAAGCCAATTGTAGGATCGATTACCAGCCCCTGTTCGGGAAGGGAGCCCGCGTGGAATGTATATCGGACCTGAGAGAACAGCGCAAATCGGACCTAAGCCAATAGGTGTTATCAATCGCAGACACGATTATCAGCAGTTTCAGATACAAACGAGGCGTTTCCCGCGCTTTTTCTCGGCTACATGTACTTTCTTCGAGTTTTGATTGGCTCTTTTGTGATTACCTCCAAACATACAAACGAGGCAAATGAGCCAATTCTGCTTTGTACTGACTCTTTCACCTCGTTTCTTCGCGTAACCCGAGAAAACAATTTTGTTTCTTGACAATTGGTGCCAGAACATACGGTGAAAATTTGACATTTTAACTCTAAGTGGAACCAGATCGCAAAAGGAACTTTTTCCATAACATATAGAGCCCCTCCCGTACCCAAAAGCTTTTTACGAAGCATGATGTACTTACGGAGATATTGTGAATGCATGTTCATCTATGGCTTCTAAAACATCACGAAAGAGAATCTTTGAAGTAAACGTGTGGCCATGATATATGACAGGATCATCACCGCTGCCATCCCAGCAATCCACTAAAATAATAATGATAAAATCAAAATAAGTACTTAGTAACTAAAAGGCTTCTCGTCAAACCCGACTGATTGGAAATGGCTGTATGAAGTGATATATAAGCACACCCTCTTTTTGCTTAGTTTTTGCGCGAGTAGTGGATCAAGAAAACAAGACATACTTATATGTGCATGCGCAGGTGTGTATTGCGCGGGAGCGCGGGTGCGTGGTAAATGTACGAGCGTGCGTGCGTGCGTGCTGCGCGCGGGTGAATGAGAACTCACAATGTGTGAATGTCCACAAGACTCATTTATACAAGTGTTTATGAAATTTTTGTCGCGATTAAGCGCGATGTCTCTAGAATTCTTGTGAAACGTTATAAACTAAACAAAGGTTTTGTATCAGAACATGTATACACACAGCATGGGGTGTCATTTTCATTCTAGTTTCGAAAACTCCGACGATATTATGCCTAAATTATGACGGGCAGAATTGCATTGTAAACACAACTGGTTTACACGCGAGTATAAGAGTTGGAACTTAAGGCGCGACATAAATTGCACCAACAGCGAATGTTGAAGCATTTTTTTCCTTGCAACAAAGTTCAAACTTACATTCTACACATTTACAGCCTTTTTTAAGTGCATCAATATAAGCTTCTACACTGGAAGGACCACTGAGTTGATTTTCTAATAAGTATCTGCAAAACAAATCAATCAAAATCAATCTGACAATCATCAAATCTGACCAAAGACGTTGAAGAGCTGAAGATGGAGTCGCCCCCCCCCCCTCCCCTAATTCATAGTCTGTGGAATTAAAAGCGTTTCCTTAAAATTTTCTAGGTTTCTGTATGCCGCAATGTTGCGTTTTTCCCGCCACAATTGCTATATCGTCGATACCAGGCGCACGGGCAACAGGAGGGTGTTACATGAAGTTGAAATACATGTAGCGTATCACGCGCGATGAAGTGGATCTCGCGTGTCCACGCTGCGCGCGTATTCTCGCTCTCACGCACCATTCTAACTCGCTCCCTCGTTTCTTGCTTTTCGTAGCTGTCCATGCTCACTGCCAACCAAATACTGTGCTGTATACTGTAGCTTCTTAAGTATTGCGCCAGCCAGCCAACCATTCAGTCAGTTAAATCAAGCAGGCGACGCATTTTGGACAAAAAGTCTATTAATCCCTAGAACTTCCCAACTCGTCTTAAAACAATGACTTGATACATTACTGATGTTCCAACAACATACAACTAGACGTATCACCCTTACAGCTTAGTCAATAAATAGCAGTATTAGTTTACTGTACTTACGTGTTGTGTGAAGATGCAATGAAGTAATGAGAAAGTGGATGTGACATGTCTTGACAAACTGTCCTGTGCTCACTGTCAAAGATATGACAGTCCTCTTCTAATAAATATTGTGTGAAACCTGAAAAAATAAAAGATCTTTTGAACTAAACTATACGATTTTCCAAGAATTACTACTTGGCCAGCGCCACTAGAGAGCGGTCACAAAAATACTGTAATTTTTATGTAAATTTTTGTATTATTCACAAAATTTCCATTCCCTCAAATGACACATAAATAAAAGTTCGATCAAATAGTATTACTTTGGGGTATCATAACAGGTCGGAGTCTTCTTAGAATATCAGCATTTAACAGAAACTTTGAAAAGGGAATTGTTCAACTCTGACTTTCCTGAAAAGGAAAGCTTGTTAAAGTTGAATCATTTACATTAGGGCAACACTTGCAGGGTTTTCATTAAAGGGTGAAAGTTTCTAAAGAAACTGTGGTGCTGCGTCGGTGGGGGTAACAAGGTAATTTGGTTATATCAAGTAAGTTGAAAATGTAAATTGGCCACCGTAACGAGTTGTAAAGCTGACGTTTCGAGCGTTAGCCCTTCGTCAGAGCGAAACGTCAGTTTTACAACTCGTTACGGTGGCCAATTTACATTTTCACCTTTGTTTGACATAACCAAATTTTCATTTAAGGCCAAGCACTGGGCAAATTGACCAGCTGTGAGGATTTTTCCCAACTGCTTTGCTTATCTAGAGGAACGTTTTTCTTACAACTAAACTCAGTTCGAAAAGTTAAAAAAAAGTCGAGACAACCAGTTGGCCCCTAATGAAAACGTTAATGAAACCCTTGAAGATAGCTTGACAAACACCTACATGCAATAGATTTCTACACTGACACAAATAAAGTTGAATACAGGTAAAAAGAGCTAATTAAGCACTTACCATCAATTCCTAAACATTTTAATTTTCTGCCTTCCTCTGTCGGCTCACATCTTTTGATTATGTCTAAACAGTGTTCTTTGCCCACCCTAGAAAGCTGGGCAACACGAAAGAAGAGAAATAAAAATCAACAAATTTAATCGTCTTTTTTGTGGATAAATTCAGAAATGTTTTCCATGTGAAATCGTTTTCTTTGCAAACAGTGTATAGGAAACATTACCCCTTGTTCAGCTTCCAGGAAAAGCAGTAAATCATCAGTTGTTAGGTAGTCACTATTGCTTGTATATCTACAATATAAAAGAACTGTGTCACTGATTCTAAAATTAAGACTGTCGACTTCCCAACAAAAATTAACACTCATGTGCAATGCATCCCAAATACGTATTTAACATTTTGTGAAACACTAGCATATAAAACACATCACTTTCTTTGTTTCATTTGATTCTGCTCCATTGCTGTTTTGTCCAATTTGACAGTCTACCGCATGAAAAGAAGTGCCGCTAAGCACCAAGCACTTTTTTGATACCGATGCCAAACCTGTCCAGATAAGATTCTAATCCTTTCCGAATTCTCAATGAATTCATCCACCCAAAAAATCAAATCTCTATTTACTAGTAATTAAAAGAGGCATTTTTTGAAAATAGGGCACAAATTTTCACATCATTGAAAAAAGAACCCTGATATACCTGGCAACATCCCAGGCAACCAGAGCCAGCAGCATAAATGACCCTTTTGGAACCAGAGCCCCCAGCATAAAGAGACCCTGTTAGAACCAGAGCGGCCAGCATGAAGGGACCCTGTTGGAACCAGAGCCCTCAACATAAGGGGACTCTGTTGGCACCAGAGCCCCCAGCATTAAGGGACCCAGTTGGAACCAGAGCCCCCAACATAAAGGGACTCTGTTGGAACCAGAGTCCCCAACATTAAGGGATCCTGTTGGAACCAGAGCCTCCAGCATGAAGGGACCCTTTTGGAACAAGAGGCCCCAACATAAAGGGACCCTGTTGGAACCAGAGGCCCCAGCATGAAGGGACCCTGTTGGAACCAGAGCCCCAACATAAAGGGGCCCTGCTGGAACCAAAGCCCCCAGCATAAAGGGACTATACACCCAGTCATTTAAGTCCAACTGAAATGAGGGCCTGGAAACCAGGGAACTTTTCATTCTTTCCCGTTTAGCTGACTGAGCTCTACTCAGTACATTTTGTTAGCAAAGCACGTAATTTCAAACAAACTGGGCACACACTAACCTTGCCAGAAGAAAATAAACCTCAGGTCTTGTAGTGAGTTCTTTGTAGAATGAGAGAAATTCCTCTCTAGATAAACTACTCTTTTGAGAATCTGGACTAACAGCAACTGCTTCCTACAAGAAATATAAAAACAGAACAATAATATATGACAGGAACTTGTGTACAATCATTGACCAATCCTCTGTGGAAAAAAAATGGCAGCTGAAAATTTTACCACACATTATATCTTAAGAACCAGACATGAAAGTACAAGGAAAGCCACAGTTTTGCAACATTTTTTGTCAGTAAGTCACTGTATTGATGAAATTTCCTATCATTTATCAGCATTGCCAAGGATTTTGTGTGCTGAGAATTGTGGCTAAACGTGTGTGCTGCATTCTTTATTTCTATGACGGATTGGTCTTGTATCGATCTTATTACATGTGACCAAAGCTCTATAGACGTTTTTAAAAATTCAAAATTCTGTACCAATCTTCATGTAGTTATAACTGAGTTCTTATTGTGGGGATATAAATGTTTTGTAGATAAAGGCAGGTTGCCAGGAAATTTCATCAACTAACTAACATCACAAGTACATATAATAACTGGTGACATTGTACAATCTCTGCTCAAAGAACTCATCATATTATACATTAAGTTGCATTGTTGACTTCGAAACCTTGGGTACATGGTACCAACCTTAAATCTTTGCCTGATTACACTTTCTGGAATATTTTCATTGAGTTGTCTAACCACCAAGAGAACTTCCTTCTCAATTAGTCTTCCTTTTCCCCCATTGTCTGCCATAATAAACTGCTCCTTCAACCATGTGGTCAAATATTAAAGAAAATTCAAATAATTTGAAAACAATTCTCAGCACTAGCGAACAAAGAAATGTATGGTATTAAGTTAGGAGAATTAACTCTTGGATCCTGGGAGTGAAAGGGCTACAGCTGGAAACAAAATCAAGGTCTCAATTTAACAACACACACTTGCAACATGAAGATCTCGTCACAAATTGAGTTGTCCAAGGGGAACAGGGATAAAGCAGTGGGGAGAGTGAATGCATCCCACCGACGTGGCCTGAGTTCAATTGTGGGCTGGTGTTGTTTGTGGTTGAGTTGGTCGATGGGTCTTGCCTTGCTCTGAGGGTGTTTCTCCATATTCTATCTACAAAGGACCCACAAGAAAACCAGTCTCCAATAGGCCACTTTCGATATATTAAAATTAAGCTTGATAGTGAGGCCTGGAGGACACAAACAAAAGAAATGAATAAACATGGTCATTCAATCTCCTTTGTTTATGTCCCCTAAGCCTCGCTGCGAAGCTGAATTTTAATATATTAAAAGTGATCTATTCCCTCTGACTATTAGATTATCCTTCAGGTTTTCATGGTCATTTTATTCATCATTTTGGACTGGATATTTGTTTTGATAAATACAACTACCATGATTCACTACAGGTACAGTGTATAACTCTTAGAGTAAATTGGCCATCTGTACTGAAGTCTATAGCTTCTTCTCTAATTACTTTCATAATAATAACATAATTGACATCTTTCAATTTTTTATCACATTACTGAAGTGTTCAGAATGCACTTTAAAAAGGATATCTGTCACGCATCTGCTGTCTGTTTTCCACAGGACTGCTGGCTGTTAATTGAATGGCAGTAAATATGGCATTTATTGGCCGAGTGACATACATAACCATATTTTTGTTCACACTTGCACATAAATCTATTAGTTTAAGGACTACAACTTGGCTCTATATATGTATGTTACACAACAAAATACTATAAGCTCAAGAATTCTATCAGGAAAAAGCTAAAGTGGCCAAAGCCTGTCCAATAATCTTGTCTAATTATTTCTCTTCGTTCAAAGCAGTATACAATTTCATGCTTAATTAAGCAAGATTTCTGTGGAAAGAATTTGAAGCTTGCAGCTGTTTACAAGCACTCATCAGGGTTTTCTATCTTGAGGTCTTATAGTTGAGTAATGGCGAATTCCATCTATGAACCTTCTCACAAATTTATTTGATTTCACTCATCAAATAATCAATTAACATGCAAGTCACATGCTGTACATTTTTACATGTGCACATGCATACCATGTTTGTATTCACCTTCACTAGCCTGGAATTTATTACATTTTAATTTAACCCAAACTTTCTAACAAAGGGCACCCTGAAAATGTCACATTGTTTTTTTTACCTTTATCTGAATCCAAAAGACACCTCAGACCAGTGACCCATATATTTGCCTCGTCTGGAGAGTATGCAACAAGATTTAACGTCTCATAACTGTCACTGTAAATAATAGAAAATGCACAGTCTTCCTGAAAATCATCTCTGTCCATCTCACGGAAGACATCAGTGTTTTTCCCACAGCGGATCTCTTTCACTGTCTCAATAAGAACTAAAAAAATAATGAAAAAAAAATATTGTAAATCAACTAAGCTCTACCAAACTTCCAATTGATTTATCGGATCTCAAAGCAACAACAGCTACTCTTTCTTGCAGAAATTGGTAGGAGTCAAATAATATTACCTATATGGTATGTTAAGCCAAGTGGCTGATCAATTGGCCAAATGAATGGGCAGGGAAGGGACGGGTGTGATTTGCAGTGTTTAGTTGTAATTTATGTGAGAACAATTTAGTATGGCATGTTATTGTTGTAAGAACTTGATGTTTCCATGGCAACCAAATTTGGACAGGTATGTTTTTCAAGATTTGGAATTTTTTGTTCTTAATAACCAAATTTAGGCAGTTGTTTTTACATTGCTAGTAGTTTTAATTGCTTTAGGGATTTCTGGCAGTTCAAAAAATTTGACAAATCTAAGATGGAAGATCCAAAAATGGTGGATATTTAGATAATGCAACACAATTGCCAAATGATAACGGCTGGTGAATGGTTAATTCCAGACATTGGGAGAAGGTGACACGAGTGTTTTTCTTCCCAGCCCAGGACAGTTTGACATTTTAAATTGTGAGACTGAGACTTCAAAGCATTGTAAATGTAAGGGCGGGACAGTCAGACACTAGGATGCCCAGACATCATTCACTAAAAGAAACAAAAAAATCAGGACTTCAAGACTTTCTTCAATAGCCTTGTAAAAAATCAACACTCCAAGACAGCTTTGAAAAGAAAATTGAGAAGTCCTGCGATATGCACATAACTGCTAAAAAAAAATGAGACCTACGAAATTTGATGAACGTTTTGCAAGACCAATGGTTTTTGAAGGGATATTCGCCACCCCTATGATAATTATGATATGATATTACCATGCCATGCTAATTATGTCAAAGGACACATTGTTTGGATGACTAGTTTCAATGGTTAAACATCACCAAAATAAAGTTATTGAGGGACACAGAATCTACCCTACCCATCACCTTGAGTTGTAGAGAACGTTTAGTCCACAGAGAGTTAAACAGAGTGCACAATCTTAACAATATTTATTTATTTTATTGCGCGGGTAACAGAACATGTTTTACAATGTGAGAGCAAGGTGTCAATGAGGAATTCCCGAGAATGATGGCACAAATTTTGACCTGTATTTTTAGTTTAAAATAGGTTGACAGTTCTTCAACTGATCAAGAAATGGAAAGAAATATTTTTACAAATCGTCAGAAATGACTTTTAATCTTTTATAGTTGCAACAAAGGTATTTATAAATAATAATTTTGAAAGAAATATGGAAAATTGAAGAGCTTCAGGCTACATGTAAATGGCAGCACTGGCCTGTTATATAGTATTGGTTTGTTTTTTAAGCACAATGTAAATTGGTACATGTATACATAAACCTATTCAATTGAAAATATTAAGTTTTGCAAGTATTTCAGAGGGAAAAATAATGGATAATTAATGCATAAAAGAAAAACAAATATGTGGAGTGTCAGATAATTTTGGCTGCAAGTGTGAATGCTGCCAGCATCAATTTCCAGGTAATTGTGCCAGTGGCAAAGGATATAAAACATAATGTAAATTCTGTCACAGTATTATAAATGGGTTTGAATAAAACTAATAAAATTCAAAACTTTCTGGGTGTGATGAATTATATATGAGGAAACTTCAACACAGGAGGTAATTTCTTGCAATCAGCAGGTGCAGTCCTTTGACAAATTTAAAATTTAAACATGAATGGTGAACACACTGTAAATTAGAAACAGACTTTAGCATTGTTTTCAGGACAATGATAAACACAAAGCACCTGTAATGGGCGTGCAAATGAAGAATAGATCGACTGATCACCAAAAATTACCAAGAATTTAAATATAGAGGATATTGCAAAGATAAATTATATTTTTGAGTGGTGAAAACAATATTTTAAGAAAGAGCACAGCATCTGAGTAAAGTATTGTTTTTAACACAAGAAGATAAAATTCATATCGTCAAGCCACCATTTTTTTCTTTTTTTAATTATATCGACAAACTGACTGTTTGCATAAACAGTCAAAGGTGGAAAGCGGGAAATAGTATTTATTTAAGATATTCACTAGAGAGGATACAGAAAATACGTCACTTCGGTCCTGGATATAGTTCTGTATGAATTTTACAAGTGATGTACATGACATTTTATGTCTCAGTGACACACTCTGGTCTATTGCAATAAAGGTAACTAGGTTACAACTTTAAATGATTGACATAACATAATTATATGAAATATTTATTAGCAATGACATCACCATAGCAGTCGTTCAGTTTTCAGTATGGTAATATGATCGAGGAGTTTTTGGGTCTATTATTTTTTCTGTGCATTCAAAGATACTTGGACAGACTTTTTTATACATTCAGTTGTCAGCAAAATAAATTTACTTGTTGGATATACATTGTTACTAGTATATGAACACACGTCAGGCTACAAGGGTTGGTAGTTGGGTGTGATAAACCATTTCTTTTGGACTTAAAATATTTTTTTCTTGAATTACAGTTGGTATAGCCACGCCAATACAGCTTTTAACTTCTGTGGTCTGAAGGATAAATGTAAAACTAAATTTACTGGTAAGGACTGTTAGTAAAAAATTCAAAGAGGAGATGAGAAAACTTGACTTTGAATCTTATATTTTCAACAACTTAAGAAGGATTTAGCAATATTTCAAGGGCTTTACAAGACCAGCACAAACCATGTTCATTTTATATTATATTGGAGTGGGGGAGGACTCTCACAGAAAAAAAGCATGGAGGAGCTTGTTCGAAATTTTTGAAAAAAAAAAACCTAAAAGATTCCAAGATTATGTTTCAAGGCTGTGACTTTTTTTTCACCACTAAGGTACGAATTTTAAAGCAACACATTATCTTTTGTCATACTATTTTGGCTTAGTCCCTGCTGTGGACCGTGTGAGACTGAACTTCCTATGAGATACCAAAACTGTTTCAAAACCCCTAACAGATACAATGAGAGGCCCGATGCGCCAACTTGGTGCCAGGGGATAAGTGAAGTGAACAGATACAATGAGCACCCTAGGTTTTTTTTCAAGGGATTTCACCCCCCGCTTTACATGAAATACTTAATTCTTGCTCTCAGGTGCTAGTTTAGTCTTCGTAACATTCACATGTACCTTATAATTAAAATTGATTTCTTTGTGATATTTCAATCTTAATACTTTGATGGTGTCTTCTTTTGTTTACTAGTAGTATATATTAAATGTTCTATACATGATGTTCTGATCTTGTGGTTTTTCTGCAATTACATAAAAATTTACCATGACACTTCGTCTTACAATCTTGCATCATAAACAGCTGGCTGTAAAGCCACAAGCTCAACTGGATTGACTGATTTTGAGTCTCAGAGTGTCGCTCAGGATCTTTAAAAATGTGCACTACTAAGTACAATTAAGTGGACAGCCTGTTGACTCTGACAGACTTGAGATATGGGTGAAGCAGGATAATACAAAGGAAAATGAAAAAGTAATACTAGGGACTGTCGAGAGAATGACAATTTAATAGCAGTTTGAGACTATTCCCTGCCCCATCTCATCTACACGTCTGGAATACATGTATGTAGCCTTCAGATTAAAAATGAAGGTCACCGACATCCAGTAATGAATTACTCAATGTGGTCAGGACAATAGAAATGCCACACAAAAATGCAAATTAACAGTGGTTTCATTAATGTTTTCGGCAGCAGGTAAAAGCTTTTCACAGGCAGGCAAAGATTTTTTGAACTGAACTCCTTTGTTAAAAATAAAAGTTCCTCTAGATGGCCAAACCAGCCAAGCAAAATCATCCACACAACCACTCAATTTGCCCTGTACATGAAACCGCTGAATTAAGTGCTAAATCCTTACTGATTGTAAAAAAGGGTTTTTAGAGCAGTTTCAAATTAAGTGCAAAAAAAAAAAATAAAACCAGACTTATCACTCTGGGCAATTACAAAGGGTGGATGAGGAAATTCTTTACTCTACATGGAAAAATATACCACAATAATGTTTTTAGTTTCAGTGCAGACTGAAATAAAAAAATGTCATGTTTTTTGGAGTTATAGAATCTATGGTGAAAATGAATAAAGGAACATTCATGCACAAGAACAAGTGCTGAGAACACTCACTGAAGTTGTTAATTTTTATCAGTAAGAAAGCACTGTGATCATGACAGTACACAATGGAATTAACTGATCTGTAGAAAGGTAATTTGGTTATATCAACTAAGTTGAAAATGTAAATTGGCCACCGTAACGTGTTATAAAGTTGACATTTCGAGCGTTAGCCCTTTGTCAGAGCGAATGACCAAGGGCTAACGCTCGAAACGTCAGCTTTATAACACGTTACGGTGGCCAATTTACATTTTCAACTTAGTTGAT
>OMLO01001272.1_pt1 | contig 19069 bp, 17 predicted proteins | sample 1674811 | NCBI WGS metagenome assembly OMLO01 (sample SAMN06265003, study PRJEB25207) | coral metagenome | isolation source: Coral host | place: Mexico:La Bocana,Puerto Morelos, Mexico | collected 2008-11-13 | reverse complement strand
TGGGAACAGACATTCAATGCATTTTGGCCAGGAAAAAACTGCTTTTAGTGAAACATTCCTTGAAGGATTTGGCACGGTCGCTTGCCAACACAGCCAGTCAGAAGAAGGCTTGCAGCAAATTGTGTGAAAAAGAGCAAAATTGCAGCCAACCGAGCAGTGTTCAAAATTTATGTTAATGACTTAAGTAAAATGAACAGATGCAACTTCACTGGTAATCACCTTTGTCATGGGATGGGATCAACTCTCCAGGTTTTGAAAACATATGTTCATGGTCAGCCATGCTTGATTTTCTACAAGATGCATGAAGATGGACGAGTCGCCGGTGTGGAAGTGTCAAGAGGTACAACTAAGATATAATTTGGGAAGGGAATTTGCCTGTAGAATTGAAGGTCTAAATCTCAATAACTAACAAGAATAATCAGAAGAAGAACAATAACAACAAAAACCAAATAATTGAACAACCACATCACCGACAAAAAATATGGAACAAAACATCACATATCAATAAATGACAAAAATATACTAAATATGCCAGAAACAAACAATAAAACAAAAGAAATCAAAGAATAATCACAATCGTAAAAGACACAGATGCCAAACATTGAACAAAAAAAAGATAAAGAAATAAATATATTAATTAATAATATTATTAAAATCAAAAAAATATATTAAAATAATAAAAATATTAAGAATTATTAAAAAAAAAAAATATAAATTATAAAAAAAAATATATATATCAAAAAATATTAAATAATAAATATTCTAATTATTATATATATATATATATATATATTATACCTAGATCTTTAAACGTACGCAAATTTATGTACCTTCATCTGTTTACCTTTTGATTGAGCAAAACGTACGTAAACTTGTAAAACGTACACTTTTTTCCAAAACGTACACTTTCATATTCCCATTTCTAACCATCACTTGAACTTGAACCAAGCATATATCATATGACTGAACGCTGGCTCCCCTTAGCATTTTACATGGATCGAGACTATGGGGGTCTCTTTCCAACGTGCTTTCCACCAGGTGTGCGCCCACCCCCATTTGTTTTGTGTGCTTTGTGCACGCTGACTTCAGATATCTTCAGATAGTTTATCAACACCACCTTCCAGGTACGGGTGATGGAAGCTGGAACTTGGGATTGAAAGGCGGGACAATCAGGGAAGCCTAATGATTTTTGATGGCACTTTTCAAAACAATTTCAGAAATTTGCAAGTTCAAAGCCTTACATTTTGCCGCTATAGCTGTTTTGGGTCTATCTAGCTTCCTGGGAATAGCTACCATGGACTCGGAAAACGATGCGGTCCGTCGTATCATCGCCGATTGGAAAGCCAATGACCAGCTAGTACTTTTGGCGGCTGGTGGAATCATGGTCAAAGTGGGCAATCAGAATGATATATCACGTGAGGAACTTGATACCAACAAAGATGTTCTGGCTCCAATCGTACGACATATGGGCCCTTTGACTTAAACTGGAAAAAACTGTGAACTTCACATGTCAAGTTGTAAACTTGGTCATGCTAGTATACTTCCGGGTCCTTTACAACCTAGGTTTGCGGCCATCCATTGATTTGCTTGGAGAAGCTGTGGAAAGCTTTCTACATCACTGCAGACCTCGTGGGAAGAAGTTACCTACACGAATCTAGCCTTCAAATTTCAGTAAAAGATGAAGTTTGGCTTCAACTCCCCATTTCAAGATCCCTACATGAATATCCGATACTTGTATCCCAAAAGATGCCCAGTATCCCATACTACAGTAGTAATCTGAAACATAATGGGCATCCTTAGGTCGAATGGTGAAGGGAGAGGCATGGATACTCCGCAAGTTGGTCTACCAATTCAATCGTGTGGCCAAGCGGGGCCACCGGCCCCGCGAGGCTGGGATCAGAGAGCTAATGGTCATTGCTGGTATCGATGTTCCTGATATCAGTCCAAGGGGTCCCCGATCAAGAGGCCTGTAATGATCAAAAGTTGTAGTCATAGAGCCTAAAAAGGATATCAGATTTGTTCGGATCAATTCATAGCATTAAGATCTAGATAGCATATTTCCATCACGGTGAAAATATCCCAATAGTGCACGTAATTGGCACAGGTGATCTGTCTGATGAAGAGGAAGCATGTGATGACGATGATTTTTGTGGAGAAGAGGGTGGGGAGAGTGAGGAGGAAGAGGTGGACTGTGAAGTGGACCCATCTGAGACCGCCCTTGCTAAAAATGATGAGGACATCAAAGGGATAAAACTACGTATAGCCATCCCACTCTTCCAAGTACACACAAGAGACAAATTGATCCTAAACATGCGTAGAAGATTTAGTACTAAACATCTAAACCTGACCGAAGGACACTGGTCATGATGCTCCTGTTCCAGAACATCCCGAAGATGCCCACAAAAAAAATGAAGAGATTGAAGAAAAGTTTGCAGAATGTCCTATTCTCAATCCTTGATGGTGAAGTTCATGTGTTTTTTTATCAAATTTGTTCAAGGGCTAGTTTTGTCAAGCCTCCAACTGGGAACCCCAGGTGCAGCTGAACCTTCATGGTTGAAGCATACTGCAGGCAAGACCTGCACCATGATTGCGATCAATTCATCCTAGGGCTAGTTGATCCAGTTAAAGGTTCATATCCCAAGCCTTAGCCCCAACAGCCCAGCCGGTACAGGTGTTGATTCCATCAATGGTGATGATGGTGATGGTGGTCTTTGTCTACCGGAGAAAGTGCATGACATCGTCAAGAGCAGGGAGCATGGAGGGGAATGCAGGAAGTGTGGTCTCAAGGGAACTTGGGACTTCATCAAATCCAGTCCATGTCAGGCTACAAAGGCCAATTCTAGTATCAGTCCTCCCAAAACAAATGCAAGTGAAGTGAAAGTTACCTCACCACCCGCTGCAAGTTTGGGAGATCAGCTAGATTTGGCATTGAAAAATGAAGATGAACAAACAGCTTGGGAGATTGTAGAGAAAATGGAAGCGGATCAAGCCGCACAGTCTTTACAAGATCAACAACTGATGGTAGAATTGATGGAACAAGAACTAGAGATGCTTGATGCTATGGAACAATTGGAACAATTGGAAAACTTGGAGAAAGAAGAGAAGGAACTTGAACAAGCCTTGCTTTTATCAAAACAGCCCTTGGAAAAGCTAGACCAAGTAGATTACTCCCTATGCACCGCTCGACCACCAGCATCACCTTGCACTTCTTTGAGTAAGCCACCCGTGATTGTGGTTGCCCAGCCACCAGCCCAGTGCTACTCGGCTCCCATGCTTTTTCAAATCCATATGTGATGGGATCAAGTATGAAACAGTTATATCAAACTAGATCAACATGGCAACATGGATCATATCACTTGTACAGCCTATACATCACCTTGCCCAGGCCCTGACAATCTGGAGACCTTGCCCATGCCCACCTTGGACATGGAGTTGCCGTGGGAGCCAGAGCCAATGGCACTGCCTGATCAAAAAAAATCCCGAAGAGGTTGATATCCTCCACCAGAAAACTTTGATACTTGGGGAAACAGACCATCTTACTCCTGGGGAATCTCAAGAGGGCCAAACGGGAGATTCAGCTGGAATGGAAGATACTTCTGGAAATCAAAGTACTTCCCCGAAGGATGACACTTCTAGGAAGGAAGATACCCCTATGAAAGATGACACTTCTGGGAAGGAAGGTGCTTCGAAACAAACGGCCGCATCTGGAACTGAACCTCTTGAAGATGAGAATGCTGAGTCTACATCCAAGAAGAAGGAGACCAATGTTCTAACATCAATCATTGATCCTGTTGCAATTCCAGATTACTATGTTTTGCCTAGATGTTTCCAAATCCCTTTTGCGCTCAATTCCCCGGAAGCTATCCCTATTGTATTAGATAGATTTGTTCCAGTTCGCCCTGAGGAGTTATCTGATGCCCGGCTGCATTGGATAAGGTGGTTCCTATCACTCCAGATCAGCAAAAGTCTAGCAGGGGACGTGGTCGGGGTGGACGTGGCCGTGGTGGACGGGGCAGAGGGCGGGGGGCTGGAAAGGTTGAAAGCAAGGATGATGAGGAAGAAACATCGAAGGAAACAGAAAAAGTTGAGAAGAAGAGGTGTAGGAGGGGCAAAAGAAACAAGGATGAGGAGCAGGAGGAACATGTTGAAGAAAAGAAGGCTCCTAAGAAAGCTAAGAACAAGGGTAAGGAATCTACTGAAGTCAAGAAAAAGCATGAGGAGGTTGAAGGTGTTTCCTATTCTGAGGGCCAGGACCCCAAGATGGAGGGAGATGTCAGTAAACCCAAGCGCAAAGCGAAGTCTAATAAGGAAAAGGTCACTGATGAGGCAAGCAAAGGCAAAAAGTCTCCAAAGAAGGCTGAAAAAGGAGGCAAAGGCAAAGATTCTTCTAAGAAGGCTGTCAATGATTCAAAGGAAAATGCAAGTTCTTCGCAGGATAGAGCCCCCGGTTCCAGGAAGCGTAAAGAGGCAGGAAAGGACAACAAGGATGAAGATGAGACCAAAACAGCGCTGAAGGCAAAGCTTTCAAGGAAGTCAGCAGCATATCACCGTGCAAAAGTTGCAGCATTAAAAGATGGAAAGTCCGCTGAAGAGGCAAAAAACCTTGGACGTGAGGTACCCTGAAAAGGTTTCAGTTCTTTTTCTTTGAAATCTTTGAGTGTAAGAATTGAAGGTAGAGCCATAATTAATTTGCTCAAATAAAATGGATTCCTCCACCTTTTGCAGTCGTGATGTGATTGTCTAGTGTAGCTGGACTGACTTTTATATCATCCACAAGTTCCCCCATCATAGAACCAAGGCATATGCAAAGACGGAGTAAGCTGCTGATCTTTTGGGGGAAGTGCAGCTTGCTAACAAGCTGCCATTTGGGTTAACAAACCTTGCCTGGCAAGTGTGTAAGTGGCAAATTCTTTGCCGAAATGATTTGAAATCATGAGTCTTTAGATCCATAGAGTGGAAAGCAGTGGGGATAGCCCCATGCACGTGAGAAGCCTGCTTTGATGGAAAAAAATGGGAAAGTTGCACTCCTCAATTTCTACAAGTTACTTCAGCAATGTTGTTTGAATTGTTTGCCTTTTAGTCCTGGAAATCCCAGTGGCCCCCACCAATCTTTTGCAGGCCATCCCTAAATGCCTCGTCGACGTCAACCCGACTCTTGGGCTATCCATGCTCATTTCCTCCGCCGTCAGCCTCGGCATGGTTGCAGCCGGGTGTGTTGTTGTGGGAATCCTTTGTATAGCTAACACCCCTTCAAAAGCTATCCAACAGAAACCTGCAGTTGAATTCCACAAATGTTGATCAGAGTTGCTCCAAATTCTTTAGATGGTCTTCGTGTGTGGTTGAAAAACTGCATTTGTTCTTCCGATATTTTTCTTGAGACAAGATCAATTTGTTGAGATATGGATGATTGATGAATGCTGTTGAATGGAAGTTGCATGAAACTGCCATCAACAACTGCAGTTGTTTGAACGCTCCAAGGGGTAGAGAAAAGGTCGTACGTTGGGATCGGACATGGCACTAATGAAGAATCCTGTTGCCACTCTTCAACACGTTCAAGCTCCGAAGGACCGGGACCCAATTGTTTTATAAGTTGTGCCCTATTGAAAGTTCCCACTAAACCATAGACCTATATATCTTCCTGAAGCTGAGGTCCTTATAGCTTTGGTCTAAGCCTCAAAGGTTGAAATACTTTTCTGACTGCATCTTGATGATTATACTCTGGGAAGCACCTCCTCCAATTTTCAAAGTGCTTAGGTCCTTCTATTGGGATGGTCCCAAGAGATGATGATACCAAATCCTGGCTTTGACTGCTTGGATATCTTTTCGGGCAAGAAAGCTATATCCATGGCCTGGCTCTTTCCCTAGCCCCTGCAGTCGGTAAAACTAAAGTAATGACATACCATGGTAAGACATATCCCATTTTTCAACTTTGCTTAAGGTCGGAATCGGGGTATAGAACGGCCAGCATCGACCGTGACTACAACACCACGGCTATGGACTTCCTGCGTCCAGCAGGATTTTTGTTCCTGGGTCAAGTCTTACTCCATGGGTTGGGGTCTTTGGTGGACAAGCTTACTTGCTAATTCAAAAAAGTACTTCAGAAAGCAATTCGCTGAAGCAACTGCTACTAATGAACCCGGCCATCATGATAAAGCTCATATCAAGAGTCCACGGAAATGTAGCTAAGACTGACCTTTTATTTTAATACTTTGAAAATATTTTCCTTCCCTACATTGGCCAGGAATCTTTGACTGAGTCACTATTTGTTTGATAATCATGCCATAGATATAAATTTATTTCTGATGATCAAAAGTTACAAGAATGGAAAACGGCCACTGTTAGTTTCTTGTTCACATAATAGCAGACATAGGCGAGTTCACTAATGGTACTTTATGGCTATGTCCCTGAACTTTGCAATTTCCTTTCTTTGGGCCAGTTGACCTTCAGTCACCATTTCATTTTGATTTGGGAACACACCCCTCCACCCACCTTGACTGAGGCTCTGCCTTTGGATTGTGATGGGGATGCCTCCAGGCAGTATCGTCACAATGGGATGTGATTGCAGCTCTTGGGGAGTACCGGCCCGTGGGACATCGCTGAGGAACTTTTTTAATGTTCACGGCAACGTCTACTTGCCATGGATACGTGCATCTAACTGTATGGTGAGTAGGAAGCTTTCTCTGCAAATTATCATTGGCATGGTTACCATATAGCTGTTGAATGTTGAAATTCATAGCTGCTTTGAAGTAAACCAACTCGACTCCTAAAGCTTGTACATCTGAGGACAACCTTGATCTGTCTTTTGACGGTAGCTGTGAATTCAGTTTTCTTGGTGGAACAACCCCAGAATTCCCTGTTGCCTCGGTGGAGACGATTTGAGTGGATGATGAACTCCGTGGTTTATGCAACTAGATGGATATTATAGATCGATCTTGATCTTTTCCAACTTTAGAACTTTAGAACATTAACCGACGAGTTATGGTGCAACCTAGGTATATAAGACGGCACTATGGATGATGCATCATGGAGCTCCAAGCCCCAAGAGAACATGGCTGTGGTCAAACATGCCAGAAATAGAATTGCTGAATCATGGAACCCTTACCAAAGCTGTCAGAGAGGCAAACACCTCTTCCAAAACAGTACGTAAGTACCAAGATTCCACAGGAAAATGGCGTTTTGTAGGCACAGCAGCTTTGTCTGCATCACAGAGACTTGTCGGTATTCTGAGTCCATTTGTTTTTGATTCAAATTATTGACTCTGAACTCTGAACGGCTTTTTTCCATATCAACATATGATCGATATTCATAAAACCATTAGAAGCTGGGACCCTTTTCTTCTAACAGCTCCGATCCCAGGACATACCCTCGCCAGTTTGGCAAGAACTTGCTGCGAGCCTTCGAGGATCACATTGGATCTTGTCCTGTGCGCCGTGATCTTAGGTTTAAGCCGCAGTACAACAAGGCTTTAACAGAGCTAGAGCAGTTTGAACTGCTTGGCTTGGGGGACTGCTGGGAAGATGCAAACCTCTTAGAAGTTGTGACCTACCTCATGACATCATCGAAATGCAGGTCAGGGTTCTGATGCTATGTTTCGTGGATATATAGCAACGGGTCATTGTTCGCTTTTGTGTTTTCAACCTTATGATGCAAATAGAAATCTTACACTGGGCACTTTTTTCCTGGAGGATACCAGCTGAATGGAAGCCTGCTATGGATACCTTCTACAAAGAATTGCAGGATCATGTGCCCCTTGCAGTCTATCATTTTTTCATGTATCATTCCAGCAATGTACTTGGCTATAGTAATAAACACGGGATTTACATGTATGCCAGGTGCTTGGCAGTAGAGCTTTGACCAATGAGCTCATCCGCTTGCAGAACAATGGTGCTGGCTAGCTTTGACCCCACCTGATCAATATTTTTGGGGTTGGATGTGACACTAGGTCACTTTTACAGTGTCCTGGGTGCCCTTTAGCTTTTTGTGGTGTTTTTGGCCACAAAAAAAGGTGCGCACAACGAGCGCAATTCGGTGCAAACGAGCGCAATTTCGTGCAAACGAGCGCAATCTGAAAAAGTGTACTTTTTGGAAATCATGATTTCAGTCTTTGGGGGATTTTTTGCCACAGTTTGAGGTTGAAATCTGATTGGATGCACCGTGCACACTTGAAACAGTCAAACGATGACCACTTTAGGAATACAATTTGGTCAACATCGATTGGAGCTGTAAGTCACAAATGCAACTCTTTTCTTTCAGTGCTTTTTGGCTTCCAGCTGGCTAGAATGAATTCCCGATCTCATTCAGCTAAGACTTTGTTGGAAGGTATGTCCATGGTTAACCCAACCAATGATAATTCTTCGCGTAAGAGGGAGCTAGAAGCTTTGATTGCTGCCACTTTGATGCATTGCTGCTGACTGCGATAAAGTTCTGTCTTGACCATGTAGTATATCTCACATGTAGATATCGCGCATACTATGTGCTGTACGTACATGCACGTTATAAAATGTCAACATATCAACTGAGGCCCGCAAAGAACGTGTGGAAGCCTTGCGACGAAGGTTGAGCAATGTTGCTTTACCTGAAGGGCCTGTATCTCCACTTCCAGGAACTTTGTTGGCAAGTCTTTCAAGATTGCATTTCAATGTACCATTAGTGTTTGACCGAAAATGCTAGATTCTTATAGACTACTTTCCTTTACGGTATGTTCATGTAGCTAAGGAGCACCACATGAGATGCAATCTAATGGGCAGTTCTGTGCTGGAAATCCCACGCCTCCTACTGAACATGCAACAGGTCCGGTCTGGTGCACATACCCACCACCTGATCGCCAGATCCCTCCAGAGAATATTTTCATGGAAAGTTGTCAACAGTTTGAGGCCCAACCAGTGGATGTTGTGCATGACTCCCAGGTCCCACCCACACTTTCACCAACCCTTGCCCAAGGTGCTTCTGTTGAAAGTTTACCAACCCTTACGTATCACCGTGCGGTTCCAAACACACCAGAACCTTTCAAGACAGGTTTGAACTCACCGTCAATGCCCAGTGAACCTCAAGCCGAAGTTCCTGTTGTACCACCCTGCCCTGCCCCAGCAGCAGCTGAGTCCTCCAAAAAAGTGGAGAAACCGGAAAAACCAGCTCCAAAGGATGCTGGGCCTCCCACGGTTGCTGAGTCAGAGGTTGATGAGTCGGTTTCACAAGCGGCAGTTCCTACCAAGCAAAGGGATCCCATGTATTGGAGGCCTTGTTCAATCTGCTGCCTCAATAGAACTCTTTAGTTGTGTGTGGAATCCACTTAACATGGTCTAGTATTTTAGCACCGCTTAATCCGTTTGTTTAGTCCCTGTCAGGATGTACCGATACTTCAAACCCAGGGGTGGCAAGGTCAAATGCACCGCTGAAGCCCTTAAGTTGTGGAATACCAAGGGTGGACGTTCCTTGATTGCCACAAGGTTAAATATCAACGTATCAGTTGCATGGTGGATGTTCAAGGTGGTAAGTAATATATAGTTGCATGGGTTTTTCCTGAAACCAATCAAACTAAGGTGATGAGCTTTACAAGATGTTTAAGGAACATGGATCCTTTGAAACATTAGAAGTGCAGATCAAGAAGAAGTTCACTAAGTCGGTAGAAAAGGCTAAGTGTGGAGGGTGGTACACGAAGCAGTACTTGGAAGCGAAAGAAGGTTGGAGCAAGCCTGGGGCTTACTTTGCATGGGTGATATGATGAAATCATTTTCAAAACATACAAAGGTCATCCCACCTACAGTAGTAACTATACTGAGTTGATCTTGACCTTCAACAATCCCCCCTTTAATTTACTCTGGCACCAGCTGAGGGCCATGATTACGAAAGCTGTTGCTTGGGCAAAAACCTCAAAAAACCTGAGGGTGAACCCCATTCACGGCGAGGAGGAAATCTACATGATTCTTAGTGAAACTTTTGAAACGAAGGAGAAAAATGAGGAAGAGACAACTCGTGAAGGCAATCTTGAGGTTGAGGTGGGGGATCTTTTTTGTCCATCATATCTTAACGCTAGTACTTTTACATGCCCATCAAACAGCTTTACTGACTTGATCCAGGGAATATATATTAAAAATTAAATCAATAAAATCCCGCCAGGATGAGAATGGAACCCTCTTCCAGACGGACCTGCCAGAGATTGGTGATGACAATGCAGCTCTTCTAGCTCACACCACGGGAGCCAGCGGCAGCACTGATGGTGCTGGTGCTGCTGCTCCTTCGGATGCGCCGGTGGTTGGAAGCACCTCTGGGATCATGTCTTTTAAGTGAAGGCCTCATTTTAGCCAACTTCACTGAATGCAAAGAGAATCTATATAAGAGAATTTGAAACCATTTCATGAAGCTCTTGGATACCAGTTTCTTTTTTGATCCCAGGATGACGTTTCCAGCTGTGAGTGGAAACACGAGCCCACTCAGCATTCTCCCCCAATTCGTGGAGACATTGGGAAAGAAGATCGATCGCATCCAAACAGAGATGGACAGGGGTTTGGAATCAATCGGTTTTGTGATTTCCATGTCTTTTGTTTCAACAACTTGAAATTTGAATAATTGTCGATCTATTTTCGAAAAATCCCGAGATTTATTGAAAGTAAATTTGAACAGGGTATAGATATACTTAGCCACAATTCTAGATATCATACTTACCAGGTACCATGTACACTGGACCTCAAAGCATTCTTATACCCAATCAGAATCTTTCAATTGCTTGTTCCCTCCTACCAGGAGCGACTGCAAGGTGTTGGCTCTGCTGCTAGCACTGCGTTTTTTGACCCAATTTAACATATATGGCAAAGGTGATTTGAATAGCGAATTGTATAGTTGGTGATTGGTTATATCGTTTCCTTTTGAAACTCCAGCCCGTACCCAACTTTATCACCTAAGGTTGGTTAATCAAATGGATGCCACCCTCAAGAAGATGCAGGCCAACTATGAGGAGCTGACTGTCAAGCTTTCTGAGGCCACAGTGCACCCTGAAGAGATTGACAAGCAACCTGGCCTTGGGTTGTGCGCTATTCCCAATATAATCTTTCATGCCCTCTAAAGCCTATATGTTAATTGAGTCTTTTGATTTGAGGTTGAAAAAAACAAAGATCCAAGAGCTCTTTGTGGCGTGCACTAAGCTCGATGTCAGCATGAACTCATTGTTGATGCGGGGAAAGAACCTTGTTTTAACATGATCTGTTTTTCAGCTGTATGCCCAGTACTTTTCAGATTCAAGTTGTACGTTATACTGCCTATGTTTCACCGTTCTTATCCCAACCTTCCTCCACCATCTCTTGGACCTCAGGGGTATGAAGTCGACATCTGCTCCTGCTTCAACTGCTCCAAGCCGTGCCTCAGGGTCTGGAGGAGACAAACCCTCCAAGAGGAAGCCAAAAGCCAAGGCTTCCCCCAAGAATAAGTCCCGTAAGAGTAAGAAGACCCCAAAGGGTGGCGAATAGGATGATGTTTTACTTCGGTGTGATCAACAATCCGTAGCAATTCCATGTTGGTCATTTACGCGTGTTACATTGACACGACTTGATGCCGGGGCACCTGGTTTGTGCTGCAGTTTGAACAGTTTTTTCAATGAAGGTATTTCCCAAGTCAAATAAAAATCTCTAGCTTTTGAATGTTTGAGGGGTGCAGGCACTTTGTACCAGGCAATGCCCATAATTTCAATCCATTGCAACTCTGATAGAGCAATCGGGTGAGGTGAAAAAATGCGGACCTGTGCTTCATCAGCTCATGGAAATTCAGCCATCACATCACCATTACAAAACAACCGTGTGAACCAATGACATGCCAGGTTTTGGCGAAGATGTTGTGATGAGAGGTGACTCAGTAGCAAGGGGTAAATTGGGATATAAAAATTCAATTTGGGTGTTTCATGTTTCAGCTTTCTCATTCCATCTCCCTCTCTCTCTCTCTTTTTGTTACTTTGCCCCCCTCCTGTCTTGAGATTCCATTGCCCCATGATCATTTTAATTTGCCGGGTTGCCGCAACTCAGGTGACTCCAGCGACAGCTACAGCGATCCTGAGGATGATGAAGTTGTGTCTGGGTGGATTGACAGCTTTGCCAAGGGAGCCTCTTGGATTCTGTGGTGCGGGTTCTTGCAGGTTTTTTTCGGGGCAGGATCTTATTTAATTCGATATATTGTTTGAGCCCATCATGTCAAAACACGTGGGGGCTGAAAAGTTTTAACCTTAGGTTTTTCCCTTTGCACCCCCTTACATTTTTGAATTGGCTCATTGATGAGGCAAGTGCAAAAGATGTCATGGCACAAGTTCGAAGAACAAAACACCTTTTGGATCGGCATGGCTACTTGTAATCAAGAATGGCATTTTGCTTTTTGTTTTGTTTCCCAATAATTTCCCAAGTGGTATTGATTGATGAGTCTATATTCCTTCAACCTCATTAAAACAGGGATAAGTAAGGCTGATAGATTTTGGTTCCACTATCCAATCATTGTCTAAGGCGTGTATGACAAGAAGGTCACGGAACTATCCAAGTACAAGGATACTCATTCCTCAAATGCTAGTCGAATTTTGCACGCATTTGTGCACCGAAAGGGAAAAACATTACCAGTTCCTATCACACCGGTCCAGGTGCCGGTAAGGCTACCACGCAGACGGAAGGTAGTAACCAGGCCTTGGCCAGTTCTGCTGCTTTCGGATTGGATAAAACTAGTCTTTGAAGATTCCCACTACGCCGGTTTTTTCCTTCTTGGTGGCTATAAAATGGATCAATTTGAACAAGCCAAACGAATCTTCAAGACGTTTTGGGAAAGGCGTGCACATGTTGAGCAAGATGTACCACCCTTTGCAGAAACAACGATTCCCATAGCACTTCATGGGGATGAAGGTAGAGGTGCGGGGAAGCGCCCAATATTGGTTATTGGGTATCAGCCAGTTGTTCCATGGGCTGGTGAAAATGTTGTCAACAGTTCCAAGTATTTTGGCTTTCATGGCAGGTGTTTCTCAGAGTTCCCTTTTTTTTTTAAGAATGGTTTCCCATCAAAAACACCCATCTTATCAACCAAGCTAGGGTTGTGCCGTTCATGTAAGGCACACTTATACCACCCGACTCCTCTTCACGGTTGTTCCCTCAGAGAACTACGCACCTAAGAGCCGGACCGTTGATGGTCTCTTGGAGGTGTTGGCTGATGACCTTATCAGACTTGAACAGGAAGGAGTGGAGGCATCTCAATTGGGCTATAAGACGTCCTTTAAACCTAGCTTGTAATTTTTTGATTCAGTCCAATCTAATCCCCTCATGGTTTACCAATTTTTTGTGGGCATAATATTTTGGGTTGGTTGTTAATTTGGTGTAAGAAACCCCCTGAACACAAGGTAACTTGGCGAGGCATTACGCATCGGATTCACGCCAAGTTCACTGGCAGTAAGGGGGACTGGCCATGGCAACGGTCTGCGTGGAAGTTAGAGCCGGGGTATACCAGCCGAAGAAAGTGTCACCTTTGTGACGGAGTTGAACCCTAGCTTTTTTTCAAGTACATGAGTACATGATTCGTATTTTGGGTTTGTACCCCGGAAAAAAATGGATGGGAACATGGGTACATTAACGAGGGATCCACTGATTCAAACACCTCAAAAAAAATGCCCATCAATCAACCATTTTGATTCCATCTTACCATTGCCTACTTTGATTTTCCAACTCAGGACTGGTATGATTTGAGTTGCAATGGGCCCATTCGTCATTCAGATTACAATGATTTGGGGCCATCTCCCTTCAAAACTGGGCAGCCATCTCCACTGCGTAGGTTGTCCAACGACCCCCGGGTTGTGAAGGTTGACTTGGCGCATACTTACGCAATTGGAGGGTTTGGAAAAGATGATGCAGCAAGCATCATCGTATTTTTGGCGGTGAGGTGTGGGTTGTTTGGTCCTGGTGGGTTTCAAGAACAACTTCACCAGGGATGGGTTTCTTTCAAAACATGGTGTGTAAGAAACGGAAAAAGCACATCCATTCAAGACTTTGCAAAAGAGGACCTCAAAATCACTTCGAACCTCGTTCATATGTTTGGGCAATTTGTTTCTTAGAGTTTGTTTTGTTTCTATCCTAGGGGGATTTCAGCTACAACAGGTATGAAATTTAATAGACTCGTTCTGGAAACAATCATAAAAACTGACTTACCTAGGCTCCAGTGCTTCCCCAGGGGCCTTGGCAAAGGCCATGACGCTGCTTTGCTATCACAATGGTTGAAATCTGTTTTGGATAGGGTGGAGCCAGTTCAGGTACCAGTTTCTCGCTTAAAACAGTCTATTTTGGTTTGATGTTTTCCCCTGTAAAATTCTCACCTTGGGCCTCTTTTTGCTAGCAACATATGGAATTCCAAGTAAGGATGATTGCAGAACCCTCCTGGAAATTGTGAAATTTGGGAACAATGCTACCAATGCGTTCTTCCGTAGCCTATATCGCTCTGATCTCTGGCTAACAAGAGCAGAAGCCTTGTCAGCTGCACAACATGGGTGGAATATGGCAGACTTTTGTCAGCATGTGTCAACCTTTTGTTAAACAAAAGTTCCTCATAAGGAATGTAGCACGATGAAAATCCCCATTTATATGTCCATTGATCGTTATGTCTAGCCAAGGAAGCCTATGGTGCATGTGCTTCACTAGCATTTGCAAAAGGTTGGAAGCTGTGGTATATCAGGCCAAAAAACCATATGTTCTTACATGTGGTGTACCCTAGTTGCAACCATTACTTCCTCCAGAAAAATCACTGCAACAGTGCGTGTAAATATTTTGGTAGTATTGGTACTCCACCCTAGGCAAGAATTGCAATATGGTTCTTCTATGTCGCCTTGGGTCCTAAACCCACTCAGTTGGAAACTTAGCCCCTAGAAGTGGTTTCCTATTACCCCACCTTTTATCTTGGGCTTCTTTAGGCTCAGCGTGCTGGGCTGATGAGGATTACATCGGCAGAGTGAGCCGTACCAGCAGGAAATGCCATAGCTTGAAAGTCAGTTTTAGAACCATCAGCAAAAGTTTGATGAATTACAAAGTGGAATGGGCAAAGGTTTGCCCAAGGTCACCCCGAGTGCCCTGAGACTCCGGCATCCTCGAGGCCAAGGATGAAAATATGTTCACCGTTTGTGCTGCGGCTCTTGCCGTGGATGAGATGGGCTGGAAGGGGTTCGGATGGTGTTGGATGGCTAGAAGGATATCCCCCAAATAAACTCGTACAGATTTTTCCAAAACGTACGGAATTTGATGTCAGAGCTTCACAATAAACTCGAGCGGAAATTAATGTACCTTTGAAGATTTAGGTATGTTACATATAGATCTTATATCATTAAAAAACAAATATATGTATATATATATATATATATCAAAAAACATGTCGACAATAAATGTTAAATGTACATTATATGCTGACTATAGTTCAATCAAAACATATTTAGCTCAGAAACATGGTGCATTTCTTTTTGCTACACAACGAATTCTTGACATACAGTTCCCTACTTCCAGGAAGTGCTGATGGGATATGGTCCTGCAAGAATTGAAGCCGCTTTGCCTCACATTCTTTAGCTTCCAATTTTGTGGCACAACCTGGGGCTGCTGACCCCCGATCTCCAAAAACAAATATCGGGAAAGTTGTAGCTATACTTGAGAAAGTATTGAACATTGGATGACTTGAAATTAACTCAACAAGAATTATCGAAAAAAAGTCATGTTTTGTTTCTGAAAAGCACTGGGATCCAATTTTCTGGAAACACACATTGCAGGTCATTTCAAAAAAAATGCTGGTCACTTCTTTTGGATGACAAAATTTACAGAACAATCATAGGGAAAATATTGGGAAAACCTTTGGGATGGAGGGCCCCTTAAGAATCCACCCCATATACACGATATATCACCTGGGTATTTATTGGGTATATCGGTATATCAGGGGCGCCGGAAGCATTTTCCCAAAGAGCCCCAACTCTTCGGATTGGAAGTTCCGTCACCTTCAGCTAGCCATTTCCACAAGCATTCAGTGGCCCAATGCCTCCGGTGGATCCGCAAAAGGTGGAGGGTAGGCAATGAAAATCCCATAGAAAATCCCATGGAAAATGAAAGATCAACATAAGATCAACTAGAACTAAAGTCTGATCCGTGACAAACTGGAAACAATGACGATGGGATGATCATGCTTGTTAATTTTGAAACTTCCTTCTCCGTTCTCTCCGTCTGTCTCTGTGCCATGTGACATCATGAATAATACATGTCATATTCAGCATTCATAATAATTCATGACATGGTGGCATGTTGAACTTTTCAGCACTCTCTGCAACAACCATCCACTGTATTCAGTCCATTCTTTTCTTCGCCAAACTTCGCCTCGGAAGCAATTGTTCTGCTGCTGCAGCAAAAGTCTTGGCACTGGCCAGGCGTGTCGCACGATCCTCATCTGCTTGTTGCCTTTGAGAGATGACTCAAGGACTTTCGGGAGGTTCCAATGATACAAATCCATCTGAACCCTCCAGTGAAATGGTTTTTGTGTCACAATTCCTCCTGACAACAATCAAGGATTTTCAGGAAAAATGCCTTTTGGAGGAATTCTCTTTCAATGGTTTGTTGGGACAAACATTCAGCTGACATCAAAGCCAATCCTCACAAAGCCATCCAGCCTTGCAACTTCCATCCAATCAAATCACTTCAAAAAATAAATCCAATTGCAGATTTAACAGCTCAAATCCCAGGGGTGTGGATGGATACTTGTAGATACTTGTAGGCTGTCATGGGGATGAAAAACAGCTGCTGCGAGGCTGCGACCCTCAAACCCAACGCCTGCAAAGTAGCACCAGAAGTTCTTCTCGCCTAAGAACCTCATCCACGGATGGCCAGTTGCATCCAGGATCACAGGGTGATAGCATAGAACCTGAAATTTACCAGCATGTTTCAAGCACGGACCGGTGGACAACACACCGTTGACAAATATAGATGGTCAGTCTATCATGTTCAAAGACCATTTTCCATGGTCTTCAAAATGCTCTAGTCGATGCCGTACTGCCTAGGCTTTACATTAGAGGTCAATCAGGTCTAAAATCTAAACGTTAATAATTAGTCTAGTTCATGAAATCATGGGTGCTGGCAATTGACATGCAAATCTGTATCCAATAACTATATTTATATGGCAGTCCCTTAAAGGCAGATGACTACATAGAACCCATGCGTGATTCTGCTAATCTTCCCTGTTGCACCTGCAACGTCCAGAAAGCGGATGTGACCACATTGGCAGCGCACACCACGACTGCGATCCCATAATTCACAACATCGTGGGCAACTACAATCAAAGTCCTGCAGAAATGAGGTGAGTAGCATTCCCATGGGATCCATGGATTATTTACCTACATGAACGGTGGAAAATGGCCACATTCAATGGGACATGTATGTAAATGTTCCCTACATGGATCCTATGGGACTTGCAGTTGTAAAGTAGTTTCCTCTTATGACGATGTCTCTTAATGAGAGTAATGATCCACATTGCAGTTGAAGAAATAAAAAGTTTGCATCCACTAAAGGATGTGTTTAAAGTCAATACATGGATTTTGGCAATTAAACTATGTTGTGATAAAGTATTTGGGAGTGGAATTCAGTGAAGAATGCTACAATTATTATTATATATATACTCACTTACTTTAAACTACCAATATGCAATCCCAAAAAGCTTAAAGTTTAGCCATTTGTCAAGTAAGTATATGTAACAATGTAACAAATGTTAAAAACCTGTGGGCAAAATTGACGAAATCAATGATGAGACGAGCCTTGGAAATCTTCAAACGCATCCGTCGTTGGGATGTTGATTCGAACAGTTCCTGCAATGGGATTGATGCTTTGGCGTTGTTTTGTTTTGTTGGTGGTTTCAACCCATTTGAAAAATATGAGTCAATTTTGATGATCTCCCCAGGTAGCGGTAAGAAAAATAGTATGTGAAACCACCAACCAGTTTTTTTTTTGGGGGGGGGAGGGTTTGGGCCAGTCCAAAGTCAAAACAAATGAGAAAAAGATGGTTGTTTTTTTTCCTGGGAATTCTGCGAAAATCGGCACGTCCCATACCGTCTGTGTGCACGCGCAGACAGCATCGAGAAGCCACGAAGCCACGAGAAGCGAATTAGAGCTCGCTCTTAGACTCTGTAAATTGTAAGGTCGGTACGTCCCATATTGTCTGTGTGCACGCACAGACAGCATCGAGAAGCGAATTAGAGCTCGTTCTTAGACTCTGTAAATTGTAAGGTGCGAGTGTATGCACATTCAAATCTAGTCTGGGTGCATAAGGAAGGACGGAGCATCTTCTCTTGTCCGGCCTTCCAATTAAACTGTTAGATTTCCTACCCATGTTGTGTGGATGCCAATTCTTAGCTTATGCCAAGGGGTGCATTCAAACATTCCCATGCAATCACCCAAACAAAAATAGCTGATTCCTCATCAGACAGGTAGCTGATGGTCACTTCCTCCCCGACCTTAGCAAATCACTCATGCCAGCTTGTTCCGTGTACAGAGTACAGTGTCTGTGAATAACAAATATGTCCAAACAAAACATGAATCCTGACACTATGCATAAGAATCACCTGCCACACAACCTTCACCTTCACTATGTTTTCAGAAATCTTCCCATTGCTGACTTTTTGTTGCGCCAAAATTCCGCGATGTGCCGGCGTGCTCGAAGAGTAAGGCCAGCATCATCAGCTACCCAAGTGGCATTGGGATTGCAATCCTAAGGCAACTGCAAATGCTACTGTTGGAAAAAAATCCTGCACAGTGGATAGGTAGTTTATCACATTATTTACGAGGCTTTATGCATCGGATTTCTTCCTCCAACAGTATGAACCATTGAACTCAACAAAGCCCTAAACCCTAAACGAAACCATCATGTTTGCAGCCATGCATCATGGGAATGGAAAGATGCTTGTAGATAGATGGCAGATGCCACTGGATCGTCACTGTATTCGAAACTGTTGTATTTCCACACCTCTCCACAAACAAGGGAAGAAAGTTCATGTGTCTTTTCCCACTCATGCGGACTATATTATTCAACCACTTTAATCTATTTCACAACGATTTTA
>OMLO01001271.1_pt1 | contig 19083 bp, 12 predicted proteins | sample 1674811 | NCBI WGS metagenome assembly OMLO01 (sample SAMN06265003, study PRJEB25207) | coral metagenome | isolation source: Coral host | place: Mexico:La Bocana,Puerto Morelos, Mexico | collected 2008-11-13 | reverse complement strand
GAAGTTAAAAAAGTATTGTCTGCTCTTAAAATTCTGTTATGGGTAAAGTTTTCCGTTGAAATGTTTAGCATAATTCCATGATTGATCATTTTTGCCTCAGCTTGCGTCAGCTCGTGCGCGCAGATTCCGGCAAGTTTGTGCTAGCAGCGCACGCGGTAATAAAACTATATGGAGTCACCTTAAATTCAGGTTTAAACTAAAAATTTAATTCCTTTGTCTCTTAACCCTTATTAGGGTTAGGAAATTGAGAATCAAACTAGGTTAAAATTATTTTTACCTGGATTTAATTTTTAACTACAACAATTGTGAATAAGATATATCATGTACATGTACCATGCTTTATTTCATTTTTTTAGGTTTCTCTGGAGGACATGTACAATGGTACAACAAGGCAGCTGGCCTTGCAAAAAAGTGTTATTTGTTCCAAGTGCGAAGGACGAGGAGGGAAGAAGGTGTGTATACTGTAGCAAGTTGGTAATGACAATTCTAAGGATAATTACGTTGTGTACTGTGTATATTTGATTTTTCTCCAGCAAGTTATAGATAGAACTGAGTTTTTATGACAGGCAGGTAACTGAAATAAACAACCTTAAATGACGCCAAGATGAACTCCTACCCAAAGTAAGGATTCTCTTTTAATTACACCTCTTGCTGTTCATTTATATAATACTGTATACATTCGTTTATGTTAACAGTTGAAACTATATAACAGAAAATATACGTTCATTAGCACTTCCATGAACTTCATCAACACAAACAAACTTTTAATAATGCTATTTCCATATGTATTAACATTCAACAGAATCAACGGATGAACAATTGCACCTTTGGACAATCAAAAATAACAAATACTCTTTCAATCACACACAATGGTTTATCATTAACACCAATAGAAAATCAGTGGGGTATTAGAGACATGCAATAATTCCATTTGCATAGAGATGCACAATCAATTACACATTCGTACAATCATTGGAAATGGTCAATCATTAATGTGAACTCATTTAATCAAACATGACAGTGTGTAGTGATAACAATCAACTACGGAAAAAGAAACTTCAAAATAAATTTTTGTTCTATTGCAGTGTACTGTAATGTAATGTAATTTTTTGTAATTCACCTTTTTGGCGTTAGATTTCATGTGTACTTGCGATGTAAACAAACCAGGAAAGTTCAACATTCTACTCAACCACACGTACTCGATAAGTAGCGTACAACCCAAACGGCAGCAATGAGTTGAAGTTTTTCACGGTCTCCAGGGAAAATGGATTTGTAATTAGCATGTCTTGAATTATTAATTCATCAGAGGTTTGATCTTTTCGAAGTTTGGATCTACTGGCAAAACCATTCTTTTGACTGCCGAAGGAATTTCCACGAGCAAAGTTTTCAAAATTAATATCCGCTTACTGAAACTCCTCGTTCATGCAAATATATTTTAAGTTCTGCCACATTCATGGCATTGAAGTCACATTTGCACTTTTTTTGTGCCATTTTGAAGCTGAAACTATTCTATGTTCAAAGACTTCAAGCAGAGGGAAAATTATATCCGTAGTACTGTAACAGGAAGACGAATTTCAAAACTTTGTACATGTGTAGTGCGTGGTTGACTAGATTGTCTGAACTTTCCCGGTTTGTTTACATCGTAAGTCACATTACACTTCATGTGAAATCTAACACCGAAAAGGTGACTTATCTTTCAATTTCTTTAATTTCTTTGAACATCTTGGAATGTATGTTTAAAAAATTCTGTACCACTGTCCACATTTAGTAGCCATGATAGTGCCAATGTTTCTCTGCAGGGTCTGAAATAGCAACTGAGTGGGGAGATTGCCTAATGCGATTCCTTGTCATCTTGCCTCTGCTCTTTTGTTATCTGTTCTTGCTACTCTGGACAACTTATGTCCGCTTTTTTTGTTTGCCCCACAATGTTAAGAAACAGGCTCTATGGTGGTAGCTAGTAGCTTTTTAAGCTCAGAGTAAGGACCAGGAATGGCAGAATTGTTGTGGGCTGGTGCATTGCCATAAATGAAAATCATATGTTCATTGGGATCAAGATTTAGCCTTGCCTATGTGTCAAAATCATTAAATCTTTGTCCAGTTATTCTACAAAAAAATGTAAAGTAAAAGACAAGTCTATTCATGGGGGAAAGGTGCCAGTTTTACAGTAACATTTCTCTCTTGCTAACCACAAGTACGTGTCCGTATCTCTCTCACATCCTTGCTCGTGCTTGACTTCTTGCAGGCCAAATATTGTACAGGTACCTACACTCATCTAGAAAAGATACACGGTACTATGATTCACTACAGCATGGAGCATGAACCAGTTGGCATAGTCAACTCTTTCTTGCAGGACATCAGGGTGGTTTCGACCAGCTGGGAGTTGTCGTTACCAATTTTACATGATACAGCATACCTTCAAGTGTTCTTGCTATAGTGCAGTCTTAGATTTTGTCACTCTGTCAATTCTCAATTTATTTTTTCCAGTGTTAGCAGGCAATTTTTTGTTGGAAATGTCATTCAGGACATCCCTCGTTTAATCATCTACAAGTACTCAAACATGATTTGTTCCTTGTGTTTCTCCATGATCCTTCCTTTTCTCAAGTATCATGTAATGATACTTTTTTCTGTTACTCCAATAGTAGTGGCAACAGTCAAATAATCTTCATGAACATCTTTGAAAGTGGATGGGAGTTGCCCTTGCCAATTTTACATGATACAACATTCAAGTGTTCTTGCTATAGTGCAGTCTTGGATTTCTGGTTTTCTTGGAAGACACTGTCAATTCTCAATTTATCTGTTCTAGTGTTAGCAGGCAATTTTTTGTTGAAAATGTCATTCAGGACATCCCTCATTTAATCGTGTACTCAAACATGATTTGCTCCTCCTCGTGTCTCTCCATGATCCAAGGTTCCTTTTCTCAAGTATTATGCAATGATACTTTTTTCTGTTACTCCAATAGTAGCAGCAATGGTCAAATAATCTTCATAACATCTTTGAAGGCTTGAATAATTCATTATTGCTCCTCAAGTAAGATTCTGTTTTCTTGGTGGCATGATTTTCAGATTGATTACAGACAGAAAGAACCTTTCTGTCTATAATGTGTCTACTTGTTGATACAGCACACTCTGTTTGTTACAGTATTGTACCTGTAAAATGTTATTCATTTTATATGTGCTTCAGCAAAAGATTGTGCCAAAAACATTTAAATGATAATTTGCATACTCTTCTCTTTCTGTTGAGTATTTTAAAGTACATGTAACTACATATGATGGAAATTAAAGAATATTTTTTCTTCCAATTGTTTATTCGAAAAATACCAACATTTGTCAGTTCATGTTAATGATTGACCATTTCCAATAAATGATTGTAGGAAGGTGCAATTAATTATGTGTCTCTATGCAAATTGAATTATTGTATGTCTCTATATGCCATTGATTGTCATACTAGATGCAATTTATTTTCTATTGGTGTTTACAATTTTCCATTATGCAAGATTGAAAGTATATTTCAAATGTTATTTTTGATTGTTCATCTGTTGATGCTGTTGAATGTTAATACATATGCAAATAGTGTTATTGAAAGTTCATTTGTGCTAATGAACGTATGTTTGCCATATACATGTGTTTTCAACTGTTGATGTAAATGAATCTATATTTTGCATAAATGAACAGCAAAAGGTGTGGTTATGTGTTCACAAGTACATGTATCATGCATGATGGTGGACTTAACATTACTCGCCCTGTGCTAATTTATAAGTTCTGTATATTTTTTCAAGAGATAGAGTCCAAATGTAGGTATTTTTCATGAAAATGCATTGTGCATGCAACAATGAGATGGACCAAAATGCTTGAATTCATACAGACAATATTTTGGCTGTTTCCCTTCATAATGCATGCAGCTCATAATATGTGTGGTATCTGAAGTGGATTGTTTGCTGTTTGCAGGACTCAGTGGTACCTTGCAATACATGTCATGGCAGTGGGATGTATATCAGGATCAATCGAATTGCTCCAGGGATGGTGCAACAAATCCAAACGCAATGCAGAGATTGTGGTGGAAATGGAGAAAGAATATCAGGTATTGTCTGAAGACAACTTGAAGTCAATATGAAAGCAACTTAATAATTAAGAGTGAAGACCATGTTTCTTGGAGTTCTTGGAGTTCCAGATTACTGTTGTAAGAGAAACATGTTAAGGACTACACCCACGCTTGTGTTATGTTGAATAATTCATCTTTCACATTTCATCACTGAGTTCCAAAATTCACCATCTTCATTTACTTATTACTACTTACGATGAATTCAACAATGCTGATCCTAGCAGTATTCAGGACATCTGCCACATATGAACTCAGTTAAATGACCTTGCTCTCCATGAGTTCCTGTAGCTCAGTGGAAAGAGTGCCCGCCATGTGTTCAGGAGGTCATGGGTTCAATTCCTGTTGGGGACTCAGATATTTTCTTTGTCCCATGCTCATGTCATGTTGAATAATTCATCTTTCACATGTCATCAATGAGCTCAAAAATTCACCCTCTTCATTTACTGATCACTACTTATGATGAATTCAACAGTGCTGATCCTAGCAGTATGCAGTATGCAGTATGCAGGACGCCTGCCACATATGAACTCAGTTAAATGACATTGTTCTCCATGAGTGGATAGAGTGCCCATCATGTGTTTGGGAAGTCATGGGTTCGATTCCTGTTGGGGACTCAGACGTTTTCTTTGTCCCACGCTCTTGTCATATTCAATAATTCATCTTTCACATGATAAGGACTAATTGTGCAACTTTTTTGAGCATTGAACAATAGTGGAGCTTTAAATGGTGCCCAAGGTCTAGGTACCCACCTTATACTGAAACAATAACAGTCAAAGCTCTCATAAGCGACCACCACAGAAATTTGAAAAAGTGGTCATAGCCAGAGCTAATCACTTCCAAGAATGAGTTCTTGTAGGTGACCGCATGGTTGAACAACAGAGGGTGGTATGGGAGGTTCAAAAACTAATTTATAATTCATATAGCAAAATCAAAAGAAATCAATGTTTAAAAAGTGTCTTTATATCTGATATAGACATCCAATTTTTAGCTGGTAAAGAACCATAAGCTCAGTGTACAGTTGCATTCTCACCTCCCCTGTCCCTTGAGCCCTTGGATCCTCAGTGATTAGATATAGATTTTGTCAATCTTTTATTTTTGTTTCAGAAAAAGATCGGTGTAAGACCTGCCATGGAAAGAAAACAGTCAAAGAACGTAAAATCCTGGAAGTTCACATTGATAGAGGTATGAAAGATGGCCAGAAAATCACCTTTTCCAGGGAGGGAGACCAAGAACCGGGTATTGAGCCAGGTGATATCATCATCATCCTTGATGAAAAGGAACACCCAGTCTTCAGGCGAAGTGATTTAGACTTGAACATGAAAATGGTATGTGAGTAGTTACTCTTGATGTTACTCTGAATGTACTATATGTTCTTCAGTGGTTAATTGTACTCAGAGTTAATTTTGAACATTGTCTTGGTGCATCCACATCAATTTCACTCCTGACCTGCATGTTATTTTTGTCATCAGTTTTTTTTAAGGAATAGCTTTTTCTTTCATTACAATGTACATGTACGCATTTTGACAGTCATATATCTCACTAAATGTGAAAGTTCTAATTTCTTATCTTGAACAAATGCCTGAAGGCTCATTTACAACATGATTTTATAATCATTCAAGAAACTGCATACTCCAAAGATAGAGATTTTTTGGGGGCAGTTTACCTTCCCTTCTTTTTCATCAATGATTGTGGTTTTGCATTGTAGAAGTTCATTGTACATGTAAGCAGTGATTGAAACCTTTTACATAAGGACCCTTCACATGTACATGTGTTTCAGTCAGTCACCTCCCTTAAGTGGGCAGCATTAGGGCCAGAAATAATCTGCACTTACAAGAATGGTTCACATCTGGAGGTTACAAGTTTCTAAGTGGTTGTGTGTAGCTGCCACAATGGTTTAGTGCCTGTTCATGGCAAGTGCGCGTGTTAGCAAATGGATGGCTGTACATGTATATATGTGTGTATATAAACTGGAAATTAGACCGGGCAGTCATTTGAAGTATTTTAGAGTTTTTAACATTTTAAATTAATTATCGCACAGTATGAGATTACATTGCACATGACAGGTCATTTTACAATGGTCATTTTTCCCCTCTGTAGGAAATTGAACTAACTGAAGCACTTTGTGGCTTCCAAAAAACGATTGAAATGTTAGACAATAGGCATCTGATCATTACATCTCATCCGGGAGAGATCATTCGACCTGGTAGGTTTCTTTTATTATGTTAGGACATTGAAAAAATTATTTATTATTCAATTTCAGGAATGACTGGTTAATCATGCTAATATGTCTAGGTGTTATTATCTACAGGTGAAATGAAATGTGTGAGAGGTGAAGGAATGCCCAGATACAAAAATCCTTATGAGAAAGGTCAACTTATCATAACATTCTTGGTAAGAATGAGAGCATTTGTGTAACGTAAGGAGGCATTTTATGATAGCATTTCAAACAGTAACTGATATAGATTGCTTAAGGTACAGGATTATTGTATTTGTTTCAGTAAGAAGGCAATACAACAGAGTTCTGTTCTTTTTGATTAATATTTCCTATTTGATTAATATTTGACCAGCTGTCAATCAGAACATGCTTTTTTTGTTTCAATCAGCTAATAACATGTTATGGTTTTTGTCTGTACCAGATAAGCTTTCCACCAGATGGGTTTATTCCAACAACTAATATTCCTCAACTGGAGCAGCTGTTGCCTCCCAGAGAAGAAGTTATCCTTCCTGAAGAAGGTGAAGAAGTGGACCTTGTAAAACTTGATCGTGAAGAACAAGAAAGGAGTCGCAGGCAACACATGGTAAGAACTGAATTGCATTCGGAGTCTTCTGCATTAGAAATTTAAGTTTTACTGTTTAGCCTGTGCGAAATACATGGTTAATATAGTTAAACCTTCAAGTAAAAATCACCAAATCTTTCTTCTACTTAAAGCCAAAACTTCATCAACTTTCATGCCACAACATATTCAGTCTTGGTGGTTTTGCTGCATTTAAGTATGTGATTCATAGTCAATATTAGTGCATACCCAAATCAAGGTTCTAAAAAAAAACCCCAAATTGAAGGTGGTGATGGGAGAGGGGTGGTGGTGGTGGGAGAGGGGTGTGATGTGCTAACATGATTGTCAAGATTAACTATTTTTGTCCTTTCCCATTTTAGGGCAATGCATATGATGAGGATGAGGACTATGGTCATCCAAGAGGAGGAGTACAGTGTCAGTCTCAATAGTGTTCAGTCCCCTGTATTTTCACAGAATGTCACATGAAAAGACTCTTGTAATTACCATTACTTCTCTTTAATATATCTCTATTGATCTTTTAATTTTTTTTTTATCTAAACTTGGCTGGGCTTCAAATTGAATTATCTTTTGGTTTTCCATTACTGTTAAGTATGTATTTTCAAATGTAATGGTTTGGTGACCATATCTAATAAGTTGAAAAAGCCAAGAGTAAGAAACTCTCTTTTTCTCATGAAAGTCTTCTGTACAAGTACATTCTCTCTTGTCACGAGGATGAGATGTTGTTCCTCATTTCTCTCAGTTGCATGAATTGTGCTTGTTAAAGCTAGCCATATCTGACTTACAGTCTTATCAAAGCAAAAAGGTCTGTCCACGCCGGCCAAACTTTGCATTTTTAATAGAAAGTACAAGCCTTCAGTAGTTTGCAATTTTATTTTATTTGCTTGTATTGATTGTTTTTATTCTTGGCTACACCTAGAAACTATTTTTTCTCAGTTTTAATTATTTTCCCTAAATTGTTTACACCACATGACCTCCAGGACCTCATAGATCCTGAAGATTACAGACTCTGACACAGTGTTGAGTTTGAATTGAAAATAGTTTAAAAACACAGTACACTCTTGTTTTGCTCTTAGATTTTATTTATTTAGGTCTTTTTGCAAGTCAATTTAGATACAGCCAGATCTACTTGAAACCTTTGTATCAGTCATCCTGCTTGTGTAATAATTTATAAAGTTTAGGAAAAATTAAAAAACTTTCAAAAGAATGACTAAACTTGGTGTTCCTGCTTGAGTTGCTTGAAATAAATAATACCGTAAAATATCGGTTATACACAATGCTTGCCACGGGTTCATACGGCTTTGTAAGGGTTTCTGGGTAGAATTCTAACCAAGCGGTATTAAAACAAAATGACGTCAGTTTTTCGTGCATCTGTCATGTTATTGATCAAGAATTTCGTCATAATGTTGTCAAAGTAGATGAGGATAGCCGAGTAGACCCGCAGATAATAGGACGAAATTCATCAATTTTTTTTTTAAAATGAGCGATATAAATTTTACACAACGTTTCCATGTCGGCAAATGGCGGCTGGTATACCCGACATACTCTAACATCGTCAACATTACCAGTAATTTTTCCGTCCTGAAGAAATGCAACCAAAAACTGGATTGTTTGATTTACGAAATGCTGTTTCTTCGAAAAACCTACCCAGAACGCGCAATCGGACTCCATCGGCGCCAAACTATTTGTTTACACAAATATGTTAATGACAGTCACACCTCTCACTGCATTATACCACTGTTGAATCGTTATTTTCTTGTCACTTGATAATGATGACATGACGACATCGAAACGTAAATTTCTATTGCTCGTTTTTATTTTGAAATGTTTATCGAAATTTAATCTAATTTGTTTTTTCGACAACAAATTGTCCGCTCTCACACGTTGTTAAATTATCAATCATTTTGTCTGTCCGCTTATTGAGAATAGAAATTAGCCAATGGGTGCGCGATAATTTCTGCTGTTGTCGTAAAAATACATGGAAGAATACATGGAGGAGAGCATTTGAAACTGAGCAAAAAGACCTGGATTGGCTCTCGGCTGGAATGTTGTAGAGCGGCGAAGAAAAGGGCAGCTTTATGATCAACTCACACATAGTAGGTATGACTCACAGAAGCAAAGAGAATGAATGAACAATAACATTTTGTTAGGAAATGAAGCTGGTAAGAAATGACTTAAACATTGTAAAAATGCTACTCAGTGTTGCGTTCGGGCATGAATCATCGCAGGAAAATATCAAGGGTATAATTGCACGAGTGAGTTGCTCTCAGCCAATCAGAATCGAGTAATACTGAATTCGTCGAGCCTAGCACACTTCATGGTATTTTACATGACGGACGTCGCCATTTCTACAGTGGAAAAGTCCTGGGAACACCGTATTGCATAAGGAAAATAAATATGGCTACCAGAAATGCTTGTCGTCTCGGGACAGGTGCGTACTTATCTTTGAGTAAATCGATCTTGAACCGAGGGAACGGTTGTCTGCACAGATGCCTAGTCAGCTCAAGTACCAATGCGTCAGCGATCTTTGGAACAAGTCGCCGATTCGCGGCTATTCTGGCTGCGAGTTGTGGAGTCGGCCTTTCCGCTGTTATGTCGTACCACACGTTGTTTTCCACTGCTGTAAAAGCTAGGCCGATCAAAGATTCTCAGATCGGCGTGGAATCGATTACCAAGAAAGGAATTTCCGAATTAACAGTTACTTTGTATCAATATCAGAACTGTCCTTTTTGCGGTAAAGTGCGAGCATTTCTTGATTATCATGGCATCAAGTATAACAAAGTGGAGGTGAGCCCTTTGTGGAAAGGAGAAATCGGCTTTTCCAAGTATAAAAAAGTCCCGATCGTTATCGCAGATGACAAGCAGGTAAGTCATTCTGCTGGGGATACAATGTAGCCATTTTCTTTTATAATGTGCTGAGAAAAGAAAATTGGAACACGGAAGATCACCAATTTTCTGGACCCTAAAAGAAACGTTGTTATAAAAGTATAACTACCGAAATCAAACCACAGAAATGTGTTCCAAATTTACCCAGTAGATGCCAGAAATAAGCTAGAGTAAGTATGAAAAATGCACTTTATCAAGTGCTTTCCTTTATATCAGGGTATTCAGTGACCCATGTGTGTACCATGTGGGAGACTGGAAGATTTGGTGTATATCCAGGAGACTCCCTTTTGGCACAGATGAATGTGTATGGATTATGTCTTGTTGGCCAGGTGGGAAGGTGCAATAAAGTTAAATGGTCTCATGTTAATGGAGTTTTAGTGGAGAGGTCAGAGTGATAGAGGGTTCTTCCTTATAATTGTACTGTGCACTCCTCCCCATCTCCCTCCCCTTTGAGTAGATCAACCCAGGCAGTTTCTAAAGGGAAGGTTTGACAACCTCTTTTTTGAGAGTAAGACATGTTGGAAATGAAACAATAAACAAACTAGCAAGAAGCAATTTGGCTCAAATGGACACAGAGGTCCTCATTGCATAATGTGTAGAAATGCGTTACAAAACTGGGAGCCCTTCAAATGTATATTCAAAATATGAAGAGTTTCTAGTTTTGTCAGTTTAGCTGAACTTTCTTGAAATAACAATATTCCACACAGATCAATGACTCATCAGTTATCATTAGTGCTCTACGCTCTTTGATGCTGGGACAAGATTCCTTGGAACAGATCTTAAACTACTACCCTGAAATAGTAATGAAAGGATCTGATGGCAAGGAAAAGACAGAATATACCAACCAGTATTTCATCATGTACAGAGAATCCATTGATAAGCCATCCATGGAGAAAGGAAAGTATGTGATCATGTTTCAAGTAAAATTGAATAATAATTTTACAGTTTCTGTTAGTACTTATAACTCCCCTTAAAATGACCTCTTATATACATGTTTCTATGCAAAAATATATGTTTGCAATGCAGAAAAATGAAGGAAACATTGCTGCTATTGCAGTGGCAATTAAACCTAGCTATCCAATGACTGGAAACTAGAAAGATGTTGTATTCCAAGGCAGACATCAGTGCATGTATGTAAGGTTTCTTTTTCTTTTGTTCAGTTAGTTTACGTGAAATGGATGGATTTTTGTTTCATTTAACCAATTGTACCTTCATAAGGTGAAAACCTTTTTCATTCTTCTGATATAATAGAGGATAAGGTTTAAGTTTGTGCTCAGGAAAAAGTGGCTCTCGTGAAAGAGAAAAAAATGTCTGTAGAGGGGGGGGGGGGGGGGGAGCAAGGGTATTTTTGTGACGCAGTGATCCATTTTTTTGTGCTCTGTGAATCATGTGATAAAAAACTGTTCCGTGAATTGTGATTGAAGTGTATTCCGTGAGGTGTGAATTGCAAAAGTGAATAGATAAGAAATAAATCATGAATGTCTAAAGTTGAGTTCGTAGCTGAATTTGACTGCATTTTGATCAGATGTTTTCTGTGACCTTAGTTAATTTAATGCTTGAGTCAAGCCAACTGAGAGCAGTGACAAACAAAACATGTTGACAGGTTTAAATAAACCCATTGATTTCCTGATCACCGTATTAGCCAATGAGCCCGTCTCAATAGGATTTTTGAGTGGTGAGCCATTCATCGACATGTGTGGACTCGGTTTAACTCAGACTAGTGAAGATCATGGCTACTGAATCTGACAAAGTCCTTGCGGTTGTTGAATCACTTATATTTTACCATGCGGAGTCAGAATCAGGCACTTCCAAATATGCTGGATCCAAGGAGCGTGTCTTCTTAAGATATGTGACTAGTTTTTGCAGAATCAAAAAAGAGTGCATGAAACGTGGCCTTGGTGAAAGCTTGGATGTCAGGATCTGCAGACTGACCTTCTTAAGAGTCATAACAACTTGCAGTGGAAGAGCTGTCCAAGTCCGATATTTCTGTAAATTTTTGTTTAAGTTAAAGAATGCATCTTATATACAAGGCTAAAAAGTTAAAAAATGTAAAATTAAAAATTTTAAACCAAATGTTAAATCAGCTGTTTGCCATCATCAGGCTTAAAAATGACCATCTGCACGTATGCACATATATCTTATGTAATTCCTGTTGGGAAAAGTTTGGAAACATAAGAAATAACTTGTTTGAAATTTTTGTTTGTAATTCATGAAATCAAAAATTTACTATCATGACTTTGTGACAAGACCTCCCTTGCCCCCCTCTCTGTAGCATTGAGTGACTTTTAGGCATATTGCTGCCCCCTTCATTTACTGTATAGGATGTCTGTTCACATACACCATCTGGCAATTGTTTTTAGGTTTTGTGGGGTCCTAGCACAGGTACCTTTTTCAAGAGCTGTATATATCTGAGTGAAGAAAGACACTTTGAGTATTAAGTGTCTTGCTTAGAATACACACAATCAATCTGGGCAGCAGTGAAGTTCAGAACACTCTATCCAGAATGAAATGTGCAAATTATTAGGCCCCCTTGGATGCTTTCTCGTCTCTCCCTGGGCAATCCTATTCCAGGATGGTACCTGCTAGATCAAAATGGGCTCGCCTGCCAGATTACGCCTGTATTGCAGCCTAACCATGAATAACTAATCACTTGCATATAATTTATAGGCATTAATCGATGACAATATTGTTACTCTTTTGTGTAGGGAAGAGAGAAAATGGCGGAAATGGGTTGACAATACTTTCGTTCACACACTGTCACCGAATATCTATCGGACAGCATCAGAAGCTATGCAAGCTTTTGAGTACTTTACCAAGGAAAGCAACTTTGGCACTGTTGAGAAATACACAACTTACCTTGCTGGACCAGTCGTCATGTACTTTGTTGGAAAACATGTGAAGAACAAGTACGTCATTTTGTAGTTTTCCTTTAACTTTGCATAGTAGTTGAAACTTTTTATAATAAAACGGGCGATTTTTTCCATGCAAGTCAGAGATTCGTGATCGCACAGCAATGAAATTGAGACAAAAAGTGGATTTCTGTCAAGCTACATTATCAGCATAAAGTTTTTGAAGTTAACCCTAAACATTTCTTAAATTTGGAAGAATTTAGCTCTCAGTGGAAGACGTGTTCACGCAGGCTCGGAAATTGATTGAAAAAGCCAATCACAAACAGCTGTAAGGTTAATTTTTTTCTTTAGAATGCATAGACACAAATGAATTTTATATGGCATTGTTTTGTGTTAGTGTACTGTCGCGCTTCGCCGTAACCTCCTAGTCTTAAAACCAATGACTTGTTTCTCTCTTTAGGTACAATATCAGAAATAATGTACGCGAAGCCATGTATGAGGAGGCAGAAAAGTGGATGAAAGCAGTAGGCAAGAGAAAGTTCATGGGAGGCAGTGCTCCAAATCTTGCTGACTTGGTAAACGATTCAGTATTAATGAACTTTAGATGGTGTTTCCTGTTCGGTCATCTGTCCTCATCCACCTGACCTCTCACCTATAATCGGCCTTCTGTTTTGTTCTTTTCAGGCAGTATATGGCGTATTAAGTGGCTTGGAAGGACTCGATGCATTTCGAGATCTTATGGCACACACAACAATGAAGCCATGGTATGATCGGGTCAAAGGAGCCGTACAGACACACGCTGGAGCAAACACTTATTGACATCCGACTTTGGTTATATATTGTACATGCAGAAATAAATCACGAAAAAACCCTCATAATGGACACTTAACCCCAGCAAGATCTACATATAAAGTCAGTTTGAAATTAACTTGCGTCGTACAGCTTTAACGCACGTCAAGTTTGACTCAGCCTTGCTTCAGTCAATAAGTGAATCTAAGGACGTTTTGCACGTCGCAAAAACGTCGCCAAATTTAACGAGTAATGCAGATACATGTTGAATTGATTAAGACGACCCATGTGCAATTCTTCGAGAAATGTTAGGTGCTTCTAAAACCGTCTTCAGTCGTTGATAATCTTTATAGTGGCCAGTGATGTGGGAGTAGTGTACCAAACGTTAGTCAAAGCTAACATTATGAAAATGAACGTGACATTACTCGACCAGAAGTCAGTATTAGGCTTTCCTCTTTTCATTTACCTTAATTTGTCTGAGGAAGTGTGGTGACTTCCTGACAGCGGCATGATTTATTGAACGAATGATGAATGATTTTGCTTCATGAGAAGTATCAAATAACCAATACCCTACTTGCATTGAAGGTTCACCACAACTCATATTTTAAAACGAATTTGAAGAACCTGGGTACAGTCTGAAGAAAGCAGCCAATATCTGTACATGTGAAGTTTAAATAAAATGCCTGTGATGTTTTCAAAGCGTGATTGTCATAATCAAAAACCCAATAGAGGTATGTCCATTCTGGATCGCTACATGGTTGTTGAATAACCTTACTTCAATATCTAGACAGGATTTGCGTTGCTCATGGAAACTATAAGACATGGAAAAACTGCCTGGAAATTCTCTTCTGACCTATACTCCCTAGGCTCTATTTCCAGCCATTGTTCGGGGAGGACCGTAGACGAGAGAGCGGTGGAAAGCAATCCTACTTACTCCCAGAAAATCCTGGACTCATGTTGTCTTGAAATCCATCCTGTCATTTTTTCAAAAATATCAGAGGCTCATCCATGATTATGACTCAGTAAAATAATGGTAATTGAACTTAGTGGAGTGCAATTTGGTCAGAAATCATACGCGGTGTGATTTCAAAATCGAATGAGTGTGCAGCGCGAGTTCAATTTGAAATCACAAGTATGATTTCAGACCAAAATTGCACGACCCGTAGTTCAATTGCTCCTTTATTACATCCATTTTGAAATCGCACAATTTAATAGCATAAATACAAGAACTACTAGAACAACTAAAGTTGCCGAATTTGCCAAACAATGGCCTTCTTGTCTTTCATTTTACTGTAATGTGATTGGTTAGTTTAAAAAAAACCTTGAAACCTGATTTGTTGTGTGTTACTATCTCATTCTCATAGACCGAAAAAAAAATGCGATTTAGAACAAAAAATAGTGCCATTTGGGAATAAATCGCACTGATGAGAGCCAATCAGATTGCAAGGATAACCAGTGATTTCAAAATGGATGTAATAAATCAACGTAAGAAACACTCAAATAGCTTTGCTTGCGATGTATATAGTTTAGAATGCCAGGAAAAATCAACAAAGCTGAGCTAAAACAGTTATTTCAGTGTCGACAGCACTAGTTATGGGGTAAACAAGGATTTATATGTAAACACTAGACAGGACCATTCTTTTGAAAGTACGTCAATTCCTTTATTCAATTGAAAGTTCTATAGTCAAACTAAAGAACATAGCTTGTAAAGTCAATCCTGTTTCTTTTGAATTTCTTTGATCATTTCATTTGTGTCACGCCATAATGGATCAAGTTCCGCCATAACTTGTAAGTATTTGTTTTTCGTTAAGATAAGTCGTAAGTTTTTCGTACTTTTTTCCGCCATAAGTCGTAAGTTGTTGGTTTTTAGTTCCGCCATAAGTCGTATATTTTTCGGTTTTTTTTGTTCCGCCATAAGTCGTAAGTATTGGTATTTTTGTACTTGGGTTTGTTTCTTGTTGCACTTGGTTTCTTAAGTTTTCTTTGTTAATGTTTTGTTTTCTTGCATCTTTTCTCTTTTTTCAGGTATGTTACCCAGACTTTGTCACGAATTTTTTCAAATATCAGATATATGGAAGTCCCCATATTGCATCAATAGTATAAACTATAAGTTTCAAATTGTTCAGTGAACATTTTTGCAGTTAAATTTCCTCCATTTCTGAATATTCAAAAAACTGATACCAGTTTTCTGTTCAAAGCATTTCAATCCTTTTCTCGTTAGCTCATCAGTTTTCAATTTTTTTTTTTACATTTTTCCATTTCTGAATATTCAAAAAACCGATACCGGTTTTCTGTTCAAAGCATTTCAATCCTTTTCTCGTTAGCTCATCAGTTTTCAATTTTTTTTTTACATTTTTCACCTTTTCTTTTTTTTTTGGTATTTTTTGATTTTTTTGTTGTCACTGTCTTGTAACTCTAAGAAGACAAGGGGTAGAAAGACCTCACATAGTTGATGGTTTTTCTGGCGGGATGACAAAATTAACCGTGAGAGGAACGGAGAGGAGACAGAAATTTCCTCTCTATTCTCCTCGCAGCTTTGTCATTATTTTTCAGCCACGCAAGAAGAACCGCCAACTATGCAGGTTTGTGTAGACCTAACTAGGTGTTTGTCTACTGGTAAAAGTTGGACTCCATCAGCTTTTGAACCACGTCAGCTATCTCCTTCTTCACGAGCAAACTGCTCCGATCGGACTCCGACCGCACCAGTTTGGATCGTTTGAATCGTTCCTCCACATGTTGACAAAAATCTTGCTAAAAAAGACAAGGATATTTTATAAGGACTGAATTCACTGAATTTCTTTTTCTGTCAATAATAATCGATTTGAAACGTTACTGCGAAGGGAATAATTGATCGAATGAAGATACGCAACTCGGTCAAACGGCTTTTCCGCCTGACAGAATACAATAAAATTCAGAAAAAATGATTAAATTATCAGCTGTATTTTGTTTAATATACTGTATACTCTTACTAAGGTGTTTCGGCAGGAATTTCTGATGATAATTAGGCACGGAAACGATTAAGTTGTTCCCTCTTCATCCTTGAATTCGATCACTGCGTGTTTTTTTCCTCGAAAAATCTCTACTGACTATGATCTAATAATTGTTGTTCGGATTCTGCAGCAGAACACTAGAATTTAACTTGTATAGAGAAAATATTGTTGCACAAATTCACGGGGTTATTTAGCTTTATTTGATTTCGACGTAGAATATTATACTGCTATTTCTAGGTATTAATTTCACAGATCTTTGTTTTCCAGACATGCTAATTATCAACCAATAGCTGCAATAGTCTCGTCTTCTCATTGGACAATTTCTACGATATTTATAGATCTAGAGCTGACGTCAAATAATTTCCGCGTTGGAACTTTCAGTTTCGCTTTCAAAATATCGCCAAGAATGAATTCCGCAGTTCTATAACAATAAGAACGACAATTTTGTCAAATAAACTCCAACAAGCTTATAAATCTCATGTTAAGCTTACCCAACTTCCCAGTTCAATCATCCGTAAGCTGCACTCTTCAGCCGCGGTGGAACACATCTCCATCACTTGGTGTTTGTCGTTCGCTGAAGCGGCCACAATGATTTCCCCGGCGATGGTGATTAGCATAGTAAGTTTACTCCAAGGACAAGATAGCTCTCTTCGATCAATCTCTTCTTCGAACTCATTCAACACCTTTTTGATGCTCTTGCTTGATCCAAGTAATGATCTAATGTTTGTGATATCAAATCCGTCTGGGATAGTTTCCGTCAACAAATATACAGCTGTTGATTGCACAGAACTCGAGCGAAAACATAAATCCAATCCTAGCCTCTTTCTCGTGTAGAAATGTAGAAGGACCGTTAGATCCCTTTTCATTTCAAACTCGGTCAACAGTTTAGCAAGATCCAGTCGTTGTATTTGACGCAGGCCTTCAGTCAACCTTCCTACGCCTTCCCACGTAATCATCCCAGCGTTTTCCAGAGAGGTTAGTAGTTTTAAAATTCCAGTGTCTTCCACTGGAGTCAGACCAGATGTAGAGTAGTAGAAACGAAGCTCTTGCTGCTCATTTTGATCCAGGTCGCGAGCAATCTGAAGCAGGATAGCAGCGTAAGCTTGTCGTAGTTTACTGTCAGAAGTTCCCTCGTTAGTCGTTAGAGACATGGCGGTGTTATCTATGGGGGCGGAGAGACCGAACGAAGGCATACCTGATCTTTTATAGTTAGAAATTGCAAAACAAACATCCTGATTGGGTAGTGCTATCGAAAAAAAAAAAGATAGGCCCGCAAGGGGTGGAAAATTTATTTTTTGGTTACCGGAGGGCGAAGATGATCATGCGCAATTCTTTTACCTTTCTAAATCGTGGCTTTGATACAAGGAATTTCCTCAATTGAAAGCGTTTTTTCTCCCATGTACTGTATGCTGAAGGGTCCTTTTGTTTTCAAACAGTTTGTTGTTCGATGTGTTAGGGCGGTAAGTTTGGATATGCGACTCGGCTTTTGCAACGGCATAACTCCTGAGTCGAAGATAGATGCCAACTTATTAAGGTAGTGAGATTTTTATCCATTGATTCCTCAAATCTTAAAAAGCTACGCGACAATTCTGTTGGTAGAGTCGATTTGTCGATTTAAAGCTCGATTTTCTATGCGGGTGTGTAGTGTGGTGGATTTTTTCTGGGGGGCTGGGGTAGTGTGATAAATGTGGCCTGTAGGTTTTGCCAACTTGGTTAGATTTCTTTGACATCTGGGTCTTGCTGTGGTACGTAGCTCGACATTCCGCTAGACAAGTTTTGAATATCAACACGAGATTCCTGATTTAGGCGAAATTCTATCAACAAGGTTAGTCCTAAGATTCCTGTTGCAGTTTTTTTGTTACTCTATCAACTCCGTGTTGAGAAAATTCACTACTCTGGTATATCTTCTGGCTTACTTGTCGAGGAAGCACAACAGTTGCTTTAAAACCTAGATTTCCGAACGATTTTTCTGATCCGTAGTTATGGGTATAGGAGTCAAAGATGATTCTATGACCAATCGTCTGTCAAGGAAGTGTGACGGTGCACAATGAGCCTAGACTGGTCATGTAAGATTTACAAATAGTCAGTAGCATCGGCAGAACTGCAGCCAACAGCTAGCAACAACAGGCTTTCGGCAGTGACAAATGTCATGGCCAAAACAAATCGCACGTCGTAGCGTCCAATCTACAATTCTTTGTACTGTATTTTAATTTTTTACCCTCAGTCGAGTAAACCACGCTTTCAAATTGCTCCATGTATGATCCTCCATGTATATGAAATGTGGCGTTCTGACATTTGTTGCTTTCGTAAAAATTATATTTTAAACTTGGGCCGTCGTATCTTACAGACCCGTTCTGACATTTGTTGCTTTCGTAAAAACTATTTAAACTTGGGCTGTCGTATCTTACAGACCCGTTCGGACATTTGTTGCTTTCGTATAAATTATATCATTGTTTTAAACTTGGGCCGTCGTATCTTACAGACCCGTTCTGACATTTGTTGCTTTCGTAGAAACTATTTAAACTTGGGCTGTCGTATCTTACAGACCCGTTCTGACATTTGTTGCTTTCGTAAAAACTATTTAAACTTGGGCCGTCGTATCTTACAGACCCGTTCTGACATTTGTTGCTTTCGTAAAAACTATTTAAACTTGGGCTGTCGTATCTTACAGACCCGTTC
>OMLO01001270.1_pt1 | contig 19089 bp, 13 predicted proteins | sample 1674811 | NCBI WGS metagenome assembly OMLO01 (sample SAMN06265003, study PRJEB25207) | coral metagenome | isolation source: Coral host | place: Mexico:La Bocana,Puerto Morelos, Mexico | collected 2008-11-13 | reverse complement strand
CTCGAAACGTCAGCTTTATAACTCATTACGGTGGCCAATTTACATTTTCAACTTAGTTGAAATAACGAAATTACCTTAAATAAACCTTTCAATTTCTATAAAACCGACGGACAGCAATAATTATATGAATTATGATTGAACTGTAAATACCTGCAGTTAAAACTAGCGGGACTTAGCCCGTTGTCAATAGATCACAGACTGGGAGAACCCGCTGGTTTCACCTTGTTTGCTAATAGTGCAAGAAGTATTATCACCCCTCGTGGTCAGTTCAGTCATGTTTCGTTCCGAGTTTAAAAGGACCGTTGCTAGCTCAAAATTAAACTTTGGTTCCAAGAAATCATTTGGAATGTCATTTGACCCCAGATCGTGGCGACATACTTCTATGTTTTGGAGCGTTCGAGATTCCAAGAACTGTTGATTCTAAACAAGATATTCATCTGGATGAATGTAATACGCTGGCTGTCAAAAACGTTTCTGCCTGAAGGAATCATTAAGTTTTTTATGCTTTTTACTCCGAAAAAAACCTGAAGGTCTGCAAAGACTATTTTGCTCTGACTGGTTTCCTCAGCTGGCATCTGTCATCCGCTTCTCTAAGATCTTCTAATATTAGTGTCAAACAAATTTAAAGATTTAAAAATCAGCGATAATTAGATCACTGAACAAAGGTGGCATAAATAACGACTCTACAGTTGTGCATGTGAAAATTCTTATATGAAATCATAAAATTTGAGTTCAGATTTTTCTAGGAATTTCAAGCAAACCAAGGGGTCAGCCTGTGCTAAACCGCCGAGTCGATTAATATTTCGCTATATATGTTTGCTATCCTCACTGAGTTCTCCTACATTGACCTTGCATGGCCCTATACATAAACTAACAGTTGAAGATAAGGGCAGTGGAATAACTTCAACAAATAATTCACACTACGGAGCCGGCATTACTGAACTTCTAGTGGGTCGTGCCTGTACAAGATTATGAATTGTGAGTATTTAGTTGCATTTTTTTCTTCTTTTATGCTAGCGCGGGGTAGTGGAAAGATGCCTCACTTACAGCGTCTCAGTTACTTGTAAAAACTAAGAGTTTTAGGCACTCTGAGACTAAACACTAGACTTGGCTTTATCTCCCTCGAAACCGTAAGAGGGAAGAAACTAAGAAGCGAGCGCGCGAGCGACGTCAGTCGGCGAAATCAACTGAAGCCAGAGAGGTATCATTGAAAGGCGTTGATTTTTAGACTTAATTACTTATTTGTGCAGACCATGGATTTCGAAGTGGACAGTAAACGTTACTGAAACATGTTGAATTCCCGTTCATGTCGCTATTTGAAAGTAGAGCAAGATTGCTATCGAATGTTTTTTCTTGGAATGAATTTAATGAGCACTTTATCTTCACCTTTGCATGCTTTAGTACTTGTTTGCTTTCTAAAGTCAATTAATACAAACGGGCCTCAAAAGTCACAGAAAAGCATCTCTAAGTATTAGCTTCAAGTTGAGGAAATCTGTTCTTTTTAATGGGAAATACACCTCTGGCGATGGCTTTAAACTTTGAACTGGATTGATTTGATTCAGTACGTAGTTTTCTAGGGATTTCTAGGAATTATTATTTTTGCCAATGCGCAATCTCGAATCTTTTTGGTGATTTTCTCTTTCAAGGACGTCAATGGTCTTAATGTCTTGTCTTTTCTCTATAATATGCAACTAAAGGAGCTCAAAATCGCCATGTTCGCTTGGAAAGTTTAGGGCATCAGTAATTAAAACTCTAAAATCTGCATTTGGAAAGTTGGGAGAATACTCGAAAAGCTTGTAAATCACTCGCTTACATCTACATCTACAGTTAATTAAGTCGGTAAAGTCTTTTGCACATCGCACCAACTTTCCGTAAAAATAGATTATAATATAGATTTTAAAATTTAAAAAGAATGACATTAAGTTATATTCTCTAACTTTTAAAACATTTAAATATGTAGAAATTTAACAAGAATTACATTAAGTCCTATTTTCTAGCTACAATCCCGGTCAAAAGGGTTGAGACACTTTCCAGAAAATGATATTTTTTATATCATACCTCTTCATAAATACAATTTTTCCAAACCCCTTCCCCCAAAAACAATGTTGTGGGCTAGGATTTTTAATTTCTGGTCTGTCAGCATCTCGAATAAAGCAACTTTGCAATGGTGGAGTGCGGGGAGGGTCTAAAAAAAGTATAAAAACGCAACGTAGTGAAAACTACTCATTAGATGTACAAAAAAATGCAATGTCTCAACGAGTTTTGACCGGGATTGTAGCTTTATTTAAGATCAAACTCAGTCAGAACTACGGGGATTTAATTACGAACTTTTCTAGGAATTTGAAATGGACCTAAGGGTACAAATAAATCATGTGCAAGTCGAGTGATATTTGCACATCAGATATGCTTGTTATTCTCAGAGTAAAGCTAATTACCCTACATTTAACCTTTCAATTTCTATGAAAACTAACCTAAAATAACCGTGAATTAGCCGGCTTCGTTGATAGAGCAGACTGAGGAGAATCTCCTAGTCTTACCTTGTTTGATACTAGTGCAAGAAGTATTATCATCCGTTCTGGTCAGGTAAGTTATATTTCGTTCAGAGTTCTAAAAGGGCCGTTGCTAACACAAAATTAAACAGAAAAAAGACCCCAATTCATCTATTGATAGCTTTATTATTTTAGTCGGGGAATTCTTTGGAATGTAATGTAACCCCAGATCTTGGAGACATGCTTCTGTCGTTTGGGATCGTTCGATTTTCCAAGAACAAGACAAGATAATAAACTAGGTGAATGTAGTACCCTGGCTGTCAGCAACGTTTCTGTATGAAGGAATCGCTAAGTTTTTTTATGCTCAGTTTGCACACAAAAAAGCCTGAAGCTCTGAAGACCATTCAGTTGCTCCGACTAGTTTCCTCAGCTCTCACCGCGTGTCATTTTTGAATAATCTGTGATCCGCTCTTCCGATATTAATGTCAAATTAATCTTAAAAATCAGCGATTAAGGACCACTATTAGACCCCTAAACGGAGGAGGCATAAATAACGGCTCTACAGAGTGAGGGGTATGTATGAAATCTTAAAATCTAATTGAGGTCAGAGTTTACTATGCACGTACGTATACATATTAAATTATCAGTTGAAGATAAGTGCAGTGGAATAACTTCGCCAAAAGCGGTGAGTGCAGTGGCTTGGTGTGGTCGACAAAATTTAAATGTTTTTTTTTTGTTTCTTCGAACTTTTGAAAACACATTTGTAAACAAATGGATAATGAAATTCCTGAAAAGACTAACATGAGGATATTTACAGTTTCTTGAATCGAAATACTCGAATTTTTTTGAAAGAAACTAATAATCGCGTACACAGCTGCAAATGTCAAATTAACAATTAAGTCCGCGCTAATTCTCTAAAAACTTCAATACTAAGACCAGAAATATTTGGAATGGTTACTTGAAGCAAATTTCAGTTAAATTCTACTAAAACAATTAGATTATTCGCTCTTGATTTCTCTTAGGTGATAGCTGAAATCTCGAGCACATAAGGTAATTGTTAAATAGAACGAGATATTTGCATGGATTTTTCTTGTTTTGTTTGGAAGCGTAGTTTTCTTTTCTGCACTGACGTGCTTCGCTCAGTAAAAGAAATCACTTGTCTGCAGAAGTTTAGAGAACGAAGTACACATTGCGTGGGTTCTTCTTGTTTTGTTTCAATAGTCAGTCAACCAGTTCAGCGCCATACCCTTCTTTGGCAGTAGCCTTCAAGAGGGTTACCGGAGTTCATGTGCACTTCAGAGTCAGTCTTTCTGGTCAATTCGAATATGACAGCAGTTGTTGCAAAATCAATGGTTCAAAATAAATTTGCTTGTAGTACAGCTTAGCGGTTTGAGTGAAATGTTTATTTTTGCCGATGTCCAATCTGGAATCTTTTCATGGTCTCTTGATTTCGAGAACATCTTTCAATTTGGCTCAAGTAAAACACTTGAAAACCCACACAAAAAGTTAATGCAAAACCAACGTAGCACAATGGCTTATTTTGTTTCTCCTCTACACATTTCACCCCTCTTTATAAAATGAGTTCGTCATAAAAGCCCCCAAAACAGGTCTTAAATTGTCTTCCACTTCGCCACGAAGAGACAATTGCTTCTCATTTTAAGAATTACCCTCGCCCAAGGCCACGCCGTTAGTTAGTTGAATAAAGCCTATAGAAGAATATAGTTTCTGCTATATAGTAATCCCCCTCTAAGCGAAACAAGAAGTCGATAAAGCAAGGAAAAAATTAAAATACTGCTACCTTCAAGTTGTATATAGGGTTTTTACTTAGATAAAAAAAAAATAATAATAATCAGTAGTCCGTTTACGCATCATGGACTATTTATTGCATGATTTTGGGTTAAAACACAAAATGCAAACCTAAGCTTTCGATTATAAGGAAAGTGGGAAAATTTTAATCACTTTCAAAAGTAAGGTTTTGATCCTTTTTACAGGCGGCAAGTGCAGTAAACATGGAAACCTCTTATGATACGATTTTAAACTCTACTAGAAAATACTTGGAAAAATATGGTGAAAAAGACGTCGAAAGGGGAATGAACAAAGTACGTGAAATTGAACAGCATCTACAAGCCATTAATCGGGTGATGCTTGATCCGGAACATAGCGCTGAGGATCAGAGTCAAGGTTTGCAGGCTGTTCAAGATGCGTGCAAATCTGTGGCATATGGAGACTACCTTACAACGCAAGTCGAAGCTGCTGCCTTGACTAAACTAGTCAACGAAATGACGATTGAGAACTTTCCAGCATCAATGCGACCAAAAGGCATCGAGATTAAAAGCTATGTTGACGATATTAGGGCGATCTTACTGAGGATCAACAATGTGGTGAACGAGCTTGCCAAAAAGGTAGGTCAGTCAGTCAGTCAGTTAGTCAGTCAGTTAGAGGGTCAGTCAGTCTGTTTGTTAGGCGAAGGTAAAGCAAAAGACAAGAACAGTGTCCCAAGAATAAGGTAACGTCTGCATGCGAGCAAAGTGGCCAATCAGGCCGGAACTTATCCCATGAGAGCATGAGAGACTAGGAGTATTTCTTTTGGCCAAGAATTAGCTGAGATAAAAAAAGTCCGTCTTCTTCTCGCGCGTTATGAACAAGACAGAGCTGCTGTTCAGGTTAGAAAAGGGTTCGATTTGAAAAACAGGTTGCAACAGTTCAAAGAACCCCTAAGAGATACCAAAATCCTGTTTTGTGGGCGTGACGTGAAATTTCTCCCACCCCAAGAGGTAGAGGAAACGTAATACATCAACTGAAAATTACTTTTTTCGGCTCAACACCCTAAATGGTACCGTGAAAGCTCCTGCCGTGGACCCTTTGAGGCTAGACATCCTAAGATATACCCTAGGCGCTTTTTTAACTCCTAAAGTTACGCCGAGCACCCCCGTTCTATTCATATAGAAGTCCCCCCACGGGCCACATCGCTACAGTTGCGTTAAGCCCCGAGTGTTGAGTGTTGTCTATGTATTTTTTCTTGTATTTGCAATTTGAATGTGCTGTCGTTATTTCTACATGTATGTTTAATTCGTTTGTCTTCTATTTAGAATTTTTGACTCTGCGCCTATACCCTCCCCGCACTGCAAAGCGGTGTTGTTCGTCGCCAAGCTCTAACCACGGACCAGACAAATGATAAGCTAACTTAACTTATCATTTGTTACCCTATGAGTACTAGTTGTTTTTAAACAAGTGAAAACATTTATTCAGTTGAAGGAATCTAAGGAGAAAGGATACAAAATCTCCGATGTGGAAAAGAAAGACATGAAAATGACGACCTTGGAGGTTGAATCTGATTTAGAGATATGCAAAAATTATCAAACGCGAGCAGAAGAAGCCCTAAAAGAACTCGAATCCGAAACAGCCTCTTATCAACAAAGGCAGAAAAAGGCAGCCTGGATTAAAATTGGATGCGCTACTATAGTTGGTCTTGGAGGTAAGCACTGAATATACTGTTAATTCAGCTTTAGCTTGCAACATCGAATCGCGATGCACTTTGCAAGTTTGGAGAACACGGAAGAAGCGTAAGAATTGATGAGGAAAAGATGAGGGAAACTCCAGCTTCCTGAGTGCATTATCGATAATGACGATGCAGAGCTAACACCATGAATCAGTGGCTTTATAAATTACCTACCAAAAATAAAACTCTATCGTGAAGGAAAGTCAGCTCGTCGGGCATTGGGTCATATTGCACTCTCACCTATACTGAGTTTAATAGCGGTTCTGTCGCTCTTTTCGAAAGCCCTTTACGCGATCCCTTCTTCAACCGCCACAGGAACTCAGTGACCAATCACATGCGCGGAACTAATTTTTAACTGACTTTATCAGTTCACCGGAAGATTGAAAAGAAAAACCGCCATTTCTTCCTCACCGATGCGCACTCATGCAGACCGAAACTCACCTATTTCGCGGGAAAAGAAGTCTTAAACTAGACAGGTCTGTAAAAATTGCGTGGCATGGCTTAGGGTAGTAGCCGGCATGCTCCTAGTGATTGGCTCCTATATTAACAGAATATTCTTGCAAAAATTGAACTCGTTTTATTAAAGACCGTCGTAGACTGTCTCTTCGTTCACTAAGGAACTTCGAGAACAAACTGGCTGTTCCACTACCCTTGACCAGCTTTCTAAGGAATAATTTCAGTCATAATGGTGCGGTGCTGTGAAACAGCCTACCCGCAAACTGCGGCCATCACAAACCCTCGCCAGTTTTAAATTCGGCTTGCAGTGGTCTCTTCTGACGCATGTAATTGAGTACAAACACACGGTGTTCATGGAAATCAGGCAGTTTTGTAAAATTTACTCACTTTAATTAATAAAATTATGTTCAAATAGTTAGTCTCCTTTTTGGAATTTATAACGGTATTAGGATTGGTAATTAGAGTTTTGTAAAGTATTGCTTTTTGCTGTGTGCAGAAATAAAGTTATCTATTCTAATCTATTTTATTCTATTCTATTGTGAAACGTTCTTCGTCAACTTCCAATTCTTCAATCAAGTTTGTTCTCACTTTCAGCGGGTGCTATCACTGCTGGAGCTACAGCGGTGGCCCTCGCTGCTGGCGCTATTGCGACTGCTTCAGGCGTTAGTGTAGCAGGTGCAGGAGGCGGCGCCATACTTGGAGGAGCAACTGGTGGTTATCAGACCTATTCGGTTTATCGTAAGTATGAGGAAATTAAGGGTGACACCAAAACGCTTCGTGCTGCCTTAAAGTACTTATACACGACACAAGAAACACTGGAGAAAGAAAATGTGAAAGTTAAAAATAAAATCGATATCCTCGATGATTAGATTTGAAGGCTGGGACTCATTTACCGTCCAAATAGATGCGACCTTCGTTCCTGCAGGCAATGAACAATCATTCGTTTCAAACAGTTTTCAAGCTTGCGTTATTTAAACCTTATTTTAGTGAGTCAAACGTTCTGTCAAACAGGGAATATTCAGATTAGATTGATATATGGCTTGACTCACTACTGCAAATTAAAATTTTGTAGTCTGTTTTCCTCAAATGAATGAAACTTAACCTCAAGACGCATAAAGTATTCTTCTAGGAATGGCAATGCGCCTTTCATTTAGTACTTGTGGACTTAGCAATTGAGAGAAGCGATATAGGCCAAAAAAAGCCGACAGTCGCGAGATCAATTTCATGTTGATGTCATTACCTTTAGTGAAAATATTGGGACAGCCATATTTACTATATTCAACTAAAAGGCAAAACTTAATTTTCTGAAAAGAGAAGACAATTAATTCAGAGTAGAAGCTGTGCACTTTAAGCTTAGATTATTGACTAAAGCCACGTTCTTTCCATTGCGGCCCATCAGTTTGTAAACATTGCAGTATGTCTTTGTAACTGACCGGCCTAAGGCATTGCCTTGCCGTATTTTCTTGATTAAATGTCCGACCGTGAGTAAACAACGAGTCCCAAATAAATTCTGGCTGGGCGTTTATCTGGAACTTAATGTTATAAACTAGGTAACTGATTTAGTCGACAATCAGTGTATCAGTCCTGTAGTGTGGGCTGGGAGCTCCAGAAGTAACCAATTCACAACTACTTGTTTTGTCTGTTTGTTTGTTTTTTCAATTTGTTTGTTTGTTTTTTTAAAAACATGGTTAAATACCGGTTCTAAATAAACAATAGGTGGCAAGTAAGTAGTTTATCATGACTCTGAACCATAAAAAAACATAAAAACTTGTGGTCTATTGCTTTTATATGATAATTCAGAAGACACGCGAAATTTCCATGAGTTTACTGGCACAATAAACCATTAAAATCCTTTGGTTGGAAAAAAAGCAGTAGATGTGATATCGTAGTAACACAAAGGGTCCCCCCGATTATTATAATTAATGTAAGAATGCTTTAGGAGTTGTCATGTTTGGTGGACAGTGCATTTAGTGTACTTATAGTTAACATCTCAGATACGCTGATTTATTCTAGAATATAGGTAACAGACGTTCTAACGTAAGTCACTTTAAAAAGCTAGCATTAATTGTTATAAAATGGCAGCATGTGATAACCTTATGCTACGATGCTTTTAACAATGAGTCAGAAAGCTGAAATTAGATTGAAATAAGAATAAAGGTTCTTTATTTGTTTTAAGGGTATCCATTTATATAACCCTAGACAAAATACTCGATAGGCTGCACCCTAACTCTTACACTTCGCTTTTCACTATTGTTTTATAGCCCTTCTCGTTGGGGCTGCAGTTTCTGTTCCCTTCGTCTGCTTGGTGTTGAAAAGATGGTTCGCCGAGAGGCAATTTTGCATCGAGTTATTGTCAATTCATCGTATTTACAGAGATCTAGTTAATGAAAGCCAAAGCATATGTTATAGCTTAAATAATGATTTAAGGAAGTAAAATCAAGCCCAAATAACGGGGCCAATTGAAACTCTGATCTGACACTTTTGCAGCCATTATTTGTGGTAATGTTTATTGTATTGTACTGTTGTGTTTTCAAGAATATATTGTAGCCATTAACCAGAACAGCACAAGTAATTTTTTAATGTTTAATTGAAAAGCTAGTAATCACATTTAAGAGAGTTAAGTTTGTCAATGGTTTAATTTTCAATATAAGTTACAGTTTGCTGTTTTGAGGAGAAAGGATTTAAGGGGTACGTAGTTTTTATACCATTTAATACGATTTACTTAAAGAGTTAATGCTTTAGAATGGGACGCTATACTTCGTGCGAGACGACTTTTTAGTTCTTTTTAATTATAAGGGTAAATATATTTCAGGTTTGAGGCCTTATTTCCCTTCCAGGGAAAAGGACATGATAACAAATTTCAAATTTGCTTTTGCAACCATGTCGAGTTTCAACCCTTTCAGTGCGAAATGTGATCTACATATATTTTCTCATTACTTTATCAACACATTGCTAAACCGACAGGTGTCGAGAAGAGAGAAAATGATCATAGTCTTGATGTACCGTGGTAGCATACTTTGTAAACGAATTTATAAATTTATAGTTGTCCAACGTTTCGATGTTGCTCACATCATTATCGAGTTAAAAATGACACTTGTATCGCGGTGTGAATGTAAATTAGTTTAACTGGAACAATTGACATTTCCTTGTGATGTCACGTACCAGTAGTAACTAGTTTCGCACGTAAATAGTTTCGCGCGGATAGAGTCAGTTTGGTTTTCTTTGTCAGCGACATAGAAACGTCGGAAAACTACAATTTTATTATTTCTTTTGAGGTTTTTCAGTAAAGAAAAGTATATCTGTCACTTAGAAGACTATTTTCAAGTTATTAACTAAAAGGGTTCAAGAAGTCTTGTTTGAGAATTTGTATGCGTAGAAGCAAATCATATATACGATGTAGATGAGAAATGTATATAGATATAATAGTGGTAAGCAGAAAATTAATTCTGGGATAATTTTGTTCAAACAGCAGAAATAGCTAGGTCCAGTAATTTCCTTCTGATTTCCCCCATTTCCTTTCTGGGACTAACTCTCAAAGGGAACCCTGTTGGGCCAAAATTTCCTCAGACTTAATTCTCTGCCTCCATCTTCGGTACCGTTCTGTGTGGTGTGGTGAAATTTTCAATTTAAATATGTATCCTATATAGATCGTTTTAGCTTGGACGGTTCGTTTTCTCATTACAGATCACGTGATCTTCTCTAGAGAATTGTTTTTTATCCATCTTAAAATTATTCATTCATGTACACGCGACTCATGATTTGAAAATTTGAAAGCAACACTTTTTAAGAGTATCATAACATGATCTGAAATGGGACAACAAACCACCCAAGATAAACAGGTCTATTATAATGATAGTCTAAATATAATAAGGCTAAGAAGTGTAGAGAATTTTTAAAACTTTTGTCATTGTAATTTTACGATGTTATGTGGATTTATACGGAGTTTTTAACCCTTTAAATAGCATATTTCAACTGCTTTCAGTTTATTAGAAACAAAATTATTTGTAATAAAATTGTTTTGTTGAGCATAAGTTTTACAAACGCCTTACTTTTCTGTATTTATAGGGATAAGCATCGAATACAACACACGCAAAAAAGAAGATATTGCGAGCATTTAGATTAATTTTAATTCTACGCCTGTTTTCATTTGAAGTTGCGATAATGCGCCCACAGTATGATCAAAGTCTTTTTTCTTCCTAGCAATAAGGACCGGTCATCAATTCTCGCCGGAGCCGGAAGATTTTCAGCCAAAGACAGTAACATTTAACAGTGTCCCCCATTGAATGTTATTTTGTTGAAGTGATTCCCCTATCAACTATTGATAAATTTCGTGATTCCCCATGTCTTTGCACACATATTCACTTTTCGACAAGTATATTTAGTGCTTTTGACCATCATGAAAGTAATATTTTATATTATCAACTAGGTGCAATCTTTTGATCCGTGTCACCCCCAAGGAAAATTGTGAACGGTAGGTTGCCAAAGATGCGATTTCACGCGTTTTGGGGGAACAAAGTGTTGCAGAAAATGAGTTGTTCAGTGGTCATGAAATTAGACGTAGAAAACGGCGCTGTTTCCGTCTTTTAATACTATTTTCTTCCCTAAACGTTTCAGTCTGATGAGCAATCGAAATTAGTCCTTGGGATACTACAACGTCACAAGTACAAACTAACAATCCATCAAGTCTGTCTGGGTATGCATGTGACATTTAGCGATTCCCTCTTTTGAGCTCTCAGTTATGACTGATACCACCTTCTGGGGTAGTCTGAATTTCATCCGTTTCGTCGAATGGAACAGCTAAGAGTGAATTAAGACAGCAGTAAGTGGATTGGAACAGCGGTCATCATGACGTCACCATTGCGAAATTTGGCGCCAAACTTTGCGGAGAACTCTTCCCAGTGTTTGCATTGTCACCACCTTCATCCAGTAAGTGTGATCCGGTGATTGTTCCTGTTTTTATACAATTTCATCATATTCAGCGAATATGAGCGACCCCCTACACTTGACATTTTGAGTGGTCTCTCACAGGAGGTTCGACTGTATTTGTGTCTCTGGATATTGTGATGAAAAAATTATGCATGCAATAGATAAATTAATTATTGCTGAACTACAGCGAATAAATAAACAATTATGGGGGGAATCGAATTAAGAAAGGAAACTTATCTGAATATGAAGAAATTGTATAAAAACAGGAACAATCATGTAAAGGTGTTGACACATGACACAATTGGCCTAAGCAGTGTGTCGGACTTGTGGATCTTCGGCCCGGGGGAGGGGGGTACTCCCTATAATGGCCTATACGGGGAGGCTCCGCCCGAAAGGGGTGCCTTTTTCAGGCTTCAGGTATATAAAAGGGTAGGGATTTCACAAGTTTACGTATATGAAAGGGTAGGAAAATCTTCATTCGGGTATTAAAAAGGGCCTTGAATTAAAACAGATCAAGCAGACGCAACTTATGACTATTCACTTTAATTTATTACGCGCTACGTGAAAAAAATGACAAGTCTTCCTGTTTTATGGGATATGGGGTCTGATCTCGTTACAAGCCGCCTCTGATCGTGTCCATTCCATTTCAGGGTTAGCAGCTTCTCGGATAGATTCCGGGTCAAGCTGTCTGTCGGATCTTTGTTGAGCAGCTGGTACACCCCGGAATCAATTAGCGCTGAAATTTTAGCGTGGTACTTGTCAGCGTCCAGGATTACGCTGGCGCGACCTTTATCAGCTAGAAGGACCATGTTGGAGTTGTCCTCTTTTAGGCTTTTAAGAGCCTCCTGCTGTTCCTTCGTGATGTTGGGCGTGGGTGGTTGTTCGTGTTGAAGGATGGTGCTGACTGTGGCTTCTAGTTTTGTATCCAGTAGCCTGACTGCCGATTCAACATTTTCGATAAACTCGGTGGCTGGGACGTACGCTCGGACGTACGCTCGAAATCTTACAATTGAGACGTTTTCTTCAGTAAGGACACCTCAGCTTTTCTAAGGGTCCTGCATGACAAGTTCATAACCCAGTTTCTTTTCTCAACAAAAGATGTAGGTGAGACAGGCATAGTCTGTTTCTCTCGTAAACGTTTTGCTCTTCTGACGGTCCTTAGTGGTCCTTTTTTCGACAATAATCAGTTAAATATAAAATGAAACAAAAAAAAATTCGCAAAGGTGGAGAAAGCCAGAGAGATAAACACAAAATGTAGCGGAACACGAGTGGTTAAGATCGGGTGAAGAATGTGACGATTTTAAGAGCTCACGCTGACTTTCGTTCACAGAAAAAGTAAGCTATATGCTGTGAAATCAGAACTACCAGTTCTTGGAGGCTTGTTCTCAAACGATAAAAACGGTAACACAGACGAGTTTAAAAACGTTTCCATGAATTCATGCCAAAAGTCAATTGAAACCAGTGGGCCACCTCCATGACACATTTTATTAATTAAAAAGCACATAATGGCAGCCTTAGGCCTCCTCGCCACGACGGAGAAATCTGGAAACTCAGCTTTAACGGCTAGGCCTACCGTCCACACTAATCCGTCACGCTAATCCGTCACGCTAATCCGTCACGCTAATCCGTCACGGAAACAGAGCTTTAAATTTTCGAAAACGCTCTTTAAATCGGCCGGAGAAATTTGAAAAAGGTAGCCTTTTATCAAGGACGGAAAACATTTTCAAAACGGAGCTTTTCGAAATCAGTGGCGTTACGATGATCGTGTCATATCCCTCACCGAGTTTTCCAACACACACAAATCAAAAATAACCGGTGATGGTTACGGTTTCAAATCTCTCTGGCATTGTGTGGAAGGAAAACATTTGATGGGAGTTTTCAGAGTGAAACCTCTGTTTTCCAATTTATTCAGCGTAGTGTACAAATGGCCTTTGTCATATAATGTTAAAACACTCTTTTCCTATAAAGCAATGATCTTTGGCCGGGAAAAACTATCCGCCATGCTATCGGTGATTTTTGGAGAACAGAAAAGAGAATAAATTCCCTTTTCCGCGATAGATATATTCACTCGTTTCTGTCATTTCTCTAGCTAATTCATCATAGTAAACCAAGCCTATTCTTTCCTTTAATACATGTTTTTCAATTTGCTATTCGCCGATCTTCCCTCGCGTTTTTCTTCATTGCTGTAAAATCAACTGATGGTTTAATTTAATGCTTGTGTTTTACATCTTCATAGGTTATATCATTGTCTGTGTGCAGAGAGACTACGGTTTTCATAAATCTAGTCAAATTTATGCCCTAATTTAAGTGATAAGCGTAAAATCAAACAGACGATTTACATAATGCTTCCTTTGCTTTAACCAAGCATCACAAACTTCTCTTCTTCATGAATTTCGAGTTAAAAGATTGCAAAGCTTATTAGTTAATGCTTGATTTTCAACTTATTACTACTCTGTAGTAAAATCAAACAAGTGATGTTTTTCAATGCATATTTTTCAATTTTCTGTTTCCCCAGCTCTCCCTTGTCTAATTTCAGTAAAAAAAATCATGCACACTTACTTACTTTTGCTTTTGCTGCTTACTTTTTCTATTTTCTGTTGGCCTGATTACAGAAAAATCAATGTTCATTCTAATGTTTGTTTGTCAAGATTCTATTGCATTTCTCGCCTCGGGTTTATCTGCCTCGCCAAATTACCTCGTTACACTCAAATCAAGCCCACAGCTCATTTTAATGCTTGTTTTCCAATTGGTTCATCTGCGTCGCTTAATTACCGGCATTAAAATCAAGCCGACAGCTCAGTTTTAATGTTGGTTTTTCAATTTTATAGTTTTCTGGGTTTCTTTTGCACTTGCTAATTAAGGTATTTCTTTTTTTTTCTTTTTTTCTTTTTTTTTTTGCACCTGCTAATTAAGGTATTACAGAGAAATCAATCCGGCAGTCTACTTCGAGACTTTTGTGCGGATCCTTAATTGTTCGAACTTTCATACGATCACCTATTTTTTTTACATGACATTTGTCAGCTCTCAGCCAATCACATATATTGCAATTCTTTTTCTCAGTTAGGTACTGAGGTTATTTTTTGTGCCTTAAATGGAAATCCCTGAAGCACAGGAAGTACAATAGGAAGAACATAGCTTTTTTATTCAGCCACGGTTGTGGAACGAAGGTTCACAATAAATGGATTAGATGAAAGATCAAGCTGATACAGTTTGGCCATGATCCACGCAGCGAAAACTTATTCATACATACGAGATTTTGTTCACAGGAGGATTCATGAATCAATTGACTCTGCGTCCTACTGTCGTCCATAGCCCGGAGGTGGCACCCATACAGAGATGTGAATCACCGATTTTGTTATCACTAAGGGTGTTTAGGGCGATACGCGACTGTTTTAGCCGTCAGAGTATTTTTTTAGGGTGCACTCGAAGAAATAATAAAACAACTTTGTCATTTACGTTTTTAGTGGTATTTTTCAGGGGTCAAATAAAGCTCTAACACGTCCAGATTAATGTCCTTTAATTCACCTTCATCCCGGACCCTTATATCTGGTTTATAGCTACTTTGTTGTATATATTACAGTGTGCAGGCGTTAATAAACCTTTAATATCATTTCCAAAGACGCTTTATTGGCTCTCCTTACCGATCTATGCCTCACATATACACTCTTTTTTATATAATATGTTTTATTTGAATGTCGAGGCTAAAATTTGCGATATTTTAAGAATATTTAAGAAAACAACCGAAGTTGAGAGAAAATAAGATAATTTTGTGTGTTGAAAATCTATCAATACATAAAATAATCTGTTATAACTGATTACATGGTGAATTTCTGCCCGGGCAAAAAAATTAACCCCCGGCTTGTGAAACAAATCCCCTTAAAATCAAACTGGTGATAACATGGAGAATTATTCAGCACTGAAAATCCTACCCGCCTTGGCTAGGATTGTCAGCCCGGGTAATAGGGCTGAAAATTATGAAAAAACTCATGCAATCGAAACGGAATTTCAGATAACACGTTAAACTCTGAAGGTGAAAGTCCCAGTGGCAGCAATGGGAGAAAGAGCTTCAAAGGGTAAAAAAGGGCCTCTTCCAATGCTGTATCAAAAAAATATATAGGGAAATATCTGGAGCGCTAACTGAGTGTATCACAGAGAGATAGTAATGAATGCCATGGATAAATGAATCAAAAGAGGACTTCTAAAAGCTATAGCAGAGGCAAATCGGCAGTACAACGAGATTTTTTCACAGTCAACGCAACAGATGAGTATGTTAATACTACAGGTAGCCCAGGGTTTATTCAGTCAATTGAAGTTCTTACTGGAGCAATAGTCAACAAAGCCATCCAGCCACAATTCCAATATCGCCCTTACTCCCAGGCGGATATGCCGTCAGATCAAGAAAGAATGCATGGCCCAGTACATCCCACAGGTAAAACCCAGATCAACCCATCATAACAAGAGCAGGCCTACAGATATGAAGACAGTCGACCTGGGATGAACAACAATAGCAACAAGCAATTTCATATCATTCTTGTAAAGAACTGTTGCTTTGTTGAGTTACTTGTTGAGTTATTTGTCTTAAATTTATATTTTTTTCTTGTACAAAATTTCATACTTACACTGGAAGGACTAGAACAGTATAATGTACTCACTAAAAGGGTTAAGTTTATATTTTTGTCAGGCACGTTTTCCTGAATGTACGTGGTTAATGCTGTATGAACATATTTACCCTCACTTGGCTTGCATGAATAGACTCGGACTGGTACGTTTGGCAGACTTTCTTCATCTGCAAGGTATCTGAGTATTTGAGCTCTTCATCATCAAGGCATGCAGTTACTTTTAATTTCACAGTAGTTGTGAGGGACAATGCAACTGTAAGCCTCTGCTAGAACCACTTCCACTTTTAGGTCGACTTTTCGTGTTAAGAATCCTCCTCGAACTCTAAGTCTGTCAAGGCGCACTCAATTTGATTTCGTGCAGATCGAAGCATGTATTTGAAAACAACTTTCTCGTTTGTAGCACATGCCTGGTACTCTTTCATGCAGAAAGGTGTTAAGGGATAGGCTGCGTCTCCTCAGTATCAAATAGTTAGGAATAGCCTCTTAACCAGGTAAAAGGTAGTGAAGTTTTGGAAAGTCTTCCAGCTTTCATTTTGTGATTGATGCTGAAATTTAGACTTTGGTATCATGTACAGATCAAAGCCATTTCCACTCAACATTCATGAAGTACCCTTTGGTATCACATATAGCATGAATGTTGAGGGAGAAATACTGTTTACTGCTTACAACCAGCCACATGCCTGAGTCATCTTTAACTTTTATTATCTCATATTCAAATTCACGAAAGAACGTGCGTAATTCCGAGCCCGTCTTTTTAAGGACGTTCGCGCGAAAATTTTCTACCGCGGACAGATAATGATTTATTTTTTCAGAAATGGAATGAAAATTGGGGGTCACCAGCTTCGTTTCAGCGTGTGGAAAACTAGTCTGATTTTGATAAATTGGTGCGCGTAATTCAGCATGAATTCCAGGGTTTTTAGGTTAAAATATCAAAGATAAGTCAACATGTACAGGGGCAGTCCTAATAATATTTGGTATAAGTGAATTGTGGCGTCAATAATTTCAAATATAGCCATCGTTTCCACAGACCTTAACTTTTAAAGAGGCATTTGAAACTGCCACACGGCTAAACGAAGAGGTCAAATCAACGGAATTCAATAGAGCGTTTTGCAAAAATTAAAACTTCTGGTCGATAGACTTTCTTCATTTTTTCCCAAAACGTAGAAAATCGGTAGAGAAATGACCCCTTTGAAAGAAATATAGGAATCACCGAGCGTCCAAGATCGTTAAATCATAGTTATAGTAATGGCCATTTGCCTTATTGTTGTTCCGTTTAATACTTAGCGCCCGCGCTCGATGCATGACGTGGCGTGTGAATTTCGTGCGCAGTAAGGATGCGCAGAAACAATTAGCGCGAACGGCGTTAACTAATGCATAAATCATCGTACTTTGCATATTTGCATATTCTATCAGTTTTCGCAATCGGCGTTCATAGCAGTTACCTTAGATTTTTAATGTAGTCTCGTTCCGCTGTAACTGTATTGAGCCACCGGGTAAGTGTTAGCTACCCGACATCGAACTGCTTATGTTTCTTTCATCTTACGCTTTTTCATGCCTTTGTATATATTTCTAGGTTTCGAAGTAATTACAGACGAAATGATGCTTTGATAACGGTGACATAAGCAGCGAGCGAAACAGTGTGTAAGTACTTTGGTCCCAGTAACAAATTGATCGCCTCGCACACTAAATGTATGTGCTTAAATGCTGCACACTGACGAATTCCGAAGGCATTCGCTGTCATCCACAGAGATCACGTATCCTTAAGATAGAGTTACTGTTACACGTTCCTCCGTACTCAGGGCCCTGCGATTTGAGTTCATAGAAACATTCTTAAGAAATGCCAATTCTTTTCTTCCAACACCAATCTGGAACATCTTCACCTATAATATTTTGCTATCATTAGTCCGTGCGTCCATTTATCATCCAGACCGACCTACGCTTTCGACGAACTCGGCCAGCTTAAAGCTATCTTCTCTTTCTATACAAATACGTCTTCCCGACTGAACGATATGTAGCCACAGACAGGTTTCGTTTCAGTTCCGTCATCACGTAGGCTGCAACCATCGTGAAAAGTTGAAAATTGAGCGCCGCCAAAAGGGCAAACTGCGAGAGAAGCAGTGCGCCTATTTCCGCGATTCCTGTATTCGGTTTCATTTTGATTCTCCTAAGACCCTTAACGCGCAATTTCATATTTGATGCCGAGACTAATATTTTAGCCCGGGGCTGAAATTCGCCATGTAATCAGGCCCTACGCCATATTAACATAACACTAGTCATGCTTTCAACGCAAATACAATTTCTGCAAGAAGTTCTGTGTGTCGTATCTGGCTTCATTGCCTGCAGTCTGGCTTCAAGAGTACTTTCCATGACGCCAAAGAGTCCGGTAATTTCGGTCGGAATTCAAATAGAAAGGTCCGCTTCGATTTCTTCCGACCGGAATATTGGTGATCACCTCTGGAGCTGGTCCACCTATTTCGGTCGGAATATTCCGAGCGAAATTCGCCGTCCATTTTTGGAAAACCGGTTCGGAAAAGGAATAAAAACTGTAAGAGCCATTCCTATTGGTTGGCGCGGTTTTATCGAAAATGTCGTTTCATTTTCCTCGGGTATTCCCACTGGTCTCCGGCTGACCGGTCCACTTGGCATAATGGTAAGCACGCTAAAATTACCTCAATGGCATCAAAGTCATTTAGACGGAAATGTCAAACGTTCTATTCTAAAAATTTTCATGACAACATTTTAAGCTAAGATTGACTGAAAAATAAGAATACACTCTTTCTTTTTTAAAGGAATATTGAGGTTGAAATTTGCCAAATTAAATTTTTCTGTTCACTTTTGACCAACATAATTATGATCGTACTAACAGCACAAAACGTTTTCTTTCAACTCTTCATTGCGATATTTTAATAACAGTAAGGATGCTCGACCCTTGAACACTTGGCATATATTTGCACATATTTTTATAGAGTAAAACAGAATAAAAGGCTCTTGAAATGTCTAATGGTAGCACTTTAAAAAATATGTATGGGTTATTGACCAAGCGTGAGGTCAAGATGGCTGGATATTAGCCAAGTTCTTTTTTGCGTGTTTATGGACCTCG